>Ga0222652_1000553_pt1 | contig 15121 bp, 15 predicted proteins | sample AntAcemetagen371_FD_179803 | JGI IMG/M metagenome (GOLD analysis project Ga0222652, IMG submission 179803) | Saline water microbial communities from Ace Lake, Antarctica - #371 | ecosystem: Environmental > Aquatic > Non-marine Saline and Alkaline > Saline | place: Antarctica: Ace Lake... | reverse complement strand
ATTCGTCTGCTTCAAGTTCCATTTCGCGACCATACCCACTAACCAGAGCAGCATTTTCAAGCTGGATGGCTTCACCAACATTTGAGTTCCATGTCAAGATAGAGGCGACAAATGCTGCCGCCTCGCCAAGCCGCTGTTTACTGCGCCTGCGTACTGCATGATGACGGGTAACATGGGCAATTTCATGCGCCAGTACTGCGGCTAATTGGGCTTCAGAAGTCAGATAGCCCATCAAACCACGGTTGATATAAATATAACCACCCGGCAGAGCAAAGGCGTTGATCCCCGGGCTGTCTACAATAAAAAAATGATACTCAATATCTGGCCAATCACTGTTGGCTGCCAGCTTTTGGCCTATAGAATTAACGTATTCAAGTAACTCGGGATCATCATAAAAATGTGTTGATTTCAGCAGTTCTTCGTGGGCTTCCCGTCCCATTTTTACTTCTGAATCTTCTGCAAGAAGCGGCTGTGAATATATAAGCAGCCCCAACCAAACCGCAAACAGATGCCTTGGCCGAATATACATGGCTAGCTGGCCTCCGGCGTCAGAAATGCCGAAAGCTGTGTTCCCATACCCTCGCAGGCATTACTTTGAACGCGGGCAAGAATGGGGATAGGAATGATAATTGCCGGCATATAAGACGTACCCTGGGCATCAGTGCTAATTCGACCTGCTTCCCGGGTATTCTCAAAATCCCAAATGCTGGCTTCATATTCGCTTTGGTTTTCCCAGCTGCCGAATCCAAAGCAACCCCCACCGCCAGGACCGATTGCACAAGTCATGGTGCCCATCTGGTTGATCGTTTCAGTAGCACCCTCAACCCAAATCATATAGCGAACACGGTGCTTTATAAGCTCATCACGGATCAAGGGTTCGTCAAGAACCTGGATAAATTTATCCATCGTCAATGGCGCAGTTCGTGGTTCAAACCAGGGATATAACAAATCAACAAACTCAGCTTCAGGGATGACATTAAGTCCACGCATATTCGATCGCAAACGGTTGCCAATACAGGAGACCAGCTCGGGTTCTGTTTCATATTCTGGCGAGTGATGTCGCCCAAGAATCACCACAGTATCTCTGGCAAGATCAAGCGATGTTTCCTGCCAGCGCATCTCGTCTACAGCTACCGTAGTGCAGGCGGTGAGCAGGCCCAGGGCAGCGAGAAAAATAATGTGTTTGACTGTGTTCAACTCTGCTCCTCCCTTCTGTCCAGCCAGGCTTTAATATCAGGTTGGCGGCCAAATCCGATACTTAGCTGGCTACCTACATCGCGCAGAGCAATGGTAGTCGCCAGTTTTATTGACTCTTGCCGGGTTTTCATAAACGCGGTCGGGGTCTTGCCGTAACCGGTTATCAGCCAGTCTGCTATGGGCTCCCCATCGTTTGAAGTTACCTGCACACGATATTTAAGCCAGATTTCGTAGACTTCTGCCCGTGTTTCCCGAGGTATGGCATATTGGAAATCGACAAGAGCCGGAGTGATAATCAGCTGATTTTCAGGAATTTCCGAGCCGCCAAAAATATGCGAAGTTATCGTTTGGAATAATTCGACCTGGGCGCTGCTGATATCTACTTCCAGGTCATCACGGGTTTCGGTATCTTCGATAAAGACGTAATTGCTGAATTCTTCAGTGAGAACAAGTTCGCCCGCAACTGGAAGAGGGTCTACCAGGGGCCTGGGAAAGTTGGCTTCTACCACAAAGCTGCTGCTGCATGAAGTCAAAAAGACGGGCAGGGCAATCGCCATTGCCGCACAAATTAGCCTGATTGATCGAAAATCTGTCATCATTTTTTACTCATCAACCTAGCGCCCCTCAACGTGGTCACCTAGCGAAAGTCATTTAATCCCACAAAGGTACCATTGTTTTGGTTTGCCAGCTCGCGCATTAATGCAGCAAACCGGGCTCCGGAACTATTTTGCCCGGCATTGCCCAAAAATTGTACGGGGAAACCGACTGCATGGATTCTTACCATGGGTTCACCATCAGGGTTTTCACGATTTAGTGATTTTACTGTATCCAGAACTGGCCCAAGCAGTCTTCCAGTGTAATCATCCCCAAAAACATAAAGGCTGATTTTTCGGTCAGGTGAATAAAATGAGCGTATCGCGGCCGTAATGCCTTCGACAGGACTGCTGTTACTGAATGGGTGCCAGTTACGAAGTTGCTGCAGCATAATTTGCCGTCGGCTGGGTGTGTCAGGGATCCATTCTCCTCTATAGGTTCCAAACATGTAGTCGCCCATATCATTCATCACCTGCATGCCCTTAAGGTTCGGGTAGATATCGAGAATATGACTAATTTCGTTTACAACCCGTCCCCAGGCGTAGTTATACATACTGCCCGATGTATCAATAATGAAAATAACGTATTCAGAGTCAACAGGAATACCGCCAATAACATTATCCCTGCGCTGATATGCATCTCCCAGAAGCCTGCGCATTTCGTCAGACAGACTTTGCAATGCAATACGCAGATCTTCCTGGCGCTCTTCTTCATCAATTTGGGCAGTTTGACGCGCAGACAGTATTTTGCCTCGCTGATCCAGTTCTCCCCGCATAATGGCGACACGCTGGGTCTCAACATCAAGCTGTTCCTGCTTGACGGTCAGTTCACGCTCAAAATAGTTAATTTCGCCACGCAACTGAAATAATTCTTCCTGCAATGCCTTGATTGCTCCTCCCTGCTGCTGATCAGATGTTTCCAGGACTTCAGGCGTTCCGGTTTTAACAATGACCAGTAAAAGGATAATGGCACCAAACCCGCAGCAAATGATGTCGAGAAAAGCGATGCTGGAATCTTCAGAATTGCGACGAAAACCTTTCATGGCCAATCCCTCGAGGGAGCAATAAAAGAACCTCTGGTTTCCAGAGCTACTCTCCAGTATGCCACAGCGGCGTATGGATCACCCTCCATAGGCAGTAGCAGGGTATTGATAGGAATGTTCCGTGGCATCATTTCGTAGGCATCATTGAAGTAATTGATGCGTTGTTGGTTTGAAACACTGGTTCCTTGCGGTTTGTTATGGCCCTGGGTTGGCAAGCCGTCAGTGATCAAAAATATATTATCGGGAGAAGGTGTTAACTGGTTAATCACCTGAACAGCAGAAACCAGATTGGTTCCCTGGCTTGGGACAACCTGATGAACGCTTTGCAGTAATGATTCCATCTGGCCTCGATCGTTGGTGCTTATCCAGTTTCCAGCGGTTGACTCCAGAACTGGAGATGCGGTTTCATTGAACGTGTATATTTGAAATTCGGTGCCAGGGCTCAAGTTTGCTGTAATCCAGTCAACGATAGCCAGGGCCTGTTGCCACTTGGGTGCCTGGATTTTGACTTCATCCGGGCGTATTCGTCGACGGATGATATTGACAATGGTTTTATCCAGCATACTCGATGAGCTATCGAGCAAAATCAGCGCATGTGTACCACCCATATTTAAACCGGTAAGGTACTGGCGATCGCCTTCACCCAGGAATTGCCGCACGCGATTACCACCTTGTGCCTGGTCTTCCAGGGTCTGTTTTTGCATTTCCAGTACGGCAATTTGCTGTTCAAGCTCACTGATTTCTTCGTTAGCGGAAGGGCCAAGATCCGCCAGTTGTCCGCGTAATTGGTCGATTTCATCCTGGATACGACGAGCCAGGCCACGTGCCTGGGCCAGTTCTTCGTCTACGTCTGCAATCGTATTACGAATGCGAGCCATGTTGGCTTCGCCGATACGAATCTCTTCAGCCAGCATGTTGGTTTCAGAGCTGAGGTCGGGGCTGAACTCGGTTGTCTGTTCAGTGTTGTGTTTAATGATTAAAAACAGCAATACAGCAGCACCTAGCCCGCAGGACATAATGTCGAGAAAAGACAGGCTAAATGTTGAAATCTGCCGGCGACGCATAGCTATTCCAGCAAGTGCACGGCCGTAATACGGGCCTGATTTAGCAGAATTTCATCCCTGGCAACACAGGGCTCTTCCCTTCGGGGTTCACTGCCATTTACCTGTAAATGCTGCCCTGCAAAAATCCCATTTTTATTCACTTTTATAGCATCTTCCGGTGCACTGACTAATTTCAGTAACTCGGCAATACGGGTTGCGGGATAAACCTTTCCCTGAAACATGAGGGCATTGGCCAAACCGGGGGCTGCGCTATCGTTTGACGTTGGATTGAGTGACGGGCTTCTCGTGCTGACAGACTTAGCCTGCATTGCGCTGATGTAGAGAATGCCATCCATCGGGCCGGCCTGCTGAGCAATCAGTTCTTGCGCACCCCTGATGCAATCCTCAACATCAAGATTAATATCCGTGGTACCAAAGTACTGAAACTCTGGAAGGTTCGCAAAGATTGGGGAAAATATTCTCTGCTCCTCTGTCTGTACAAGCTTTTCCAGTCCCTCCCCAAGTATCGCGATAACATGCTCGAAGTCTTTTGGACCCGGTTCAATCCGATAGGTCTGATTGGCGGTTTTTATTTCAATAGCTTTCGGGTTTGGTGAGGCAATTAACTCCGCCACCTGATCAAACAATTGTTGTTCAGTATCGCCGGAATGCAGTGGGTCAAAGCGTGAGACTTGTATAAACCGATCTCGCAATGAGTGAACCATTCGGTCAATCAACTGCAAATAACTGATTCCCGGTACAGTTTCCTGGGATTTTAACTCGAGATATCCATGTTTATTGGTGAATCTGGACAGTACTAACTGGTGAAGCTGTAAATCCAGATGAACGATCGTTTCTGAAAGATTTTTCCTGTTCGCTAGTTGGCTGAGGCCAATATTTAAAAAGTAATTCGCTTTGAGCTCAAGAGAGGCGCAGATACCCGCAAGTAACTGCATTTGTGAGTCCCCCAGATGCGAGGAAAGGCAAAAAACGACCTCATCAGTGCTAATACTTTCTTTTATCTGCGCCAGTTGGTGCCAGATGAGATCCGCCCCATGACGCATACTGGTCTGGGTTACCGATAGGGGAGTGGTGCTCAGGTCGGACCAAAATCGGCTGTAAATGCGCGTCGGCTGCTGCCGGATAACTTTTTGTGCCTGATGACCGAGAACAGGAGCAGAATTTGTAGGCAACAACGCAACCCCAGGCTCACCATAAACCTGCCTGCCATCCTCGTAGGCGCGAATACAAATATCGGAAACTTCAATAATGCTATATCGGTTCATTTTCACATTCGACTGACATTTGAGCAGCCCTTTATCAATGGTTGTTAGACCTGCACATGGCGCAATAAGTTTCTGTCCAGATACTTCTGTGTTTGCAGCACCAGCCGCTCCTGATGCAGGGTCAACTGATGCGACAAAAACATAATGACGATGCTAATTAAAAGGGCAATAAAGGTAGAGTTGAACGCAGTGCCCAGACTGGCTGTTACTCCGGCAATATTACCCTCTACTGCTTCGTGTGCATTGGCCAGGGCGGCACCAATACCACGCACTGTGCCAATAAACCCTATGGATGGAATTGCCCAGGCAATGTAACGAATCATCGATAGCTCAGTATCCATTCTTTGGGATTCAGATTCACAGACGTCCTTAACAGATTCAGCAATTTCCTGGGCTGAGCTGGAGCCACCCAAGCGCTGCAGTGCTGCATAAATTGCACGCGGCAAAAGATAATCCTGAGCATCTTCTGGCAAGGACTCCAGATTGCGAGCCAGCGACCGGGAATCCTCCGGCAACACACGGGAACCCGATGGAATGTCGAGCAGGGGCATGTGCAGAAGCTTGCCTTCGATCCACACTCTGCGCCATTTAAAGCTCATGATAGCGATGGCCCAGAAAGCCAGAATAAAACAGGCTTCTTGCTCATAGTCTTTGAGCACGATCCAGAGGGATCTTTCGGTCGAGCTGACATTCTGACCTGCCTGGGCGGCCATTTCTGCCGCGAGAATCAATGTTTCCGCATTAGGGCGCACAACGCCTACATAAAAGATATGTACACATATGAACGACAACAGTAGCGCCACTATCTGAAAAATAAATTCATTATTAAATGTCCTGGACATACATCGGCTCTCGTAGTGATCTGTTTGTCAGCAGTCAAATATCAGCGGGAAAGGGTACCGCAAGATCTTCTGAAATTTCTTCTGAGGGTTGAAAAACATCAAAATTATTATTCTGCACACCGTTGCCTTCATTTTCGGTACTGTTCGCACTATTGACGGACTGATCCTCACCTGGTTCTGGCGTGGCATTATTTTCCACAGTAACTGTTATTTCATCATTATCAAGCGTGTTTTCCGGCACAGCAGTCGGCTCTTCCTGTTCTTGCTCTTCAAATACTGGTTGTTCTTCAAATTCTTGAGCAACCAATAAACATGAAAATAAAATATATCCAGATAAAACAATTAGATGGGATATTAACCTAATAAATAACTTTAATATATTATCTGGCATAACGCGCAATCCTGAAACCGAGGTCGTTGCGCCCAGTGGAATCGTAATCCCGATAATCCAGCCTCAATTGGGGTAAAAAACCACGCGCCCAACTGGCGCCTCGAATGACATGAAATTCCCCGATATCAGGCCCCAGTGGGTCTATTATTTCTTCACCGGAGTCGTAAGGCACAGGTTGATACCAGTCGTGAATCCATTCCATAACATTTCCGCCGAGATCATGGATTCCCTTGGCATTGGGCGCAAAGCTGGTCACAGGCGCTGCCACTGGAAAGCCATCATTCACACCATCAAGAGTGAAGTTGATGTGCTGGGCAATGCTTTCGTCGGCAAAGTTTCCGGGTGGTTCATCGAAAGATTCTTCATCGCCCCAAATATATTTTTGCGGAACGCCCGCGGGAGTCATTTTTGATAGCCATGTCCACTCTGCTTCTGTGAGAAGCCGGTAGCCGGTTGATTCCTGATTGGCGCCGGAGACAAAGCCTTCGGTAGTTTGATAGAAAGGCTCCAGGCCTTCCTGCTCACTTAGCCAGTTGCAGAAAAGAGCCGCCTGCTGCCAGGTCATGCCCGAAGCAGGGCGGTTGGCTCCATCAAGCGATATAGTTTCAAAATGTCCCGCACTATGCTCCGGGTTATACAAGCGATACTGCTGGTTGGTCGTCTCTGTTGTACTTACGTAAAAAGCCCGGTCCAGACGGGCTGTCCACTCAGCCTCATTGGCCCGCCTTCCCGGTTCGCGTCGGCTTGAGCCCATCGGAACAGCTCCCGCATCCCGGAACAAAAGCATTTCCTGGCCAGAGGCCGATGTATACCGATTGGGAATATTAGCCCAAATAGCCTGTTCTTCAGTCAACAAGTGCATCTGCAATAACTGACCAGAGCCCTTTACTGGCAAAAATTCCTCACTTTTTATCGCATAGCCTGGTGCTTCAACAGAGATGGTGTGTCTAACGGCGGTTAAATCGACGTTTTGTGTCCCTGTGCCGATTAGCTGGCCATCGATGTACAGTTGTGCATGCGATGGGGAAATGCTGATATTAACTGGAACAAGATCCGGCTGTAATTGGTACTGATAGGCTTCCTGTGCATCTTTTTCCACGGTCAAAACGTGCTTTTGGGGCTGATATCCTGCCTTGAAGATCTGCACTTCATGTTGCTGCTCAGGAAGCAAGTCCAGCACCAGGGGCGTTACGCCTCGATAGTCTCCATTCACCGTGACCGAAGCCTCTGCAGGATTGGTAACTATCTCCACTTGTGAATCAGCAGGCTCGAGTTCAATCAGTTCGAGTTTTAGGCGCTGGCCCTTCACAATCCGGATTCTTTGCCCCCAATCCTTAAACCCTTCTGCAGCGACTCGCAGTTCAGTTTGGCCGGCTTCTAACCGGATTTCGCCGTCATCAAGGGCAACCGGATTGTCGTCGACATAAATTTCAGCTCCCCCGGGTCGGATTTCTAACTCAAGATAGCCCCAGTTGGGCTCCAGTTCTATTTGCACTTCTTCAGTAAGCTCCCGACCACGTATATTCACGGTCAGCGTTCTGGAAGCATACAGATAAGCATCTGCAGTCAATTCATAGCTGCCAGGTTGCAAATCTTCAAATAAAAATTTCCGGGCAGGTCCCTTTGACGCTCCATCAAGTTGTACAGTCCCTTCGACCTCTTCATCCATCGCAAAAGTTACATGCAAGTCCCCAGGTAAAGGATCAAGATTAAAATGCATTTGGGGGGCTGTGGCTTCCGTGATCTCAATATTGGACGCAAAGGGGTAATACCCCTGCGCAATAATGCCAACTTCATAATTTCCCTTTAACAAGAGAAATCTATCAGGGCCAATATTAAGATTGATACCGCCGCCAAGGGTAACGGCTGCATTTTGAGCGTTAGTTGTGACGACTAGTGCCCGCGCAGAAAAGAGAAAAGACAAAATGCCAATAACCAGCAGCCCGACCAGAAGGGCAAAAGTATATCGCCAGCGCCAATGAAATCCGCTTTCTGCAGCAGGGGCCGCTGGCGCTTCGAAAGCGGTTGGTTTTATAACCTTGTTTTGTTCTTGCTCTGACACCAACTTAATCCAGGTTTGCTAAATTGCAACTTGACAGATAACCGGCACTTCAATTTCAGAATTCGATCCATCAATAGCCAACTCAATACGTACGTCCCTAAATCCGGAACGTCGGCCCACAATGACATAGTTTCCGGGATTCAGGTTTATCGCCTGTTCCACAAAGGAGCCAAGCGTGCCTACGCGATAAATTTCAACTTCGGTCATGTTATCTGATTGGAGTTTGACCATAACGGGTGTTCTCGCATTTTTGAGAACTTTTTGAAGCTGATCTATTTGCCCCAATAAATGTTCGCCTGGGTCCATGATCGCTCTGGCTTCAGCAAGAATCTGGTTTCCGGCTTGCCAGGCGGCATCTGACTGCAGGTCCAGCGGGTTTTCCAGGATCTCCCTGATTCTGTTGTCCAGTTCCAATCTGGCGCTGGTTCGAATCTGGCCCAGCCTGGCGGCTGACAAACTGGAATCTTCAGCTAAGAGATTTTGATAGATGGCATGGGCTTCACCCCAGCTTTCCTGAGACTCAAGCAAACTTGCCCTGGATAATGCGCTCTGGCGGTCGTTGTTTAATCTAGCGGCTTCAACTTGCTGTAAAGCACCGTCGACAGCTGGATTGCCCGGTTTTATTTGTGCGGCGACTTCAAAGGCCTGCTTTGCTGCTTCATACCGGGCACTGGCAAGTGCTGTAAAGCCAGCCGACATCTGTTGCCGAAAATCGCGCTCAAGTATTCTACTCTCAATACCTGCTAGCACCACTTCGGTTGCAGAATAACCGGGATCCAGGTTACGCGCTTCCACCAGCTTTTCACGAGCCTGTTCCAGTTGTTGTTCCCGGCGGGCAAGTTGCTCACTTTCATCGATAAGGTTAAGTATTTGCTGTCGAACCTGGGCTCGGGATAGAGTATCTTGAACATTTTCGTTTTCTGGCACTAGTGTCAGCGCCAGCTGCAAGTTTTCCAGTGCAAGGTCAATCTGGTTCTGCTGCAGATAGTGCTGACCATCTGCGAGCAGATTTTTCGCAACTTCCGGAATAGATGAATTCAACCGCTGCGCTAGCTCTAGAGCTTGTCGGTATTGCTCCATCGCTTGATCAAACTCACGTTCCATATAGAGCTCGTCAGCTCTCAGGGCAACGTTTTCGATCTGTGCATATTCGTCGCCAGCCCATGTCTCTACCTGAGTTTCCTCAAGAACTTCCTGTACGCTCAGTAGTTCTTCCAGGATTGTTTGGGCTTCACGTCGGGCTCGCAACAGTTGGGAGTCGACCCAGGGCGATTCAGATGGCGCAATATCCTGAATATTTTCAGTGAAAACTGCCTCGTTATTTTCATCTGAAGGTGTTACTCGCGCAGTCTTATCCGAATTGCGCAAAGGCAGGCTGATTACGGCTATCGCAATGAGCACGAGAATAGACACAAGAATGACAGGCGCAAAGCTCTGCCAGGTTTTAGTTTTTCTGTTTGCTCGCGGAGTACTCTCAGGTTGCAGTGATCTCGTGCCAGCGTTTTCCACAGGGGAAAAACGCTCCGGATCTATACGTCGGTTACCTTGATCGCTCATCTAAAATGCCTGGTGAGACCAATTGTCCCCTAATTATTGCTGGGGTTCTTCAGACTGGGGTTCTTCCGCCAGGGGAGGGATGCCTGTTTCTGCGTAGTACATATTGGCAAGTATTTTTCGCCATTCCTCATATTGGTCTCGTACGGTGCCTGTCAGGGTAATCGTCCGATCTTGCAGCTCAATCACGCTTGGTTCAAGGTCTTCTTCCAGTGACTGCCCAATCTCGCTCAATGACTGAATATGGAGGCTGGCTTCATCTCTCTCGCTGTAGCTCTGCTGTAGCTCTGCTAACCCGGCCATAATACCGACCACTCCAGCGGTAGCGACGTATGGACTGCCTTCCATACTGGCCGCAGCGCCACTGACAATTGCCAGCCAACCGGCAAAGCGACGATTACGCGCAGAGGTTTGCAAATCACGAATTAGCTGTGTTTCCTGGTAACTCTGCGTTCGCCATTCACGATAAGGGTCTTCCATATTGTCGGCAAAACCAAAGTAGTAGTCTTGCAGGACATCGACAAACATGTGATCCCGAGCCTGAATACCTTGCACCCTGTTCAGCATCGGGTCGTTGTCAGCCGGCAGTCGGTCCAGCTGATAGTAACCATTTGTATCCTTAACCAAGTATTGGTCAAACGCTGCGGGGGAAAATGATTGCGCAAATCGCATGGCACTAACAGCGCGAATAGCCTGCCGCTCTTCCAGCGTTGTTTGCCGGAGTATATCCAGCATGTCATTGGCAATCTGGTTATACACCCCCTGAAATGGCTCATTTTCTCTAAGGCTTGGGTCATAGGCATAGCGACTTATAACTTCGGAATAATTTTCCTCAAGCCAAATTCTTCCTGTCTGGTCTTTTATGTGAATTTCAAGAGACAGGGTTTCCCCGTCAGACTGTGTAATTTTCCCATGCACCTGAAGATCCATAATAAATTCTTCATCCGGGGTAATCCTTACTGCTCCCCACGCATTGGAGCTTTCCAGGGTTTCTTTCAGTTTTTGAGCAACCCATACCGATTCAGCTTCACGTACGCGTTTAAAGACCACGCCATCATCGGGTACTCCCTCGATATCTGGCTCCATGAGTTCTATGCCTACGTCCAGCAGATAAGCGTCCGGGGTTTCAATTTCCAGTTTGTCAGCAGATTGAAAGTCCGTGGTTCTTACGTCATAGCTGGTACAACCAGATAGCAATAGAACCAAAAAACATGGCAGAAGAGCAGTTCGTAAACTCATAAAATTACTTACAGGCCACTTTTGTAACGCTCATATTCTTCCCAGAGGATTGCCCTTTGCTCCGGGTCAGGCTCGCTCATGGCAGCCTCTCGAATTTGCCGGGCAACAATATCATCATCCGATGCCGGTGGTGGTGCATCATCCGCATAGGCTCCGTTGCCATCGCCAGGCCCGGAACTTCGGCTAGAACGCGAAGACCCCTCGTTCGCGGCAGAGCTTCCATAAGTCTCGAATTCGCCCACCCCCGCAACAACATCACCATCACGCGCACCAGAACTGGAGCCATTATTGCCTGTTTGGTTGCGTGCATTTTCCTGTTCGCGGAGAATTTCTTCATCAAAGGTCCCCATGGCTTTTTCCAGGGTTTTCTCCATCTCCTCAAGGCTTACATTGGCATTCCGGTTAACCGTGCTGTCTGTGCCAGAAGCTTCGCTCGACTCTTCGCCTTCATTCTCGAAGCTGGGTTGAGGTTCCCAAACAGGGATGTCCGCATTTCCGGCAATAGATCCATCGCCATCGCCTGCGCTACTTCCTTCCTGTGCTGTTCCGGATCCTGATTCTGAACCGGTCTCAACCCCATTTTGCGATTGGCCGCTTGCAGAACTTTCTCCTTCCTCAGCCTGTCCCTGGCTGCCTGCTGTATCACCACCAGAACCTCCCGATGATCCCGGCATACCTGAGCCGGGGGAGGGCATGCCGCCACCGCCAGCGGTGCCTCCACTGCCACTCCCGGCTGAGCCTCCGCCGGAGGTGCCTCCTCCTGCGCTACCGCCTCCGGAAGCACCGCCAGACGAAGAACCTCCTGCACTACCTCCACCAGAACTGCCACCTCCGCCTGAACTGCCGCCGCCGCTGGAACCACTTGAACCACCTGAAGATGAAGGGGGTGGGGTAGGGACGGAAGGTCCTTGTAGGGTAGGGTTGGCACAAGCAACAAGGAAAAGCGCCAGAACACCTATGGATAAAAGTCTCATTTGCATGCGTATCAGGATCCTTTTGCGACCAGAATGACTCGTTTAACGTTCTGATAATCTGAAGGTTGACCATCAATAAATGCTGGGCGGAAGTTGGTATTACGAACAGTGTTAATAGCTTTTCTTACCGCTTCCTCCAGTTGACGCTCACGCTCTTCAGGTGACAGGGGTTCCTCATCCTGCGATAAAGTGTGTTCTGCAGTTCTATCGGCAGATGCGTCAAAATTTTCAGTAGCATCATTATCGATTAAAATCTTTTGAGGTCTGCCCCATTCAGTGACATCGAACCTAAGTGCGATCTCATGGTATTCCTGTTTTTGGGGACGAAAAGAAAACTCTGATTCATCAAAGTTGGGCAGCGCGTGCGGTATAGCCAAAGATTGCCTCAATGGACTATCGGGATCTAACTGCTGTATCCGTTTGTACGCCTCAATATAGTGTGTTCTGGCTGTTTGCGGCATGTTAAACAACTGGTTCCAGTCAGCGTACATCAGTGTCGCTCGAGCTATGTTTTCAGGGTCTTCCGTTTTAACAGCTGCCTTCATCCCTTCTTCCAGCAGGCTGCTGCCGTTGCGAAATGAGTTGCTAATATACGTATTGGAATCAGGGGAGTGATTAAGAGTGTCATTAGAGAAATCATTACTCCGGTTAGGCCGGTTATAAAATGTTGACAGTGCCCAGTTGGTCAGTGAGAGCAGGTTATACATATCAAAATCATAAATGGAATCGCGCTGGGCCCGCCCAATGGAAAGCGCATTCAAAAGTGCCACGTTTGCGGCCACAAGATGAGAAACGGGCTCCTGGTCTATTTCAAAATAATAGGCTGCCAGGTGCCAGCTACCTATGCGTTCGAACAAGCTGGCCACAGCGGGGGACCATGGGTCATAGTTTTCCCGATAGATCAGCAGCATTTTTCTAAAAATAAAATCTGCTTCTTCCATGTGACCGGCTTTTTCGTAAAGCGAAAGAAACTGTTCCAGGATAGGGAGTTGCTCTTCAGAGGTCAGCCCATAGTTTATGCGCGCGATATGAAGCGCCCGCCGGTAGGCTTCCAGTGATTGATCGTAATAACCCAACTCAGAATACTGGGCAGCCAACTCCAGGCTTAGCTCGCTAATACCTATATCGTAAGCGTTACGGGAGGATTCAAGACGTTCTAGCTGTGACTGGATTTGCGCGAGCACTTGTTCCTGATCTTCGACAGAGACTTGCAAAGTTTCAGAGCTGCCTTCAAAAGCAGAATCCTTATCTTCAGTAACATCTGCTATTGCCAGAGCAGGTGAACAGAGGAGAGTCGCAATCGTCAACACTTGCCTGGTAATGGTAAGGCATTTACTGAACATACAAATTCACCTTTTTAAAAACTGTATCTCTCATGGTTTGAGCCCCAGTTTTGTCACTTGTCCCTTTGTATCGAAAAAATGCTCGCAAGAAAAGCGAAATACAGTAGCGTTAGATTAAGTTCTCATAATATGTCTTTTAAACATACGCATCTTCAAAAGTAAAAGATCTGCCAAATATGTCTATTCAGGCAGAACGCTTACCAGAGGTTCTGTAAAACTAAACCGTTTCGCAAGAAAGGTTTATCACTAAACATATTGCTCTAAGAGGGTATGATTATGAGATCACTTGATTTAATACCACTTTATCGTTCAGTCATCGGCGCTGACCTTATGGCCCGCATGCTTGACGGTGTCGACTTTACTGATAACAACAGTTACCCGCCATATAACATTGAGATTGTCGACGAAAACCGTTATAAGAATTACATTGGTAGTAGCGGGTTTCACCCTGGATGATCTGGAGATTGAACAGGAAAACAATCTGCTGAAAGTCTCTGGAGAAAAAGGGGATGACCCAGTAAAGAACAAATATCTCTACCAGGGGATTGCCAAACGCAATTTTGAACGCCGTTTTCAGCTTGCCGATAACGTCGAAGTGACAGGTGCAAGCTTCGAGCACGGTTTGTTACATATCGATCTGGTAAGAGAGATTCCGGAGGCTATGAAGCCCAGGAAAATTGCCATTCAATCCAGCGATGTGATTGAAAATAGCTAACTGCAAGTTATTATAAAAATAAAAGGCGCTATACTCCTTGGTAGCGCCTTTTTTTTATCGAAATATACTGGGAAATATGCTGTTTTTCGCAGGACCCTGATAGATGCAGGCACTAGTACAGGTTTCAGATACTTCCACCTTGGACAGCAATTCGAGCCTGGGCTTCAGGTTATTCCATATCCAGAGCGCAAGGTTTTCACTGGTAGGGTTTTCCAATTCCGGAATATCATTGAGAAAGTGATGGTCCAGTTCATCGTAAAGAGGCTTGAATGCCTGTTTTATATCGGCAAAGTCCATAACCCATCCGGTTTCCACGCCGAGCTCGCCAGAAACATAAATTTTCACTACAAAAGAATGGCCATGAAGGCGGCCACATTTGTGTCCCTCAGGGACCCCTGGCAATTGATGGGCAGCTTCAATTCGAAATTCTTTATAAATTTCCACGCAGAATCCTGTAAGAAATAGGAAACGCATGGTACTTCGGAGCATGAAATATGTACAGAAATCGAGCTGGCAAAAAGATTTGACATGGATGATTCCCACGCTAGAATGCACGCCTCTCCTGACGGGTGGTTAGCTCAGCTGGTAGAGCATCGCCCTTACAAGGCGAGGGTCACTGGTTCGACTCCAGTACCACCCACCAAGCATGTGGACCGGTAGTTCAGCTGGTTAGAATGCCGGCCTGTCACGCCGGAGGTCGCGGGTTCGAGTCCCGTCCGGTCCGCCACTTGATTTAAAAGAAGCTCCCAGCTTGGGGGCTTTTTTTATGTTTGAGAGAAACAGGACGAGGAAAAAATCATCCTGCCTCCTGAATTTCGTTGAGAGGTTACTTTCATAAA
>Ga0222652_1000550_pt1 | contig 15235 bp, 11 predicted proteins | sample AntAcemetagen371_FD_179803 | JGI IMG/M metagenome (GOLD analysis project Ga0222652, IMG submission 179803) | Saline water microbial communities from Ace Lake, Antarctica - #371 | ecosystem: Environmental > Aquatic > Non-marine Saline and Alkaline > Saline | place: Antarctica: Ace Lake... | reverse complement strand
GCGCAAGCTTTCAGGACGGCGACAACACCGCCGAGACCACCCTGGCTTATGAGCCAACGCAGACAGCTGACTATTCGTCCGTTGCTGATTTTCTTCAGCGGCCGCTTGTGCCCGGCACTTCCTCTGTGGCGCCCTGCTCCAAACAATTGATCAAAAGCTTTATGGCCAAAAAGCGAGCACTGGTTAGGCAATCAAACTTGACTGACAGCAGCAACAGTGAGGTTTCAATTGTGATGCCGGTATTTAACCGGGAGTCGTTGGTTGCCAGTGCCATTGAATCCGTTGCCCGGCAACGCTTCACCAACTGGGAATTAATTATCGTCGATGATGGCAGCAGCGATAACAGCCTGGAAGTTGTCAGGCAAACCGTCAAATCACTGGCTATTGAGGACAAAACACAGATCCTGGAGCTCGACAAAAACAGGGGGGTTTCCCATGCACGCAACCAAGGGCTGGCCGTTGCCAGCGCCCCCATCATCGCCTATCTGGACAGCGACAACACCTGGGACCGCGACTACCTTTATCTGATAACAGCCGCTTTTGCAGAAAATCCCGAGGCAAATTCAGTCTACGCGGGCCAGTACGTATATTTTTTCAATGAAGTATTAAACGGTCTTTACCTGGCAGGAATTCGGCTTCAGCCATTTGACCGGCCATTACTTGAACAGGAAAACTACATCGACCTGAATATCTTTGCTCACCGCAAAAATCTCTATGAACAGCTGGGCGGCTTTAATGAGCAAATGCGTAGACTGGTGGATTGGGATCTCATCCTGAAATATACCCGACAGCAAGAACCGCTGCTGATCCCGGCACTATTGGCGCAGTACAATATAGGGATTGCGGAGAATCAGATTACTCAACTGGAAAATTGCTAAAGCAACTCTCTGTCGCCCAAACTCGCAGCATTTCCACAGATCATGTATATTTCGCCAGCTTATTGATCGCAATGGGCTATTAGCAGCGCCAAGCCTTGTCCAAGCTACCAGTTTTTGCAGCACCTAAAATACCCGCCACATATGTTAGAAATTAAAACAAAACTTTCCAGACTGGCTCAGGCTTTTCGAAAACCAGCTCCCGATTATTCCGCAGAGATTGCACTCCTCACCGACAGCAAAAAATTTGATCCGGAGTTCTATCTGAATGCCTATCCGGATATAGCCCAGGATCCTTATTGGCGGGAGCATCCTCTAGAGCACTATATAAAACATGGTAGTCAAGAAAGCCGAAATCCTAACAACTGGTTTGATTCCAACTGGTACCTGAAAAAATATCCCGATGTAAAAAACTCCGGGCTACACCCTTTTATCCACTTCATCAAATATGGCGAAGCCGAACAGCGCCAAACGAAACAAAATCCCTATGGAGCTGTTTTGGAAGCAATGCGCAGGAAGCAGGTTAAGCATTTATGGGGTGGGCATTCCGAAGCCGCAATATCAGACTTACAAGAGATCGGACAAGAGACAACGCAACCGGATGAAGTGCGTTTTTTTGCACTCTGGCAATGTGCACGCTGGTATTACTTTGTGGAAGACCACAACAAAGCATTGGAAATGGCTGAGATCGCTAGCGCGATTTCCGAAGAATTCCGGCTTCGAAAAATTATCGTCATGATCTACGCCTGCTGCTTTCTCGCACAAGGGAGAACAGCCGAAGCACAAGCGGCCATCAAGGAGTTTCTGGAGATCTGTCCTGCTGATAGTGACATGCTACTGATGCTGTCTAACACCCAGGACAAAGATGAAGACCGAATTGAAACGATCAACCAGGTTTATCGAAACCATGGATTAGCCACCATTCGCCGCCGCGACAACAGCTTACCCCTATCAATGTCCAATCTCACATCTGATGTAAACATCGGCCCCAAAGTCAGTGTGATTATCCCGGTCTATAATTCGGCAGACACTTTGAGCATAGCCATACAATCACTGCTGGAACAAAGCTGGAAAAATCTGGAAATTATCGTTGTCGACGACTGCAGCCCGGATAATACCTACCAAGTTGCACAATCCTTCAGCAAACAGGAAAAGCGCGTCAAAGCCATTCAACATAAAAAAAATGGCGGTGCCTACCAGGCCAGAAATACCGGTTTAAGTCATGCAACCGGGGATTTTATTACCACGCATGATGGTGATGACTGGTCCCATCCCCAGAAAATCGAAATACAGGTAACCTATTTACAGGAAAATCCACAAAGAATGGGTATCTGCACCCATTGGGTTCGAACGCTTCCCAACCTCAGATTTACACAAAATTGGCGCCTGAATACAGAAGTGGTTCACTGGAGCCACTCGTCATTTCTGTTTCACCGAAGCGTTATTGACGATATAGGCCCCTGGGATACAGTGATGGTAGGTGGCGACACAGAATTCCTGTGGCGGGTAGAAAGCAAATACGGCCCGCTAAGCGTTAAGAAACTCTACCGAACCATTCCCCTGGCATTTGCCCTGGACGATGAGGGTTCTTTAACACGCACAAAAGCGACGCATGTTAAAACCATCCATAACGGCATACGCCATATTTATCGCGAATGCGCATCCTGGTGGCATCGCAACCAAAAGGACAATTTACGGCTAGACAATGGTGGCTCTGAAAGACCATTCCCTGCCCCGGCCACCATGCTTGACCGCACGGCTACGGAAATTGAATGCGATACGCTATATGTTTCGGACTTTTCATATCCGGAAATCAACAGAAAAATATTCCTTCTGATTGAGCAGTCACTGGAATCTGGTGAACGTGTCGCTTTATATCACTGGCCACTTTACGGGCGTACTGTTGAAGCGTTACAAAAAAGCTACTTCGAATCACTTACTTACCCAAATTCACAGCCAGTGGTGTATGGCCAGACTGTGCATGCTGAACGGGTTATTGTCTCCGATCCTTCCCTGCTAACCCATCTTATAGAGCAACAGCCTGACGTAAATGCCAACGAAGGTATTGTGCTTTATGGCGGCACTACGGCGGAAGAAGCGCAAACTGAACTGTTGCAGCAGGTAAGTAAGATCTTTAAAACCGCCTTTAATCTTACCCCCAGGTTTAGTCGTGTCAGCATAAGCCTGGAGCCGGAGATTGCCGAACAACAAGACGGTCATTCTTTCATCGGGCAATAAAAGAACTCCATGGTTTAAAACAGACTAAGCATCGGCTAAAAAAAGTTGTTTAAGCCTGTTTGCCTGCTCATCTGAAGCTGTGCCCAAAATATAGACCTGCTCCAGCCCCGTCACTTGCGGCGGGTTATCTGGCGCCCATTGGGCCAGTTCACCATCTACCAGGACCAACTTGGCTGCACCCACTCTGTTTCCTGCGTGGGTAAAGGTCACGCCATAACCCTTACAGAATTCAAAGACCTGCGCATCAATAGGCGCATCGCCCAGGGATCGGTAATCAGGCCAGTGAAACAAAACCGCCCGGCTGTTTTGTGTTAAGTCGCGTACATAATTGACCAGCTCATCGACGGCCAAATTTGCCGTGGAAAAATCGCCAGCTACCAGAACGTCAAACTCTCTCTCACCGTATCGGCTGTTGCCCAAAGGGCAAGGGAATTTACGCTGGGCAGGATCCAGATACAACTGTCCTTCTATTTGCGCATCGTGCCACCAGGCAGCTGCTTCGCGATACAACCGCCGAAGACCGTAGAAAATCGTTTTAACGTGGGTAGTCTGGTTTTGGGTTAGCGAGCTGTCCAGAGTCAAAGCAAACGACAGTGGCACCTGCGGTTTCACTGTCAGCGTACTATCGCACCCGAAAGCTTTCTCCAGACGCCATAAAAACTCGGTATCGCCGGCAACATTGACATCGTCCCAAGGACCGATCCCCTCAATTGCGGATCGTCGTATCAAAGCCGAAGAATGATTTTTTTCAAGAAAATCCTCACACAGCATCCATGGCCCCACAAATGCGAGATTGTCGTTCACTCGCACCCAGTTGCTCAGAGTAGCGATCAATGAAGAATCAGCAAGCAAGGCCTCAACCTGGATTTCAATCTTTTGTGGATGGGACCAGTCATCCGCATCGTGCACGGTAATAAAATCGCCGGTAGCCTTCTGATACCCCTGATTTCTGGTTGGATATGCCCCCAGGTTTTTCGGATTGCGCAAATAAACTATATGGGGGTACTGTTGTGCGAAAGACTCGATAACCTCCCGGGTTCCGTCCGTGCTGGCATCATCGATCACCAAAATTTCCATGTTGGACCATGTTTGGCTAACCAGACTGTTCAATGCGATAGCAATAGTCTCTGCCGAATTATACGCAGGCACAATCACACTGACTTTGGCATTTTTATCGCCAGTCTGTATCGAATGGGGCGTGAACTCTTCAGCTGGGGCTAAATTGAAAAGCGATAGCGGCAGTTGCTGGTCAGCCTTATGTATCCCGGCCAAACCGCAGCTCTCGTAAAGAGCATTTACCTTTTCCAACCAACGGGATTCAAAGACATCCCCTTCCACACCAAGGCTGTTAATTTCAAGATAAGCAACCTCCTTGCCCAGGATTGGCCTCGCCTTCTCATCAAAAGCAATACCAACGATTTTTTCAGGCAGTCCCAGAACCAAAAAGCACTTACATTTTGCGACCAGAACGCGTTTGGTCAATCTGCCTTGCAGCTCTTCCAGATAAACCAGAAGCTCCAAAGCCAGCGCTATTTGCCCATGCACGTAATACCAATTGGCCAGATACCAAAGCGACTGTATACGATAGGCTTTTCGATTAGACGCGGCACGGAATGCTTCCAGCCTGGGCAGTACCAGATGAGAAAACCCACCCCAGAGTTTTTGATTACAGACCACAGGGCTGGAAAACCCGTCTGGCTCATGCACTTCGGGCACGGGCGAGCGCCCTTCAACTTCGCCAAACTGAATAAAATGATAGAGAGGGTTCACTCCGGATTGCCTGACATCCGGCTTCTGCGACAAATACCACGCAGTATCAAACTCCGGCCCCGGATTAAATAACTGCTGGGCTCCTTCAGTCAGGTAGTGTTTCAGTGGGTCAAGCCTTGCCAGCTTCGCGGACTTCAAGTAACTGGATCTGTAATAATCCGCATCAAACAGGAGTGAGTGCTGCAGAACTTTTTTCTGCTGTTTTATTTCTTTTTGCTGTGGAGCAGGCCCAAAAATTGAGCTGATCCAGGTGTGTATAAATTTCAATCTGAAATTCTGGATATCTGTGCGCTAGCGAATAATCCTGTTCTTAACGTGATGGCCACCAAACTTCTTGTTCTCGTCTTCATCGAAAAGAGCAATAAGTCGCTCTCCCTTGTCACCGCGAAACGGCTCTTTGACGATAATCTTGTAGTTTGCTTCGCGCCCCATCCAGCCACACAAATCCTTGTAGGTTACAGGATCATGGATATGTCCCGGAGTCTTGTTTGCCGGCCATTTATAGGGAACAGAAACGACCACAAGTTTGCCGATCTCGGATAGCTTGCGTGCAAATCTTTCAACCTCAGGAATATGCTCCAGTACTTGTAAACAGGTGCAGATGTCATATTTTTCGGAGAACTTCATCTCCAGAATATTGGCATTAACTCCTTTTACGCTCTCGGATTCATAGGGTTTGGCAATATCGTAGGAAACACGTTCAGGAATCCACTCAAACCACTCAAGATAGGCACAACCACCCGTTCCCACATCCGCCAGACTTTTTGCATCCTTGCCCACCGCACGAAGAATATAGTCCAGATACCTGTAGTAGAGCATGTCACTTCGCTCTCGCCAGTAAGCGCCAGAATTATAACCACTGAGATTTTTTAATTTCATATTGAGCCCATCAACTCATATTGGGTTTGAAGTTTCACCTGGCCAGTCTTTGCGAGCCAGAAAAATACTGTTTTGGATTATTGGGGCGGGATTCTATCAAGTATTGGCGCCAATTCCTTTTCCGTCATTCAACCAGTGCATGTATCAAACGCTAAATAAGCTCCAGGCAATCTCAGCACATAAACGCCGTAGCTGCTTGGCAAATAAAAATCACATAAGGATTAAATTCCACACGGCGTAACCCAGGGTAAATGTCCTCACTAATCGACCAATTTCAGGGAAATCTGCCAATAAATCCAGACCATCAAATAGTTGGTTATAAAATTTATCGGCCTGCTTTTCACCAAACAGTCAAAAACCCCGACGATACATTTCTACCAGATCCTGCTCTGCCCCCACACTGAGGCGGTACTGACTCATTTTTCAGCAGGGGTATGGCGATTTATTTGCTCTTTAGTTCTGGCCAACTAGGCATGGCGATCAAATGCATTACTTGGCTCTGCGGCTTTCAAAGCCTCCTCTACCGCTTCACGGCATTTGTCCTTATCCAGAACCTCTTCAGGCAGGGTTGATTTGGGAGCTTCACGCATGTTGTTAGCAGTCCCGTGAACAACAGCACTAGTGTTCATTGTAACTTCCTTTACTTTTAAAAAAGTGCGGATCAGGTAATCCAGAGCCAGAGTATATTTTACTATGCCTCCAAATTTAATTAACCTCGGATGTGCTCAGCATTCTGCAAAAACCACCCATAGGTCTGCGTCAGGCCATCTTTCAACTCAATTTGGTATGACCAACCCATGCGGTTCAGGCGCGAGACATCCATCAGCTTGCGCGGCGTACCATCGGGCTTGGTCGTATCAAACACCAGCTTGCCCTCAAAGCCGATCACCTCCACCAGGGTTTCCGCCAGTTCGCGGATGGTGCAGTCCACCCCCGTGCCCACATTGATATGCGACAGCATGGGTTGAGTATTGGCGTTATAGATTGCTTCGTCCAGGTTCATCACATGCACACTGGCCGCGGCCATATCGTCCACATGCAAAAACTCGCGCATGGGCGTACCGGAACCCCAAATCACTACTTCCTTGTCACCCGCCAATTTAGCTTCGTGGATGCGGCGCATCAGCGCCGGAATCACATGGCTGTTTTCAGGATGAAAGTTGTCATTGGAACCATACAGATTGGTTGGCATCACCGATCGATAATCCACTGCGTATTGACGGTTGTAACTCTCGCAGAGTTTGATACCGGCAATCTTGGCAATGGCATAGGGTTCGTTGGTGGCTTCCAGGGTGCCGGTTAACAGCGACTCTTCGGTCATGGGTTGTTCAGCCAGCTTGGGGTAAATACAGCTGGAGCCCAGGAACAGTAATTTTTGCACACCGGATTCGAAAGCCTGATGGATAATATTGGCCTCCATCATCAGGTTTTCATAGATGAACTCCGCCGGGTAGGTATTGTTGGCGTGGATGCCGCCGACCTTGGCGGCAGCCAGATAGACCTGATCTGGCCTTTCCGATTCAAAAAAATCGCGCACAGCGGCCTGGTCGGTTAAGTCCAGCTCCGCGTGGGTGCGGGTAACGAGTTCAACGTCCGACTCCCGCTCAAGCTGTCTTACCAGCGCCGAGCCCACCATGCCCCGGTGACCAGCAATAAATATTTTCGGCATCATTAACTCTAGAGACTAATAAAAATTAGCGAATAGAAGGCCGTGACAAACCCGCCTTGCATATGCCAACTTGTGTAGACTTCTTACCGTACGCAAAAACCCGCTTTGTTTCGTTATCCCAAACGGCTTCGACTTCTACAAACCCAGCTTCTCTCATCATTCGGTTGAGCGCTAAGGGAGAAGGCATAAAGTAGTTCCAGCCTCCTCGGTTTAACTCTTCACGGGAAGATCCATCTTGATGGTAAATATAGTTACCTTCAAATCGGCATATAGGTTCATCACTGTTCAACCCAGCGGACTCAACTAATATGTCGCCTCCGACTGCCAGCGTGTTAAATAAAATTCTGAATGCCAAAACCGGATCGGAAAGATGATAAATAACCCCAGGGAAGTAGACTCGATCATATGCTTGAAAGTACTCGTCGCCATCAAGTTCATAAAGAGAAGAAGTAACAACCGACACTGAGTCCGACAAACCGAACGAGTCGGCGAGATAGGATACTGTATCTGCATACTTCACAACTTCCTCGTTGGCTACTACTTTTTTTGCACCAAGGGCGGACAATAGAAGCGTTGTTCCCCCAGTCCAGCAACCGATGTCAAGCAGACGCTGATCCTTGAAGCTATCAATTGTTACAGGAAATAAGTTCAGAAATTTTTGCATCAGCTTAATATGCCGATCCGCCATCCTGCCATTCAGTTTAAAACTGCCGAAATCATGATTGTGCCCCCAATGGAACTTGATCGATAAATCTCGCTGTTGATCCAGTTCCGCAGGAGAAAAACCTTCAATCTCCGGATCAATTGATCCAATTCTTGACTCAAGGTTATTTTGAAATTCTAATGCTGTAACACCTACCAACTCATTTATATTGAACCGATCAAACAACTGCTGAAGCTTGAGCTCCAGATCATCCAAATCCATAGCTATTCTCAATTTATTCTTTAGTTACAGAAACATCATACCCATGCTGTTTTAATAATGCATGGCGCTTGGCAACATCCAGGTCGTTGGCGACCATTTCGGCACACATCTCTTCCACCGTAATTTCCGGCACCCAGCCCAACTTGTTCTTGGCCTTGGCCGGGTCACCCAACAGGGTTTCCACTTCCGCCGGGCGGAAGTAACGCGGATCGACTTTCACAATCACATCACCCACTTTAAGTTCGGGGGCTTTATCGCCAGAGACAGCCTTGACTGTGGCCACTTCATCCACGCCCGATTCGGTAAATTCAAGCTCGATCCCCAGCTCATTGGCCGAAAGGGTCACAAATTCACGCACGGAGATTTGCTTGCCGGTGGCAATCACAAAGTCCTCCGGATTCTCTTGTTGTAACATCATCCACTGCATGCGCACATAGTCTTTGGCATGACCCCAGTCACGCAGGGCGTCCATGTTGCCCAAATACAGGCAACGCTCGAGGCCCTGGGAGATATTGGCCAGCGCGCGGGTAATCTTACGGGTAACAAAGGTCTCACCCCGGCGAGGGGACTCATGATTAAACAGGATGCCATTACAGGCATAAATACCGTAGGCCTCGCGGTAGTTGACAGTAATCCAGTAGGCGTACATCTTGGCTACCGCATAAGGCGAGCGCGGATGAAAAGGGGTGGTTTCGGTTTGGGGGGTTTCCTGTACCAGGCCATAGAGTTCCGAAGTGGAGGCCTGATAAAACCGGGTTTTCTTTTCCAGCCCCAAAAAACGAATGGCTTCCAGTAAACGTAGCGTGCCAATGGCATCGACATCGGCGGTGTACTCCGGGGCTTCAAACGACACCGCCACATGCGACTGGGCACCCAGGTTGTAGACCTCATCCGGCTGGATCTCCTGCATAAGGCGGATCAGGTTGGAGCTGTCGGTCAAATCACCGTAGTGCAATACAAAGTTTTGATGTTCGACATGGGGATCTTCATAAATATGATCGATCCGCTCGGTATTAAACAGCGAGGCCCGGCGCTTGATCCCGTGAACTTCGTAACCTTTGGATAGAAGAAACTCGGCAAGGTAGGAGCCATCCTGGCCGGTGACGCCGGTGATTAGGGCTTTTTTCATATTATTTATATCGGGTATTCGAAAAAATAAGCATTAGCTATAAAGAAGCCTTTATACAGCCTTGGCTAATCTCATTACATGTATTTAGCAAAGGGTATGCATTGCCGTTTTCAATACTAAGCCAAGATAAAAACGTATATATTTTTATCGAGTATACTGCAAAAAACGTAGTGCTCTAAAATTGAACAGATTCTAGCTACTACTATCAGGATAGAGCTGCATAATTCTTTTGAGCAGGCAGTCTACATTAAAATTAAAAGTTAAGAGTATCCAATGAGGTCACTAATGATCGAGGTTTCCGTAATAGTCACGGTTCATAACAGTGGTGACTATTTATTTGATTGTTTACAGTCATTAAAAAATCAGACATTAAAAAACATTGAAGTAATCATTGTTAATGACGGCTCACCAGACACAAGAGACCAACCTATTATTGACTCATTCACATCTATGAATAATAGATTTTTTTGCATTAGTAATGAACAAAACCTAGGCACAGGAAGATCCAGGGAAATAGGAGTCCAAAAGGCATCTGGGAAATACATTGGCTTTCTTGATAGTGACGATGCTGCGACCCCGAATGCATTTCAGAGGCTTTTTGTTTCTGCTATCCAACACGATTGTGATATCGCGCTCTCAGATTATGAAAAAATCCCAGATAAGTTTGATATAGAAAGCCACAATGAATCGCAAGAACCCTATGGAAGTGAGGTAATCTCCGGAGAAAGACTTTTTGATATCCAAGTAAATAGAGTCAACCGACCATTTTACGTTCGCATAGACTGGTGGAACAAAATATACCGAAGGAGCCTCTTTACGGATAATCAAGTCACCTTTCCCCATGTAGTTAGAAATGAGGGGGCCATGTCAATGATCATGTCTCTTTTAGCCAAAAGAGTGGTAATTCTTAACACTCCCTTATATCTAACCAGAGTTCGAAGCGATAGCGTATGTCGAACCTTCAGGCTAAAAAACATACAAGATACGATTACCTCAACTTTGCATTTTAAACAGTGGCTGATTCGGCTAGGGATTTATAAAAAATATGAATCCCTATACATAAATCTTTTTTACTATGTTGTGTTCAACCATAACCTACAACTTATGTTGAAGGTTGATGAAGAAAAACAAATCTCAGGATATTTACAACTTTTAGAGAGCATTGAGGAAAATAAAGAAGTATGGAGAGATTTTCTACGATATATAAATTTACCAAAAAGAAATATTGAAAGAATTGTTTATGCTTCACTAAAAAATCAAGCCCATAAAAATATTCTAAAACAAATCAAAAAAACCAATTTCTTCTATCGTGAAGAGGGCTACTCAACCCAATTTTACAGAAAAAATTTATTACAAAAGCCCAAAGTGTCCATAGTCACAATAGCTATAAACTTATGCCAAGCCGGACGGATAAACTATTTTGAAAAAATGTTGGATTCAGTCGCTAATCAAACTTATGGGGTAGAAAATATTGAGCACATTGTCATTGACGGCAATTCTACAGACGGCACTGTAGACTACCTGCGCGGGTTAACCGAGCAAGAACGAATTGATAGGTGGATTTCCGAGCCTGACAGCGGCATATATAACGCCATGAATAAAGGTCCACTTTATAGCTCCGGGGACTTTCTTCTCTATCTAAACTCAGATGATTATCTAGCTAAAGATTGCATAAAAAAGCTTATTGAATCTATTCAAGAGACAGGTGCAGACTATGCATTTGGTGATGCTGACAAGGTTAACGAAAAGGAACATAAAGTTGGCAAGCACGTCGGTAATATAAACATGGTTTACTTTGGTACGCCATATTGTCATCAAGCTCTAATCTGCAAAAAAGAATGTTTCGACAAAGTACGCTTTGACGAAAGCTTTAAAATAACCATGTGGAAATTTTCTTTGGATTTGTACCTAGCGGGGCTGTCCCATACTTACGTACCTGACACTGTTTCCTACTTCAGAATTGGAGGCGTATCTACGGATAAATCTTATGAAAATAAATTCAAAGAAGAACAGTCAAAAATCAAAGGGGAACTCATTGCAAGTCGTCTTGGTCTGACGATTGATGAGTATGAGTATCTAAATCATGTGATAAGACGCTGGGATATAAAAAACCTTGAAGAAATTGATGTAGATAAAATAATTAGTCTCCTTGCTACTAAAAAAGATCCATTTTCGAAGGATTTTCTATCCTCCTTTATCAGTCTAATTTCTATACCTGAAACCAGACAAGCGTTACCTGAAAAATTCTCATCGGTTGCAATCAAGCATCAGTTAATAGAATGAAAAGCCTTAACCAATTGAATTAACCCACTGATCAGATGACTCGTAGCCTAGTTTGATCAAAACTTCACCATATTCATCACAATAAAACCTTGCAAAGTCTTTGCTAAATTCACTCTTCCAAGGGGTTTCTTCATCTCTAATATGCCCCTTTAATGACCCCTGAGTCATTAAACCAACGAATTTGTGATTTTGAAGAAACACTTTAACTCCGTACTCAACCAAATATTCGTCATCTACTCCTAATTTTCGCAAACATTTAGCAAAGAGATAGCCTTCCATATCATCCACAAGATCCTCATACTTGATTTCTACGCAGTTTTTTCTTTCGTAATCCCATGAACACATGAGGTTCATATTCGCCCTATGACTATTTTTCATTTCAAATTTTAACTTTTCATCGAAGGTAGGCAAAGATACCAAGTGCTCTTTATAGGACACACCTCCAAGCCCTTTTCTAGGGACATGAAGCCACTTTTCCCGTGTTTCAGGGGCACGTTGGTGATAGTGGCAGGCAGAAACCAGCATGTTTCGAGGGTCCCTTATAACGTGTAAAACTCTTACCTCTTGCTCATCCATGAAATCTTTAGGGAATAACGAATGATCATCAAATACAATTGCTTTTTTACAGTTCCGAACTTCATCTTTATATCTTTTGAAAAATTTTAAATCAGTAAATTTCGCAATTGACTGAAATACGGTCCTAAGCCAAATAGTTCCCGTTTTATGGTAAGTCCCCACACAGATGTAATTTGTTGTAGGCAACACTGACTCTCCTTTACTTAAAATTTTGTCTCAGTGCCAATTCCAAAAAAAGGTATTGGTAACCTTATAACCAACAGTTATATGCTGAAAAGTACCATCGAGGTAACTCAGTTCAGCTATGTCCTAAAATTGTATCCTAACCACTCCAATAAGATTTTATACGATGCTGAGTTTTGTGATGCTTCAAGCGTACCCCTATCTAATGGCCTGGGAGGGCGAGAGTCTATAACCTCTCCTTTGCGTCCGCTATCCCCTGCCAGGCGAAACACACTAAACAAATCGACAAAGTCATCCGAATATGGCAACTCAAGTGCTTTGCAAAGATTACACATGACCATTTTTGGTTCTTTGGTGAAGTCCTCATACTTGAAGACAGAAACGTCCTCATAAGTATCAAGAAACACCAAGTAGCGCCTGCAATATTCTTCCAGCGTGGGCGGACTAAAATGCAACCAGTTGTTGTGCTTTAGGGAAAGGTAGCTGTCTAGCGGATGCCTGACGGTAACGGCAGATAGCGCCGGGAATTCCTGATTAACTATCGAGCGCAAGTCCGGCCGGACGGGGATGCTATCTCCCGTGTGAAAATGGCTATGCGCATGATCGCGTAGGATTAATCGTTGCCCGGATTCTGCCGCCTTTTTACGGATGATCGCCAGGTTACTGGTAAATAAATCGATAATCAGATTCTGATCGATTTGTTTGTGACTTTGCCTGACTAAAGTAATCATATCTGAGGGTGCAAAACTTGGCTTACTGCTCTTTGTAGGTAAGGGGCTTAAAGGATCTACCTCACTTAACACCTGCGTGTTTGGCATGGCACACAGGCATTTGGTGATCAGTGTGCCGCCAGTGCAAGCCAGATGATGAATAATGCGCACAGGTTCTTCTGATTTCGCTTCGTATTCTGCGCACAGCTCACGGCATTGTTCCAGAAGGGTTGCGGGGGTTCCACTGGCGAAATCAGTAGTCGATGGCACGCGAGAATGCTCCAGCAGGCCTAGTGCCTCATCCACTATGGCCGCCAACCTTTGGGCATTTGGAGTCTGTTGGCGTTTAGGCAACTCTCGCGTCTCCATTCATCTCAACCTTTGCCCTTTACCGGGTTATTTGATTTGGCAGGTTTTTTTATATTACTTGTCTCTATAGATGCTCGAGCCTCGCTTTCTTTTGTGCTTGAATCAAGATTATCGAGTTGGTGGAAATATTCCGACGCCAGTCGCAAACGTTTCCCGATCAGGGTCAACAGCTGGTGCTGTTGTTGCTGAAGGGTAATCGCTTGTTTATAGCGCTGCTGTAGTTCTTTCAGGTCGTTTTCTTTTAACGTCAGTAGTTTAGCGTTGTTGGACGCAGTCTGACGGGCTTCAGCAAGTTCCTGCTTTACTGTTTCAATTTGCTGGCGCAGATCATCAAGCTGCTTCTGATGGTCTGCCTTGATTTCCAGTTCGTGTTCAGCTTTTGTTTTCTGAACAGCCTCCAAATCCTGCTTCAGTTCGTTTAGTTTCGCTCGAGCGGACACCAATTCCGGGAACAACCGATTAAGGCACAGGGTCCAGCAGGGGCGATCGGGGTCGATCTGGCTGTTTTGCTCAACAACATCGTAGCCCCAACTTTGGACATGCTCCAATATTGTATGGACGTCGGCACTATCGCGATAATGGCTGTCAGTACCACAATAGACCCTAACCAGGCTGAAGCAGCTCAATAGCCCGGAATTTTGCAATTCCTCCAAAATAGGCAGTTCTTCGCCTGGAGTGTCAATCACCAGCCAGTTTTGTTGCTGGCTATCCAGTTTTAATGGTGGCAGCAGCTCGCTGGCTTTAACTGTGGTAACCGCTGTTTCAGAGGTTAGTTTCAGTCCCGGAAAAATATCGTACAGGCCGGTCGCTTCGTGCAGGCTGCTTGCGCCGGGAAAATTGTAGGTGAACAGCGTGGCATCGGCACTGGTAGCAGCGACGGAGGCGTTAATTACTTGTGTGTGTGGCTGGTTTGAGGCTTTGCGTCGCAAAAGTCTGCAGACTGTCAGATCAGCCTCTACCAGGGTGATCTGTTTGGCACCGCTTTGCAGGTAGTGCTGCAACTCATTACAAGTACCTGCGCCAAAATGAACAATTTGCGCAGGAGTTGTAGGTGTTGCCTTGGGTGTTTTGGCTGTATTCATCGATTAATCTAGATTTCGGCCTTCTTCTTCACCGTGGCGCAAATAGTGAACCAGGGGATTAATGCCGCTCCCGGCGACGTCCGGGTGGCACTGCAGATAGGTGTGACTGGAAAAACGAGTACTGGGGTCGCGCCCTTCAAAGCCACCGTAAAGCAGATAGTGCAATGCGGGGGAGGCACTTGCCTGTTTGACGTCCGAATAGTTCTCCAGGTACCAGACCGGATCAAAATAGTCGGAACTTTCAATAAGCTCGAGATTTCGTCGCTGCAGTCTGGAAGCCGAGATACTTTTCTGCCAATGAATCAAGGGACGGGCCAGGCGATAGAAAAGGGTTTGCTGTATTGAGGCAAGCTCAGTTTGTGTCAGCCCTGATTTTTGTAGCGCTCGAGATACTTCCTGCTGTGCTTGTTTTAGTTCCGCTTGTAAGTGCCCTACCTTTTCTTGTAGCTGGTTTATTTTTCTCTTCGCTTGTCTTGCCTGATCGGCTTCTGCCGCCACAAGAGTTTCAAGTCCGGATTTTTCCTGTTGCAGATCCCGGCTTTGAAGG
>Ga0222652_1000546_pt1 | contig 15342 bp, 16 predicted proteins | sample AntAcemetagen371_FD_179803 | JGI IMG/M metagenome (GOLD analysis project Ga0222652, IMG submission 179803) | Saline water microbial communities from Ace Lake, Antarctica - #371 | ecosystem: Environmental > Aquatic > Non-marine Saline and Alkaline > Saline | place: Antarctica: Ace Lake... | reverse complement strand
AGTAGCCATCTCTTAGCTAAACAAAAATTGATCTTAAGATCTATTAATTATATTATTAATTTTCTACTTAAGATTGAATACAACCTACATCTTGTGCTTAATTGAAATATGTCTAATAATTTAGTTATGGATAATAAAATAAAAAAAGAATTACAGTCTGCTACATTTGAAAGATTACTTAATCATCTAGATAAACGAAAAGATGTTCAAAATATAGATATCATGAACCTTGCTGGTTTTTGTAGAAACTGTTTATCAAAATGGTATCGAGAAGAGGCTGAAAAAAAAGGTATTGAAATTTCAGACCTAGATGCACGTGAACATGTATATGGTATGCCTTATCCAAAATGGAAAGAAAAATATCAAAAATAATTATTTTTCCTTAAGTCTTGGAAACAGTTCTACAAAATTACAAGGTTTATGATTTATGTCTAACTGATGCTTTAAAATTCCATCCCAGGCATCCGTAACTCCTCCTGAAGATCCTGGTAAAGCAAAAACATACTTGCCATTTGCTAAAACTGCACAAGCTCTGGATTGAATAGCAGAAGTACCAACTGTTTTTAAACTAATTGTTCTAAACACTTCTCCAAAACCTGGGATATGCTTGTCAGCAATCTCATTCACTGCCTCTGGTGTTATATCACGACCTGTAAGCCCTGTTCCACCTGTTGTAATTACAACATCTATTTCAGATTGATTAATCCAATCTTTAAGGATTTTAATAATGTCTTCTTTGTTATCTTTACAAATTTTTCTATCTATTAATTTATGTTTAGCCTCTTCTATTTTACTTACTAAGATCGCACCGGACTTATCATTCTCAAAAGTTCTAGTGTCTGTAACAGTTAAAAGTGCTATATTTACAATCATAAATTTAAAATAATTATCGTGATTATATTATCCTTTTTATTTCTTCTAACAGCAACTTTATATTCAAGTGTTGGATTTGGAGGTGGCTCTACCTATCTAGCCCTTTTATTAATTTGGGATGTTCCTTACTTGATCTTTCCTGTGATTGCCCTCTTTTGTAATATTATTGTCGTTTCAGGAAATTGTATTAACTATATTAAAGCGGGAAATATCAATCTTAAGCTTCTTACCCCATACTTAATATCATCTGTTCCACTTGCATTCATAGGTGGATCTTTTTCAATAGATAAAGAAATTTTTGAAATTTTACTTTTTACTGTCTTGACACTAGCTGGAACTCTGCTTCTCATAAAATTTCAATCTTTTGATCAAAAAATTGAAGTTTATAAAAAGATACCAAAAAAGTTGTCATTATTAATTGGTGCATCTATTGGATTTGTGTCTGGTGTAGTTGGAATTGGTGGTGGCATTTTCTTAAGCCCTATATTATTATTGTTTAGAGTAGATAAAGCAAAAAATATTGCAACAGTCGCATCATTATTCATACTTATTAATTCTTTATCTGGACTTGCAGGTCAATTTACAAAGTCATCAACAATAAATGGAATTTATGGTTATTGGCCATTATTTCTATTCGTTTTGTTAGGTGGTCAATTAGGAAACTTTTTGAATCTTAAAATTTTTCCTACAAGAATATTGGCTCTGGTAACATCGGCACTTGTCATATTTGTCGCTATTCGAATGGGACTGAAGTTGTTTACATAAAACAAGTATTAAATTATTATAGATAACAAATGAAAACATTTAGAGCTTTTGGTCCAACTATAGGAAAAAGCAAGTTATCCAAAAAAATTATTGCTATATTAAATAATCACGTTGATAAGTCTCAACTATCTAAAAAAAATGATTATAGCTCTAAACTTGCAAGTCAAATTAAGAATGAAATCAAGATACCTAAAACAATAGTTAATAAGAGTTTGTCTAAAGAGCTGATAAAAAATATCAAAATTTATCTTGATAAGTCTGACGTAAAAAAAATTAAAGAAATTAAGATAATTAATCTATGGGTAATTAAGCAATTAAAAAATGAATATAACCCAATTCATTATCATGAGGGACAATTGTCAGGAGTTGGGTATCTTAAAATCCCAAAAGATATGAATCAAAATAAACTAGTTAAGAATAAAAAGATTAAAACTAATGGCACAATTGATTTTATTAATGGTCAAAAAAACTTTTTAAGTCAAAGTATCTATAATTTAAACCCTAAATTAGGAGATCTATTGATTTTTCCAAATTATTTAATGCACACAGCTTATCCATTTAATGTTGATGGTGAGAGAAGATCTTTCTCATTTAATGCTAAAATATTATTCAAGAAGTGATTTACTAATCAGTTTATTGGATATATAAATAGTTTAACCGATTTGATCCATATTGCAGGTACTAACTGCTAAAAAGGAAATCATTAAATAATTAGTAAGGTAGTTTGACTATATTGTGCACCTAGCATAAAGCCAAAGCACTAAAAAGGTAAGGAATAAAAATGGATATTAACTTTTTTAAAACAACACGAATTTTAGATGGTGGTATGGGGCAAGAATTATTGGCTCGTGGTATGAAACCAAACGGTACATTGTGGAGTGCAAATGCTGTATTAAAAGAAGAATATCATCAACTTTTATTAGATACTCATTTAGATTTTATTAAAGCAGGTGCTGAAGTTATTGTTACAGCAACTTTTACCACTAGACGAATAAGATTACGTGACAATAAAATTGAAGATAAGTTTGAATACTTAAACAAAAAAGCTGGCGAGATAGCTCAGAAAGCTAAAGAACAATATCCTAATGTTTTGATTGCAGGTGGTCTTCCTCCTCAATATTTAACATACGAAGAAGATACAAGACCAGATAATGAGATTAAGCAAAACTTTTATGATCAAGCAAAACTATTGGATCCTTATATTGATTTTTTTTACCTAGATGTTTTGTCTAGCGTAAAAGAGTTCAGATTAGCAATTGAAGCAATTAAAGAATTTAATAAGCCTTACTTAATAGGTGCTCATATATCTCAAGGTGTAAATCTTCCAAGTGGTGAAAAAATATCAGACATTATTAAAAATATTAACCATAAAAATTTACTAGGATTAATTTTATCCTGTGTTTCTCCTGAAAACTTTTCTGAAAATTTAGAAGAAGTAAAAAATTTAGGTGTTTCTTTTGGATTTAAGCTTAATGCTTTTGTGACAACTAACCCTAAAGATGGCTACACTAATAATTACAATGTGAGTAAAACTGGCAATCCAAATGAATTTTTAGGTCAAAGAAAAGACTTAACACCCGTGTTAATGGGTAACATTGTTAAAAAATTTAAAGAAGCTGGGGCTACTATTTTAGGTGGATGTTGTGAAACAAGACCTGAGCATATAAAAAATATGTCTATATTAAAATAAATCTTTTTAAGATCACCTGTATAGAGAGCTTTCTAAAAAATCATCAATTTCTCCATCTAACACTTTGTCAGGATTGGAGCTTTCAAAGCTAGTTCTATTATCTTTTACCATTCTGTAGGGGTGTAACACGTAAGATCTAATTTGATGCCCCCATCCTATTTCTGACTTCAGGGATTCTACTGTTTGATTTTCTTTTTCTCTCTTCTTTATCTCAAAATCATAAAGTCTTGCTTTAAGCATATTCAAGCAAGTTTCTTTGTTTTTGTGCTGAGATCTTTCATTTTGACACTGGACAACAATCTTGGAGGGTATGTGCGTAATTCTAACAGCACTATCTGTTGTGTTAACATGCTGTCCACCAGCACCACTGGATCTATAGGTATCTATTCTTAAATCTTTTTCAACAATTTCAATATCAATATTTTCGTCTACAACAGGATATATCCATACACTGGCAAAACTAGTGTGCCTTCTTGCCCCAGAATCAAATGGAGAAATTCTTACCAGCCTGTGAATGCCCGACTCAGATTTTAACCAACCAAAAACATAGTCTCCTTGAATTTTAATTGTGGTGGACTTTACCCCTGCCTCATCTCCTTTATGTTCACTTATTAATTCTGATTTAAAACCTTTTATATCTGACCACTTTAAATACATTCTTCTTAGCATTTCAGCCCAATCTTGACTTTCTGTGCCTCCTGCTCCAGCATGAATTTCTATGTAACAATCTAAAATATCAGTTTCATTAGACAAAAAACACTTTGTTTCATTTTGCTTTGCTATTTTTTTTAATTTAATAACACTTTCTAAAACTTCATTAATTATTGCTTTATTTTTTTCTTCTATTGCTAAATCATTTAATTCATTTAAATCAATGAGTGATATAGATGAATTGTCATATGAATTTATTAAATCTTCATACAATTTTTTTTCTTTAATTATTTTTTGTGAAATAGATTTATCTTGCCAGAAATTACTTTCTAACATTTTTTTATTATTTTTTTCTAATTTTTGACGAATATCATTTTTTTCAAAGATACTCCTTAACTCTTTGGTTAATTTTTTCGATTTCTAACTTGTGATTGATATATTCATTTTCCATTAATAGAATCTTAATATATTATCATTTTTTAATCTATTACTAATATCTTGATTCGCCATGTTGTCAGCCTGTAAATTTTTATACGCTTCGATTATTGTTGATTTTGTACCTACGTCAGGCTTCTTGCCTGTGACGGGATCAATCACCCTCATTATAATATTGTCTGCTACCTTAAACGGTCTTGCATCTTCTTTTTTTACAGCATTTTTTACAAATTTTTTAAAAATTGGGAGTGCTGTCTTTGCACCTGTTTCATATCTTCCTAATGATTTTGGATTATCAGAACCTACATAAACTCCAATTGCAAGCTTTGAAGTAAACCCTATAAACCAAGTATCAGTATTACTATTTGTCGTTCCCGTTTTTCCACCTAAATCTAAATTCAAATCTTTTAATTTTTTTCCCGTACCATTTTGAATAGTGCCCTCTAATATTGATGTCATTTGATATGCTGTTTCTGCAGAAAATATTTGTAAGAACTCATCTTCAATATTAGGATAACTTTCACTTAAAAAGGATATTTGATCACAATTTAAACATTTTCTTTTTTCGTTATTAAATATTGTATTTCCTTCACTATCTTGAATTCGATCAATCATTATTGGTTTTATAAGTTTTCCTCCATTTACAAATGAAGAATAAGCAGAGGTTAGTTTTAATAGTGTTGTTTCAGCCGAACCCAATGAAATTGATAAAAGTTCACTAGGATTTTCATAAATACCTAGTTGTTTTGAAAAATTAACTATTTTTTTAAGGCCAAGATCTTGGGCAATTCTGACTGTCATTAAATTTCTAGATTTTTCCAATCCCATTCTCAAAGTTGAAGGTCCATAGAATTTTTTTCCATAGTTTTCTGGTTTCCACATTTTCAAATCCAATCCCTGCTCCAAGACTAATGGAGCATCCAATATTAAAGTTGATGGCGTATATCCATTTTCGAGTGCTAATGCATATATAAATGGTTTGAAAGCAGATCCAGGCTGTCTTAATGCTTGTGTGGCTCTATTAAATTCACTTTTTTTAAAACTAAACCCACCACTCAATGCTAATACTCTGCCAGTAAACGGATCCATCACTACTATACCACCATTCACTTCTGGTAGCTGTTTTAATGCAAATATATTTTCTTTTAAGCTTTCAACATAGATTATATCTCCAACTTTTAATACTTCGTTAAACTCTTTTTTTACCCATGCAATATTTTCATATTTAATAATTCCACTTATTTTTTTTGCTGTTTCAATTTCAACTGAAAACTTGTCAATTTTTTTTACTATAGCTAAATCCCAATTGATTGATTTTTCTAATCTATATTTGTCTATATCATTATCCCAATTATCTAGTTTTTTACTATTTGATATGGGTCCTCTCCAACCTTTTCTTTTGTCATAACTTATTAAGCCTTCTCTTAAAGATTTTATAGCAATTTTTTGTAAATTTAAATTGATTGGAGTGTTAATATTTAATCCTTGTTTGTAAACTTTGTCAAAACCAAGTTTATCGACAACGTCTTTTCTAATGTCTTCCACATAATAACTAGTGTCTTCTGTAAAAGTTTTTTTTCTTTTTTTGAGGTTTATTTTATTATTTACAAATTCTTTATAGTTTTTTTCATTAATATATTTATTTTCTAATAAGTTTTTTAAAACAAGATCTCTTCTAAATTTTGCTAATTTAATGTTTTTATAAGGATTATATCTACTTGGAGCTTTTGGCAGTGCTGCCAATAAAGAGGCTTCTTCATAATTCAGCTCACTAATTGACTTGTCAAAATATTCAAGGCTTGCAGAAGCAACACCATAGGTTCCCTCTCCAAGATAGATTTGATTTAAATAAAGCTCTAATATCCTTTCTTTTGAAAGTGCCCTCTCAATTCTAAATGCTAAAATTGCTTCTTTTATTTTTCTATTTAGGCTCACTTCATTTGTTAATAAAAAATTTTTTGCTACTTGTTGTGTTATAGTTGAAGCTCCTTCTAATCTTCTTGACGCTACAACATTGGATATATTATTTACTACAGCTCTAAGTACTCCTTTTGCATCAACACCAGGGTGAGAGAAAAAATTTTTATCCTCAGCAGATAAAAAAGAATTGATTACTTTTTTAGATATTGATTTATAGGGAACAAAAATTCTTTTTTCTGAAGAAAAATCATTTACAAGCTCACCATCTCCTGAATAAACTTTACTTGAAACGGCAGGTTTATAGTTTTTAAGAAATTTATAATCTGGTAGATTATTAGAAAAAGCCCATAAAACTGCTATTATACTGAATGCGCACAATAGACTGAAGCTTAAAATCAGTATAAAAATATTTTTAATTATTTGATGCATTTATGTTTAATATACATACGAATTTGTTAAAGTTAAGGCATCAAAATTAAAACAAAATTTAAAATTATTTAAATAAAATGAAACAATTAATTAAAAATATATGGAAAAAAATTTATACATTGATGCTTCGCATCCAAATGAAACTAGAGTTGTTCTTAAGTCTGATGATAACATCGAAGACTATGAGTACGAAGGTTTAAAAAATAATTTAATTAAAAATAATATCTATCTTGGAAAAGTTAGTCGTGTAGAGCCATCTCTACAGGCAGCTTTTATTGACTTTGGTAGGGATAGACATGGATTTTTATCTTTTAATGATATTCAGTCTGACTACTATCAAATTCCACAAAGTGATTTAGCAAAAATAAAAGAGGAGGAAGAGAGAGCTAGGGAAGAACTTCTAAAAAAAAGCGAACTGGAAGAGCAAAAAAATATTAACGAGGGTAATCTTGATGTTAATGATCCAGTTGAGGTAAAACCTGAGTCTGAATTAGAGAGTGATGACCAGATAACAGAAGAGAATAATGCTCCAGTTGTTGAGGGTGTTCAAATTGATGAAAACAAAGAACAATCTTCACCTGTATTATTTGGTAAAAGACCTGAAGTAAGATTTAGATCTAAAAGATATAAGATTCAAGAGGTTATAAAACCTAACCAAGTAATTTTAGTACAAGTATTAAAAGATGAAAGAGGGCAAAAAGGTGCAGCACTAAGTACATTTATTTCTATAGCGGGTAAATATATTGTCCTAATGCCAAATACACCAAAAGGTGGGGGCATATCTCGTAAAATTTTTAACCCAGGGGAAAGAAAAAAAATTAGAACTATCTTAAACGACATAACCATTCCAAAAGAAATGGGACTTATTGTAAGAACTGCAGGGTCAAACAAAACAAAAAATGACATAGATCATGATCTTCAAACTTTGATTAAAACCTGGAATGAAATTAAGGATAATGCATTAAACTCTATAGCTCCATCATTAATCCATCAAGAAAGTGATATTATAAAAAGAACCTTGAGAGATATGTATGATGAAAACACAAACAGCATCGTTATTGAAGGCAACGAAGGTTACAAAAAAGCACAAAACTTTATGAAGTTAATGATGCCCTCTCATGTAAAAAAAATAAAAAAATATAGAGAAAAAGTTCCTTTATTTTTTAAAGAAAATATTGAAGAAAAATTAAATCAAATTTATGACTCAGAGATAAAACTAAAATCAGGTGGTTACCTAGTTATAAATCCAACTGAAGCATTAGTTTCAATTGATATAAACTCAGGTAGTTCTATTAAACAAAAAAATGTTGAGAGTACCGCTTTGGACACTAATCTTGAGGCAGCAGAAGAGATATCTCGACAAATAAAAATAAGAGACTTGTCTGGTCTAATTATTATTGATTTTATTGATATGTTAAGTTTTGGTAATAGAAGATTAGTTGAGAGAAAACTTAAAGAGCAATGCAGAACTGATAGGGCAAGAATTCAAATAGGAAGAATTAGCACATTTGGACTTTTAGAGATGTCCAGACAAAGATTAAGGGAAAGTGCTGTAAAATGGAAAGTTACTCTTACGGATGAGTCTTTCGCAATGAAAATTCTCAAATTAGTTGAGGTTAAAGCTGTTTTAACAAAAGCTAAATTTGTAGAACTTAAGATTTGTGAAAAGATATCAGACTTTATAAAAGAAAATTTCATTGAAGATTTAAAGTATTTTGAGGAAAAAAACTTAATCAAGATAGATATAATCGCAGATAATACCCTTATTATTCCTGAATATATAATTGACCTTCAAAACAAAACTAAAAAAACTATAGAAACGGTTCAACATATAGAAAAGTTAAAAAATCTAGAAGAGCAAAAAAAAGAGGTTAAATCTTTTGAAAGTCCAATTAAAAAGAAGCCTTATATAAAAAAACCTTTTTTTAAAAAGAAATTTTTCAAAAAACCAGTGGCTTAAATAATTCCAGTTTTTGGAGAAGATGCACTTCCATAAATAGATTTTTCTATACGACCAGCTAAATAAGATTGTCTTCCCGCAATTACTCCATTTTTAAATGCTAAAGCCATTTGAAATGGTTTTTTAGCTTTAGCAATTGCAGTATTAGCCAATACTCCATCGCAGCCCAACTCCATAGCAATAGCTGCATCAGATGCCTGTCCTAACCCAGCATCGATTATCAAAGGGAGCTTTGTTTGACTTCTTATAATCTTTATATTTGTTGTATTTTGAATTCCAAGTCCAGAGCCTATAGGTGCTGCTAGAGGCATAATTGCACACGCTCCTACATTCTCCAATCTTTTAGCCATCAATGGATCATCATTACAGTAAACCATTACTCTAAATCCTTCTTTAGTTAAAACTTCTGTAGATTTTAATGTTTCGATCATATCTGGAAATAGATTTTTTTTATCTCCTAGTACCTCAAGCTTTACCAGCTTCCATCCACCAATTTCTCTTGCTAAACGCAAAGTTCTAAGAGCTTCCTCAGAATTAAAACAACCAGCAGTGTTTGGCAAATAAGTAATTTTTTTTGGATCAATATAATCCATTAATAAAGGTTTTTTTTTATCAGAAATATTTACCCTTCTCACCGCAACAGTAACTATTTCTGCACCTGATAATTTTATAGCTTTTGCGCATTCAGCCATACTCTTATATTTACCAGTTCCAACTATTAATCTGGAATTAAATTTTTTTTTATCAACTATTAATTTATCGTTAACCAATTTTACCCACCTCCAATAAAATGAACAATTTCTATTTTGTCATTTTTTTTTAGTTTTATTATCTTTAAATAATTTTTATCTATTATTTCTTGGTTTAATTCAATTGCTACTTTTTTAAGAGGAATTTTTAGTTCTTTTAAAAAAGTTGAGAGGCTTAAATTTTCATTTATTGTTGAAAATTTACCATTTATCTTAATTTTTATTTTTTTTATTTTTTTTATTTTTTTCATAATGTATAAGAAACTGATGAGTAATAATATTATAATTATTAATGGCCCTAACCTTAATCTATTAGGTGAAAGAGAACAATCACAATATGGATCAATAACTTTCGATAAATTAAAAGAAAATTGTTTAATTAAAGCTAAAGATTTAAATATTAATTTAGAGTTTTCTCAGTCAAACATAGAAGGTGAAATAGTTACATTAATACAGGAAGCTAAAAATAAGTTTGATGGTATAATTATTAATGCTGCTGGCTTTACCCACACGTCTGTTGCTATTAGGGATGCTTTAGATATTTATAAAAAACCAATTATTGAACTTCACATATCAAATATATATAAAAGAGAAGAATTTAGACACAAATCTTTAATCAGCGATATTGCTACTGGTGGAATTTTTGGTTTAGGTGACAATGGTTATATTTTAGCCATAATTGCAATGCAAAACATATTACAGAAATGAAAATAGATAAAAACATTATTAAAGAATTAACTGATTACTTAAATGAGTTCAATTTAACTGAAATTGAATACACAGACAAAGATACTAAAATCAAAGTATCAAAATCAAACCCAGCCAGTTCAAATCAAGCTGTAAGTGTTGCAGCCTCAACACCAGTCCTTGATACGGATAATTCTACAGTTATATCTGGGACTGAGGTTAAGTCTCCTATTATCGGTACTGCTTATCTTGCAGCAGAACCTGGAGCAAAAAAATTTGCGGAAGTTGGCAAAAAAATTAAAAAAGGTGAAACAGTTATGATAGTTGAAGCTATGAAAACTATGAATCATGTTCCATCAACAGCAGATGGGATTATAAAAGAAATCTGTGTCGAAGATGGCCAACCTGTTGAATACGGCCAAACTATTATCATCGTAGAGTAATGTTTAAAAAAATTTTAATTGCAAACCGTGGGGAAATTGCAGTCAGAGTTATAAGAGCATGTAAAGAATGGGGTATAGCAACTGTTGCTGTTCATTCTGATGTTGATCGTGATAGCATGCATGTAAGACTAGCCGATGAAAGTGTTTGTATTGGCTCTCACCAACCAGCAAATAGTTATTTAAATATTCCAGCTTTAATGTCAGCAATAGAACTGACAAAAGCAGAGGCTGTTCATCCTGGTTACGGTTTTTTATCTGAGAATGCAACTTTTGCTAAAGTTCTAGAAGAAAACAATATTAAATTCATTGGTGCTTCTTCAAAACTCATAGAAATGATGGGAGATAAAATTCAAGCAAAAAGAATTGCAAAACAACATGGTCTTCCAGTAATTGAAGGATCGGAGGCTGGTGTAACTGATATAAAGCAAGCAAAAGAATTATGTAAAAAGATTGGTTTTCCTGTTTTAATTAAAGCTTCTGGAGGTGGAGGTGGAAAAGGAATGAAGATTGTTAATAAAGAAGAGGAATTTGAAACATCTTTTTCAACAGCTAAATCTGAAGCACAAAAATACTTTGGAAATGATGAAGTTTATATTGAAAAGTTTTTTCAAAATCCAAGACATATAGAAGTTCAAATATTATCTGGCAAAAATAGAACTATACATTTACATGAAAGAGATTGCTCTGTGCAGAGAAGACATCAAAAATTAATAGAGGAAACCCCCAGTCCAGTCTTAACTGATGAAATCAGAAAAGATCTTTTTGAACGAACAGTAAATATGGTCAGTAAAATTGGCTATGAAGGTGCTGGAACAGTTGAGTTTATTTATGAAGATGGGAAGTTTTATTTCTTAGAAATGAATACTCGTATTCAAGTTGAGCACCCAGTAACTGAAATGGTAACGGGGATTGATATAATTAAAGAACAAATTTGGATAGCCTATACAGGAGACACTGCTTTAAAACAAAGCGACATTAATCCTAGAGGACATGCAATAGAATGTAGAATTAATGCAGAAGATGCAAGTAAAAACTTCCAACCATCTCCTGGGACGATAGGTATGTGTCATCAGCCATCGGGTTTTAGAACTAGAGTTGATGGTGCAATTTTCCAAGGTTGTAAAGTTACCCCATATTACGATAGCTTGATCTGTAAAGTAATAACTCAGGGAAGAAATAGAACTGAAGCAATACAGAGAATGAATCGATCGTTGGATGAATTTGTTATTGAAGGAATTACAACTACCATTCCTCTTCATAAGATACTTCTTAATCATAAGAAATTTGTTAAGTCAGATTTTAATGTTGGTTGGTTGGATAATGAAAAGGTCTTTTAATAACACTTAGTTAACCAAATATCATATACAGGGTGATCAAACGGATTGATCGCTGGGCTAGAAGAAAAAGTCCAACCATTAAATACAAAAACTTCATTATTATTTTGATTTGTTAGATCTTTAACCTGAATGTAGGCTGTAATTTCTGGATTATCATCAAATTCCGAATTTTTACATTTTAAACTTTTAATTAAGAGATTTTGAAATTTTACCTCTTCACCATTTTTTAATTTTAAAAGATTTGTTTTAGAGCTAACTTTATCTAAAATTTTTATCTCAATAAAATTGTTGGGTATACTTTCTAATGCAGACAAATGAGGAATAATATTTCCAAAAAATAAATAAATTAGAATTAATATAAAATTAACTTTTCCAAGTAGTGTATTTTTTTTTAATTTCTTCATTATTTTTATTTGGATGGTAGGCATTTGCTGTGCCAGTTTGGTTCGATTGATGAGGTTTTTGCCAATCATACTTATCTAAATCATGATTATTTTCAATTCTATTATTTGTAAAATGGATCCACGAATACCACTCATTGGGTATTTTTGAGGCATCAACCTCTCCATTATAAATTACCCATCTTTTCCCATCTTTGCTTTCATAATATTTGTTACCAAGCGAATCACTTCCAACAAGTTTTCCATAAAAAATGGTTTTTAATTTTGTGCCTAATGTTTCTTGATTCCACCAAATGAAAATTTTATTAAAAAGTGTCAACATATAATTTTTTCTGTTCTTCAATCCTAAATTGTATTATTTAAATTAGACTAAAGTAAAGATTTGTATATAAATTAATTATCTTACGATTCAAAATGAAAAATTAATTAAAGGAAAAATGGCAAAATACTTAGTAGAAACTTATTATACTTGTAGCTTTAAAGTTAATCATTATCTAGATGATATTAATGAAACAGAGTTAGCAAACCTTGAAAAACGTGATGATGGAAAATTTGAAGTTCTAGATGTTAAACTTGATACGAGAAAAACAAAAAGCTTAGATCCAAATAATAATGTAATTGAGCCTAAAAAATTAGATATTATATCTGAGCAAAGCCAACCAAAAATTGTTTCGAAAGAAAATAATACTGCCTTTGTTAAACAAATTAGCGAAGGTGTGGGTAAAAGATTTAGCATGCCTGATAGAAGAAAAGGTTATATCCAAAAAGCAACGATTGGTGACCATAAAGTTTATTTACATACTGGTGAATATGAAGATGGAAAAATAGGTGAAATTTTTATCGATACAAGTAAAGAAGGTGAACTGGTAAAAGCTTTAATGAATAACTTTGCAATAGCAATATCACTTGGTCTTCAATACGGTGTTCCTTTAGATGAATTTATTAGTGCTTATGTTGATACTAAATTTGAGCCGTCTGGAAAAGTTCATGGTAATGACAGAATAATGAGTGCCTCTTCAATACTTGATTACATATTTAGAGAACTTGCTATTTCATACCAAAATAGAGAGGATCTAGCACACACTCCAGCTATTGGTGGTACAGATAGATCTTTGCCAGAAGAAGAAAATACTGAGGATCAAAATCAATTACTTAAAATTATAAAAGATGTTACCAGCAAAGGCTTTGTTAGAAATAATTATAAAAAAAATCTTGTTGATTTATCTGATGTTAAGATAAATTTAAAAGGTAAAAAATAATATTATTTTCTAAGTTTTAAAGCTAAACCAAGTTCTTTAAGTTGCTCTTCATTTACCTCTGATGGAGCGTTCATCATTAAGTCCTGGGCATTTTGATTCATTGGAAACATTGTAACCTCTCTAATATTCTTCTCATTTGCTAACAGCATTACAATTCTATCAATACCTGGTGCTATACCACCATGTGGTGGAGCTCCATAACTTAAAGCATTGATCATTCCACTAAATTTTTCATCAACTTGTTCTTTTTTATAACCAGCAATTGAGAATAGCTTATACATCAATTCAGGTATGTGGTTTCTGATTGCACCAGAAGATAATTCTATTCCATTACAGACAATATCGTATTGAAAAGCTTTAATATTAAGAGGATCATCAAAATTAATATCTTTTATATCACCTTGGGGCATTGAAAATGGATTGTGACTAAATTCAATTTTATTAGTGACTTCATTTTTTTCAAACATTGGATAATCAACAATCCAGCAAAAAGCAAAAATATTTTCATCTATTAAATCCAGATCTTTGGCAATTTTATCTCTTGCAAGAGCAGTTATTTTTTCAACATCGTTAGTTTTACCACAAGCAAAAAATACACTGTCACCTTCTTTAGCTCCAGTGATTTTCATTATTTCTTCTAGTGCTTCTTTTGAAAAAAATTTACCTACCGGTCCTTTAGCTGAAATATTTGTATCTTTTTCAATTGTAAAATATGCTAGACCTGAAGCACCCTGTTCTTTAGCCCATTGATCAATATTATCAAAAAAGCTCCTTGGCTTATCTTTTGTGTTTTTTGTAATTATACATCTTACTCTTGAGCCAGATTTAACAAGTTTTTTAAATATTTCAAAAGTAACATCTGAACGTGTAAATATTTCTGTCAAATCTGATATTAGTAATGGGTTTCTTAAGTCTGGTTTATCTGAACCATATTTAAGCATGGATTCTTCGTAGGATATTCTTGGGAATTCTTTATACATTAATTTCTTTGACGAAAAATTTTTAAATACATTTACTATTAATTGTTCAACTACTCTAAAAATATCTTCTTGCTCAACAAAAGACATCTCCAGATCAAGCTGATAAAATTCTCCAGGACTTCTGTCTGCTCTAGCATCTTCGTCTCTAAAACATGGTGCTATTTGAAAATATTTATCGAATCCAGATACCATAATTAATTGCTTAAATTGTTGTGGTGCTTGCGGTAATGCGTAAAATTTTCCAGGATTTAATCTGCTAGGAACCAAAAAATCTCTTGCTCCCTCGGGACTTGAGGAGGTTAAGATTGGAGTTTGGAACTCTAAAAAACCTAATTTAAACATTTCATTTCTTATAAAAGAAATAACTTTTGATCTTAATATGATGTTGTCATGAATTTTTTTTCTTCTTAAATCTAGAAATCTATATTTAAGTCTAATTTCTTCAGCATATTCTTGATCACTAAATACAGGCATCGGTAACTCCTTACATGTACCAAGCACTTCAAATGAATTAATATTCACTTCTATTTCACCAGTTTGTAAGTCAGAATTAATCGTTTCATCACTTCTTTTTACAACGGTTCCATTAATCTTTATTACACTTTCTAACTGTATTTTTTCCAATGCTTTAAAACTTTGATTACTTTTATCAATAATGCATTGAGTCATTCCATAATTATCTCTTAAATCAATGAATAATAAATTTCCATGATCTCTTTTTTTATTAATCCAACCAGATAAAGAAATTTCCTTTCCACTATCA
>Ga0222652_1000543_pt1 | contig 15404 bp, 13 predicted proteins | sample AntAcemetagen371_FD_179803 | JGI IMG/M metagenome (GOLD analysis project Ga0222652, IMG submission 179803) | Saline water microbial communities from Ace Lake, Antarctica - #371 | ecosystem: Environmental > Aquatic > Non-marine Saline and Alkaline > Saline | place: Antarctica: Ace Lake... | reverse complement strand
GTTCTTAAAGCAATACACGTATCAAATTCACCATTCGCAGAAAAATAACCTATGCCTCCAGCATAAACTTTTCTTTTTGTGGTTTCCAGTTCATCAATAATTTCCATAGCTCTAATTTTTGGTGCACCAGAAACAGTCCCAGCAGGAAATCCAGCAAGTAACGATTTAAATTTTGAAAATTTTTTATTATAAACACCCATAACATTAGAAACTATATGCATTACATGAGAGTATTTTTCGATAATAAAACTTTCTGTTACTTTAACAGTTCCTATTTTGGAAACTTTACCAGCATCATTCCTTCCTAAGTCAAGCAGCATCAAATGTTCAGAAAGTTCTTTTTTATCTTTAAGTAAATCTTTAGCAAAAAATTTATCTTCTTTTGAATTTTTACCTCTAGGTCTAGTTCCGGCAATTGGTCTAACGGTAATTTTGTTATCTCTTAGTCTAACTAAAATTTCTGGACTAGCTCCTATAATTTGAAAATCATCAAAATTAAAAAAATACATAAATGGAGAGGGGTTAGTAATTCTAAGTTTTTTATAAATTTCCAATGGTTTTTTAGATAATTTAGCTTCAAACCTTTGACTTAAGACGACTTGAAAAATGTCTCCAATTTTTATGTATTTTTTTGCTTTATTCACCATCTTTAAAAACTTATTTTTTGTGGTATTGGATTTAATTTTTATATTGGTGATAACATTTTTATTAAAATTCTTTTTTTGTAGAGAGGCTTGAATTAATAAATCATTAATTTGGTTTTCAATTTCAATGTATTTTTTTTTATAATTTGTAATTTTTTCATCCTTAAAGATATTAACAATATAAAAAATCTTCTTTTTTAAGTTATCGTGAACAACTAACACCCTTGGTCTTAAAAGTCTTACATCAGGTAGTTTTAAATCATCCCTACATTTGTTTGGAATTTTTTCTATATATCTAATTGAATCATAAGAAAAATAACCAGAAATCAGTGAACTAATAGGAGGCAGTCCTGAAGGTATCTTAAATTTAAATTCTTCAATTATCTTTTCTATAATTTTTTCAGGATTTCCTATAATTTTTTTTTTAGTTTTGTTTGTAACTAAATATGAATTGTTATTATTAAATTCCCAAATTTTATCAGGGTTTTTACCAAAAATAGTATATCTGCCTCTTATTTTTCCTTTTTCTACAGATTCAAAAACAAAACTATTTTTTTCTAGAAGAAAATTATCAATTAGGTTTAAGACTTCTTCTTCATTTCTTATTTTTCTAGTGGTGTAGAGGATTTGATTTTTGTTTCTTTTATGCTGAAACTTAAAATCATTAAAGTTTCGATTTAACATTATTTAAAATAATTTTTAACTCGCTCAAGTGTTTTTTCATTCACAACAACTTGGTATCTGTTATTTAAAAATAAATCATATGATTTTAAAATATTATTTTTGCTTTTAGCCCCCTCTTCAGAAGATATTTTTTCAAAATTAGTAGAATTTTTGTTAATGTTATTTTCTTCGTATTGAACGGTTTTTGCAATAAACACATTATTTTTTTTATTTGCGATTAATGTAAATGAATTTACAGGAAGAGAGTAGAGTATTTGAATAGAGTTTGTCTCAAATTTTTTAGTATCTTTTATAGAATCCAATTTAATTTCTTTTATATTGTTTTTACCAAGTTCGTCAAATGAAGCTTGATTAAATGTTTTTTTATTTATTTTATCTAAAATATTTTTATTAAATTCAAACTTTTCTTTTTGAAATAGAAGGTTTGTAATCTGTTCTTTAAATATAGGATTTTCAAGATCGGGTAATTTAGAGATTGAATTATTTATATTGTAAAAAACATAAACACCATTATTTTCAAGAATTTCAATTTTATCTTTTCTAGAATTGTAGATTATATTTTCTACTATTTTTTTATTATCTAGATTTATGTACGAATTAACTTCAGTAGGTGACATATCTAAACTTTTAACTATAGTTTTAAAGTCAATATTTTTTGATATTTGGTTTTCTATATCGTCAATTTTATCAAAAAATGCTTGATTGAAATCATCAACACCTAGTAAATTTTTTGGTGTAATTTTAACATAAGAGAAATCAATGTAATCTTGTTTTAATTTCTCTGCATTTTCTTCAACAAAAAATTTAATATCGTTGTCTGTAAACATTTCATTTTTCTTATAAAAGGTACTTAGATCGATATACTGGATATCTAATTTATTGTTATTTTCTTTATAAAATTTATTAATTAAAAATTCTGGCGTTTTTGTTCCACCACTTATGTAGGTAAATAATTGTTTTTGAAGTTCATTGTTTTTTAATCGTATCTCAAACATTGGTGCTGAAGAGTTATTTGTTAACAGAAATTTTTCATACAATGTTCTTTGAAATAATCCATTTTCATCTTGAAAATTTTTATTATTTTTAATTTTTCTAATCAATACATCTTCTGTGATTGAAAGATTAAGTTCTTCAATTTCAAGATCAAGAAGTGTTGTAGATACTAATGTAGATAAAAGTTCTTCAATAATATTTTTATCAATATTTTCTTTTATCACTTGTTGGCTTAATCCTGATTCATCTAAATAATTCATAAAATCTTGTGTAGAAATGTTAGTACTATTTATCTTAGCTATGTTGTTTTGATTGCCAGTGCTAAACCCCCCACCAAAACCACCAAAACCAAAAGCTATTATAATTACAAAAATTAATAGTAGACCACCAATTTTCTTTCTAGAAAAATTTTTAAAAGGATTTATCATTGCTTCATTAATTTATTGATCTTTAAAATACCAAGCTATAGATTAAATTTTTCATTATGACAAATAAATATATGTATTTTATAGCCAATTGGAAAATGTATGGGAATTTATCCTCTTTAAACACATTGGATAAAGTTATTAAATTTTCAAAATCTAAAGAAATTAGGAAAGGTCGATTAATTTATTGCCCACCATATACATTGATAAATTCTTTTTCAAAAAAATTTAAAAATTGTCAAATTGGCATAGGTGGACAGAACTCTCATGAAAGTGAAAGTTATGGAGCATTTACAGGTTCTGTTAATTCACGTATGTTAAAAAATGCTGGTGCTCACTTTGTAATTATTGGCCACTCAGAAAGTAGAATTAAAGGTGAAAGTGATAAACTTATAAATCTTAAAATAAAAAGTGCCCTTAAGGCCAAACTAAGAGTTATTTTTTGTATTGGTGAAACGTTAGCAGAAAAAAGAAAAAGAAAAACTCAATCAATCTTATCTAAACAAATAAAAATTGGTTTAAATAATATAAAGAATAAATCTAATATCTTTATTGCTTATGAGCCAGTTTGGGCTATTGGCAGCGGCATCATTCCAAAATCACAAGATCTTTTTAAAACAATAGAGTTCATTAAAAGTAAATTCAGAGATAAATTGCCAAAAGTTTTATATGGAGGTTCAGTTAACCCTGAAAATATTACAAACTTAAAAAAAATTAATAATATTGATGGTTTTTTGATTGGTGGTGCATCTCTAAGTGCTAAAAAATTCATTGATATAGTCAAAAAAACGTATAGTTAGGCCACATGGAAAATATTTTATTAGTAGTCAACTTAGTGCTTGCAACAATACTTGTGCTTTTGATACTTGTACAAAAATCAGAAGGTGGCGCTCTTGGGATAGGTGTTTCTCAGGATAATTTTATGCTTTCCAGATCTGCAGGTAATTTTATGGGCAAGGCTACTGCAGTAGTCGCAACTTTATTTATAATTTGTAGCTTAGCTTTAACAATAATATCTAGAGGTGAGTTAACACCTACATCTTCTGTATTGGATATCATTGAGGAAAAGTCTAGTGATACGCCTTCAATTCCTGAAAACAATAATTAATCCTTTTAAATTCATTAATTAATCGCTATAAGATAATACCATGGCGCGATTTATTTTTGTAACCGGCGGTGTGGTTTCTTCATTAGGAAAAGGTCTTTCCTCAGCTTCCCTTGCATACTTATTACAATCTAGAGGTTTTAATGTTCGTTTAAGAAAATTAGATCCCTATTTAAATGTTGATCCAGGAACTATGAGTCCCTTTCAGCATGGTGAAGTTTTTGTAACAGATGATGGTGCAGAAACAGATTTAGATTTAGGTCATTATGAAAGATTTTCTGGAATATCTGCAAAAAAATCTGACAATATTACAACTGGAAAAATATATAGTGATGTTTTAAAAAAAGAACGTAAAGGTGAATACCTTGGAAAAACAGTTCAGGTTATCCCACATATCACTGATCGTATTAAAGATTTTATAAAAAGTGATACATCAAAGGAAGACTTTGTAATTTGTGAAATTGGTGGAATAGTAGGTGATATAGAAAGTCTTCCATTCGTTGAGGCCATTAGACAATTCTCTAATGATGTGGGTAAAAAAAATGCTTTATTTATACACTTAACACTAGTTCCATATCTTAAAGCATCAGATGAAATAAAAACGAAACCTACTCAACACTCCGTAAAAGAATTAAGAAGTCTTGGTATACAGCCAGATATTATTATTTGTAGATCTGAAAGACCCATACCCTTAGAACATAGAAAAAAAATATCTTTATTCTGTAATGTTGGAATTGAAAATGTAATTCAAACTGTTGATGTTAAAACTATTTATGAAGCACCGATTAGTTTTAATAGAGAAAATTTAGATAAACAGGTGCTTGAATATTTTAAAATAAAATCTAGAAAAAAAATTAATTTAAATCCTTGGAAAAAAATTACAAAAATTGTTCTAAATACAAAAAGATCAATCAATATTGCAATTATTGGAAAATATGTTGTGCTCAAAGATGCGTATAAATCATTAGACGAAGCTTTAACACACGGTGGTATTGACAATAATTCAAAAATTAATTTAGTTAGAATAGATTCTGAAAACTTAAAAATTTCTGAAATTAAAAAAAAATTAAAAGGAGTTTCTGGAATTTTGATACCAGGCGGATTTGGCAAAAGAGGAACAGAGGGAAAAATTGAAGCAATTAAATATGCTAGAGAGAAAAAAATCCCTTTCTTTGGAATTTGTTTTGGAATGCAAATGGCTATTATTGAATTTGCAAGGAATAAGTTAAATATAAAGAAAGCTACATCAAGTGAGTTTGGATTTGGAGGAACTCCAATTATTGGTTTAATCTCTGAATGGAATAAGGATGGTAAATTAATCAAAGGAACTGATAAAGATCTAGGAGGCACTATGAGACTTGGTCTTTATGAGGCTAGGTTAAAAGAAAATTCATTGATTAGAAAAATCTATAAATCAAAATCAATCCAAGAAAGGCACAGACATAGATACGAGGTTAATATTAGTTATAAAGATCAATTTGAAAAAAATGGCCTAATCTTTTCAGGATTATCTCCAGATAATAAATTACCAGAGATTATTGAGCTAAAAAACCACCCATGGTTTATAGCTGTCCAATTTCACCCAGAATTTAAATCTAGACCTTTAGCGCCACATCCTTTATTCTCATCATTTATCAAAGCTGCTAAAAATCATAAATGAAAAATATAAAAGTTAATTGTGGAAATATAGAAATTTCAAATAATAACAAAATTTGTATTATTGCTGGACCGTGCCAACTTGAGACGGAGCAACACGCTATGGATATGGCTAGTAAAATTAAAGAAATAACTTCCAAGTTTAATATGGGTTTTATTTACAAAACATCTTTCGATAAAGCCAATAGAACAAGTCTAAAAGGACAAAGAGGTGCGGGCCTTGAACAGTCTTTACCTATTTTTGATAAAATTAAAAAAGAATTAAATGTTCCAATATTAACTGACATACATAACGCTGAACAATGTTCAGTGGTAGCTCCTCATGCCGATGTATTACAAATTCCAGCATTTTTATGTAGGCAAACAGATTTATTAATTGCTGCTGCCAAAACTGGGAAAATTATAAATGTTAAAAAAGGTCAATTTCTAGCACCTTGGGATATGGTTAATGTTACAAAAAAAATTGCAGATTCTGGTAATAATAATATTTTAGTTACAGAAAGGGGAGCTAGCTTTGGTTACAATACTCTTGTCTCTGACATGAGGTCTTTACCTATAATGGCAAAAAATGGTTACCCTGTTATTTTTGATGCTACACATTCAGTGCAGCAACCTGGAGGTTTAGGTGAGACTAGCGGTGGCCAAAGAGAATTTGTTGAATATTTAGCAAGAGCTGCGGTTGCAGTTGGTGTTGCAGGTGTTTTTATTGAAACACATCAAGACCCAGATAATGCTCCATCCGATGGACCCAACATGGTTCCACTAGATAAATTAGAAAAATTGCTATCTCAATTATTTGAAATAGATAATCTAATTAAAAAATAAATGAGTAAGATTTTAAAGATAAGAGCTCGTCAAATTTTTGACAGCAGAGGAAACCCAACAATTGAAGCTGAAGTTTATTCAAAAAAATTAAGTGCTACTGCTATTTGTCCATCAGGTGCCTCTACAGGCACTTATGAAGCATTTGAAAAAAGAGATAGTAATAATAAAAGATATTTAGGAAAAAGTGTTTTAAGTGCAGTGAACTTAATTAATACTAAGATTTCTAAAAAACTAACAGGTGCAAATATTCATGATCAAACACGTATTGATACGATTTTAATTAATCTTGATGGTACTCGCCAAAAAACAAGTTTAGGTGCTAATGCTATTTTAGCTGTATCTATGGCAACTAAGAAACTTTCTGCAAAAATTAAGAATATTCCATTGTATAAAACATTTTTAGTAAAAAATAATTACAGATTACCTTACCCATTAATGAATATTGTTAATGGAGGAGCACATGCTAATAACGGATTGAGAATTCAAGAGTTCATGATTAGACCTGATAAAGCTAAGAGTTTTTCAGAAGCTATGAGAATATGTTTTGTTGTAATTAACAACTTAAGAAAATTGATTATAAAAAAGGGTTTATCAACATCTGTGGGAGATGAGGGGGGCTTTGCTCCAATGATCAGTAGCAATGAAAAAGCTTTAGATTTAGTTGTTACTGCAATTAAAAATGCAGGTTTTAAAAATGGCAAAGATGTTTCAATTTGTTTGGATGTTGCAGCAAATGAATTAATTAAAAAAGATAAATATTCTATTCATTCCAAGAAATATGTTTCTGTTGATCAATCAATTAAAGAATATCAAAAAATAATAAATAAATACAAAATTAAATCAATTGAAGATCCATTTGGAGAAAATGATTGGACGGCATGGAATAAATTAATGAAGCATACAAAGAATGTCCAAATAGTTGGAGACGATCTTTATGTAACTAATTTAGAAAGACTTAAAAAGGGCTTTTTAAATAATTCTTCAAACTCTATATTAATTAAACTCAATCAAATAGGTACAGTTTCAGAAACACTTGAAGTTATTAAGTTTGCTCAAATTATTGGATATAAAACAATAATTTCTCATAGATCTGGTGATAGCGAAGACACTTTTATTGCAGATCTTGCAGTAGGCACTAATTCAAATCAGATAAAAACAGGATCTCTAGCTAGATCCGAGCGTGTTGCAAAATATAATCAATTATTACGTATAGAAGAACAGCTTGGAAAAAAAGCATCAATGAGTAAAATTCATTAATGCTGGGTAAATTAAAAAAGAATTATTTTTTATTAATCTCTACTTTTTTAATACTTTATTTTTTCTTTAACCTTCTAGATGGTGAAAGAGGCCTTTTTTCCTATTTCAAAAAAAAAGAAATTTTAGTTAATCTAAAAATTGAAGAAGCTAATTTATCTAACAAAATCAAAGATCTTGAATTTAAAAATTCTCTATTAAGTACTAAATTAGACCTAGATTATGTTGAAACCTTAATTAGAGAAAAATTTATGTTTGGCAAAGAAGGTGAGACCCTTTATATAATTAAAAAAAATGACAATTAGACATCCAGAAAAAGTCAACAAACCTGTAAATCCAATTAAAAAAAAACCTAATTGGATAAGATCCAAACTTGTTAATAGTAAAGAGTTTTTTCTAACAAAAACAATTGTTAATAATAATAATTTAGTAACCGTTTGTCAGGAAGCTAATTGTCCAAATATCACAGAATGTTGGAGTAAAAGACATGCAACCTTCATGATTATGGGCGACACTTGCACAAGGGCCTGTGCTTTTTGTGATGTAAAAACAGGCAAACCTGGAAAACTTGATTCGTTAGAGCCTGTTAAGATTGCTGAAGCTGTAAAAAAATTAAATTTAAAACATGTTGTAATTACTTCTGTTGATAGAGATGATCTTGAAGATGGAGGGTCAAATCATTTTTTTGAGGTAATTGATCAAACAAGAAAAAGAAATCCTAATACATCTATTGAGGTTTTAACGCCTGATTTTCTAAGAAAAGGAGATGCTTATAAAAAAGTACTAGAAGCTAATCCAGATGTTTTTAATCATAACATTGAAACTGTGCCTAGACTTTATTTAAAAGTAAGACCAGGCTCTAGATATTTTTCATCATTAGAACTCTTAAAGAATGCAAAATTAGTTAATAAAAATGTTTTTACTAAATCGGGTTTAATGGTTGGATTAGGTGAAAATAAAGAGGAAATCATTCAAGTGATGGATGATCTTAAAGCAGCAGAGGTAGATTTTTTAACTATTGGTCAATACTTACAACCCTCTGTAAGACATCACCCCTTAGATCGTTATTATCATCCAGATGAATTTAAAGAGTTAGAAACTATTGCAAAATCAAAAGGATTTTTATTAGTTTCATCAACACCTTTAACTAGATCTTCATATCATGCAGATGAAGATTTTGCTAAACTTCAACAAAATAGAATTAACAATCATTAATGCCTAAGGCATCTGTTAAAAGAAACATAAATAAGAAAAAAGATAAACTTATTGAATTTGTTCTAGATATTGAAAAATATCCAGAATTCATCCCTTTTTGTTTAGACTCAAAAGTCTACGATAGAAAAGAAGAAAATAATCAAATCCTAATCATAGCAGATTTAACAATTGGAAAGGGTCCCTTTAGCGATACTTATAAAAGTGATGTTCGATTTAATAAAAAAGATGATACGATTAATGTTACTAATTTAGATGGGCCACTAAAGCACTTGCAAAATAATTGGAAATTTGTAGAAAATAATAACATGACTGAGGTTTATTTTGATGTTGATTTTGAAATTAAAAATAAGTTTTTAAATTTGTTAATGGAAAAATCATTTGAATTTGGTTTAAATAAAATTGCTGATGCTTTCCAAAAAAGAGCCGAAACAGTATAAAAAAGTTGTAAAAGACTACTCAAATTAAAGAACTAACAATTTCTAAAGCTCTTTTAACTGATGCTTTTTGAATTGAGTTTCTTGTTTTTTGTTTAAAAATATTTTTAGTTATTACAAATTTATTGGATCTTTTTACCCCGATATAGACTAGTCCGACTGGTTTGTTTTTAGTTCCACCATTGGGACCCGCAATTCCAGTGACAGATACATTTATTTGAGCTTTAGATATCTTTGCTAAATTCTTAACCATAGCCTCACAACATTCAGCACTAACAGCTCCATATTTTTTGATAACATTTTTATTTACTTTTAAAATATCGATTTTTGCTTGGTTAGAATAAGTAATAAGACCTATGTTGAATATTTTAGATGCACCATTAATAGAAGTAATAGATGCAGCTAACATCCCCCCGGTGCAAGACTCGGCAAAAGATATTTTAAGTTTTTTTTTGATTAATTTTTTTACAATATTTTTCATTATAAAATATAGCTCTTTAAAATCATAAAACACACAAGAGTCAGAACCACATAAAAACCAGCACAGATATCATCCATAATTACACCAAAACTATTCTTAAAGTTTTTATCAAAAAAGCTTACAGGAAATGGTTTCATGATATCAAAATATCTAAAAAGAATAAAAAATAGAGCATAATAAATGATAGCTTCACCAGCATCTTTTGTTGTTCCATGAGATATCTCATAAAGATATATGGGTATCGATTGACCTAAAAATTCATCAATAATAATTTCACCAGGATCTTTATTCTCATTATTTTCTATATGACTTGAAACGGCGTAAAATGAATAAATAAATATTATTATTAATCCAAATAAAATTATATTTGGTGAAATATTTAGAGTGTGGAATAAATAGTAAAGAATAATTAAAGTCGCTAGTGACCCAAATGTTCCAGGCATATATTTAATTTTACCAAGACCAAACATAGTAACTAATAATGAGTTGAAAGATTTAATCATTTTTAATAACTGAGGCTATCACTTCACAGGCTATTGCTTTTTCTGTACCAATCACACCTAACTTTTCAGTTGTTTTACCTTTTATATTAATCTGTGTAGGAGAAATATTACAGATTTTTGCGATGCAATTCGTTATTTGTTTTTTGTATTTTTGAATTTTAGGTTTTTGAGTAATGATATTAATATCTAGATTATTTATTAGATAACCTTTTTTTATAGTTTGCTTAATTATTTCACTTAATAGAATGGTAGATCTGATATTTTTAAATTTCTTATTCTTATCAGAGAATTTTTCACCAATATCACCCATAGAGCAAGCCCCAAGAATTGCATCAGTTACAGCATGTAAAACAGGATCTCCGTCAGAATGACCCAATGTACCAATAGATGAGGGTATTTTAATTCCACCTAAGTAAAGCTTCTTATTAGGAACCAACCTATGAACATCAAAACCTAATCCAAATTTTATTAGAGTATTAAATTTAATATCTTTGTTTATTGTAATTTTATTATTAGTAGTTTCACCTTTTATAATCCTTATTTTTTTACCAGCTCTTACAAATAAATTAGCATCATCAGTAACTTCTTCACTTTTATTATTTTGAAGTGCAAAAAGTTTTTTATAGTTAAATGCTTGAGGTGTTTGTATTAAGTAAATATCTTCTCTTTTTAAATTCGTAACTTTATTTGAACTTTTATGTTTGATCGAATCTGGTGTTTGAATTGCAGGTATCACACAATCGTTCGTTTTTAATCCATCTATTAATTTCTTTAAAAGTTTTAGAGAAAAGTTTGGTCTTGCAGCATCATGAATTATTACGTTTTTAAAATTATTTCTTTTAATACTTTTTAAGGCAATAAAAGCAGACTGTGCTCTTGTTTTACCACCATTAATAATACTGATATTTTTGATATTAAGGTTTTTAATATAATTTTTATGTTCTTTATTTATTACAAGAACAATTTTATTAAATTTATTATAAACTTTAGCTTTATCAATTGAATGCAATAATAAAGGTTTACCTTTATAATTTGTGTAGGGTTTTGGAGTATTTGAATTAAATCTTTTACTTTCACCACCAGCAAGTATTATAAAGCAACTATTCATGATAAAAATATATAACACATTATTTTGTCCACAATGATTGATTTTATTAAAAAAAATATATTTATTATTATAATATTTTTAATCGCTTTATGCATAGGTTTTATAACTTTTTTAACATTTATTGATAAAAGTTTTTTAAAACTATCTGACAATAATCTCCAGATTTTATTAATTGGAAATATTGCGCTGTTAATACTTCTTTTTTTTATGATATTTTCAGAAGTAAAAAATTCCTTAAAAATAGATGTTGATGTAAGCGGCTCTAAAGCCAATAGAAAATATATAACATTCTTTGCATTATTTACTTTAATTCCTTCAATTTTAATTTCTTTATTTTCATTATTTCTACTTTCTTTTGCACTTGACAAATATTTAGATAAAAAGATAACAACAGCTGTTAATAATTCTTATGAAATTGCGAAAAGTTATACAGAAGAAGTTAGAACAAAAACACAATCAGAAATAATTTTAATAGCATTTGATTTAAACAAAAGTATCAATTTTTTAAATACAAATATTAATCAATTTAAAAGTTTTCTTAAAACTCAAAAACTAATTAGAGGTATGGATGAAGTTCATATTATTGAAGGTAATGGAAATTTATATTTATCAACTTTAGAAGATAATACCTTATATAAACCCCCTTTAAGTGATGCCTTAGAAATGGTCCAAAATGATAAAAGACCACTTAAGATTATTAATGCTTTTAAAAATCAAACAGCATCTATTATAAAGCTTGAAAATTTTGATGGTAAGTATTTATATATAGTTAAGTATTTAGATAAAAAAATTTCTCAATATTTACTAGAATCTCAAGTGGCACTTAATTTTTACTACACAGTTTTAAATAAGCAAACTGGAATTAAGATATCATTTGTATTTATTTATCTAGTTATAGTAGCGCTATTATTATTTTTATCTATATCAATTGCCATAAGATTTTCATCAAGATTTTTTAGGTCTATTAATAATTTGATTATTGCATCTTCTAATATTGGAAAAGGCAATCTAGATATCAAAGTACCAGAAATTAAAACTGATAAAGACATGGAGGTTTTAAATCAAAATTTTAATTTAATGATAGATAAATTAAAATCTCAACAAGAGAAACTTATAATTAAAGAAAGACACGAAGCTTGGGAAAATTTAGCTAGAAAATTAGCTCATGAAATTAAAAACCCTCTCACACCTATTCAATTAACTATTGATAGATTGAAGAGTAAATATTCAGAAAAAATAGCAGACCATGAAAAAGATGATTTTTCAAAAAGTTTATTGATTATTGGAAAACAAATTAAACAAATTGAAAATTTAGTTAATGAATTTTCTGATTTTGCCAGAATGCCAAAACCAATTCTTAAAGATAACAACTTAGTTTCTTTGATAAAAGACAATATTAAATTAATAAATGAATTGGATAATAAAATTATAATTGATTTTAAATCAAGTAAATCGGATATTTTCTTAAACTCTGATAGTGAACAATTAAGTAGAGTTTTCTTCAATTTGATTAAAAATTCCATTGAAAGTATACAGGACAAGAAAATTGATAATGTTAATTTGTTTGGAAAAATTGATATTTCTATAAATGAGAATGAAGAAATAATTAACTTCATAATAATTGATAACGGATTAGGATTTGGAATATTTAAAAACAATATAAAAGACATCCTAAATCCTTATTTTACAACAAAGAAAACAGGTACCGGCTTAGGTTTATCTATTGTTAATAAAATTATAAATGATCATAATGGAAAAATAAATTTTGTTTCATTAGTAAGTGGAGCAAGAATAGAAATTGTATTTATAAAATAATGAGTACTGAAATATTAATTATTGATGATAATGCTGATATTAGAAATATAATTAATGATTTAATAATTGAAGCTGGTTACAAAACAAGATTGGCTGCAAACTACAATCAAGCTTTAAACGAGATTGATAAAAAACTTCCAGATGTTGCAATTATAGATGTTAAGTTAGACAAAGGTGACAATGATGGTCTTGAACTTTTATCACATATTAAAACTAAAGATAAAAATATTCCAGTTATAATAATTACAGGACATGCAAATGTAGAAATGGCGATCAAAGCTTTAAAAGCTGGTGCTTTCGAATTTATTGAAAAACCTTTTAATCAAGAGAGATTATTAAATTTTGTTAATAGAGCTGTTGAAAATATTAATCTTAAAAACAAAAACAAGGAATTTGAAAGTAAACTTTTTTATTCTTATGAGTTAATTGGTATTAGTGACAATATTAAAAATATAAAAGACCAAATATCTAAAATATCAGTTTCTGAAACTAGAATTTTTATCAATGGACCTACTGGCTCTGGTAAAGAATTAATTGCAAGAAAAATACATAAAGAATCTAAAAGACAGAAGGGTCCATTTGTTATTTTAAATGGTGCATTGTTAGATATAGAAAAATACGAATTAGAATTATTTGGTGAGGAAAAAGATAATGGCTCCATAACTTATGGCGCACTAGAAAAATCATCAAAGGGTACTCTTTTAATTGATGAAATTTCTGAAATCCCACTTGATACTCAATCTAAAATTTTAAGAGTCTTAATAGATCAAAAATTTAAGAGAATTAATGGCAACCACGATATTAAAGTGGATGTAAGAATTATATGCTCGTCCAGCAAAGATATAAAAAAAGAAATAGAAAATGCTAATTTTAGAGAGGATTTATACCATCGACTTAATGTATTCGAAATTAACATTGACCCTCTAAAAGAAAGAGTTTCTGATATACCTTTATTAGTTGAATATTTTTCTGAAAAAATTTCAAGAAACTATAATTTAAAAAAATTTAGAATTGATACGAATAATAACTATTTACTCAATTACGATTGGCCAGGTAATATTAGAGAATTAAGAAATTTAATAGAGAGAATAGCAATACTTTCACCCAATAGTGCTGATAAAATTTCAAATATCATTAAAGAATCCCTAAAAACGCCTGATATTAAGAATTCACCATCAGAAAACTCTTTATCTATACCATTAAAAGAGGCTAGAGAAAATTTTGAAAAAGAGTATTTAACTACACAGTTGAAAAAATTTAATGGCAATATATCAAAAACAGCCGACTTTATAGGAATGGAAAGATCTGCCTTACATAGAAAACTTAAAGGTTTAGGGATCAAGGAATTAAATTAAATGAATATTATAATTTGTGGTGCTGGTAGAGTAGGTTTTACTATCGCAAAAATTTTGAGTGAACAAGGGCACTCTATAACTATAATTGATCAATCAAGTGATGATATACAAAAGATTGATGACTCATTAGATGTTAAGTCTATTGTAGGTAAAGGCACTTATCCTTCAATTTTAGAAAAAGCAAACGCAGCAGATGCTGACATGATTATCGCAGTAACACGTAATGATGAAATTAACATGTTGATATGTCAGATAGCATTTTCAATATTTAATGTTCCAAAAAAAATAGCAAGGATTAGGTCACAAGATTATTTGAATCCTAAATTTACAAAAGTTTATAATAAAGAAAATCTGCCAATAGACGTTATTATCTCACCTGAAATTGAGATAGCAAAGTCTCTACAAAGAAAATTAGAAGCACCTGGTGCACTTGATAACGTCCCTTTTGCAAATAATAAGATTAGATTGCTTGAGATTTTGATAGATACCAATTGTCCAATAAAAGATATTAAGCTTAATGAGCTTACCAAAAAATTTCCAAAATTAAATTCGAATATAATGGGTGTAATTAGAGATGATAAATTTGTTTTACTAAAAAAAACTGATGTAATGCTTAAAGATGACAAAGCTTATGTTGTAATTAATGCCTCACAAATGAACGAAACTTTAACAGCCTTTGGTCATACAGAAAAAATTTCTAATAAGATCCTTATTATTGGAGGGGGGAATATAGGCTTTAACTTAGCAAAAAATTTAGAAGAAAGTTTTGATTCTGCTAGAGTTAAGATAATAGAAAAAGACAAAGAAAGAGCAGAACTTATTGCAAGCCAATTAAATAACACAATTGTTATAAATGGTGATGCGCTTGATGAAGAAGTTTTACTAGAGGCAAATTTAGAAGAGGTTC
>Ga0222652_1000539_pt1 | contig 15520 bp, 10 predicted proteins | sample AntAcemetagen371_FD_179803 | JGI IMG/M metagenome (GOLD analysis project Ga0222652, IMG submission 179803) | Saline water microbial communities from Ace Lake, Antarctica - #371 | ecosystem: Environmental > Aquatic > Non-marine Saline and Alkaline > Saline | place: Antarctica: Ace Lake... | reverse complement strand
CCTGTGTGTCGGGCCGCTCTGATATTGATTTTGGCATGTTGGGAATCCAGTATCTGTGGCCCTGAAATATAGTTTATCCCAAACGGGGAGTGTATGGGATCAGGTTGACACACAGGGCAGCCGGGCTTTTTCAAATGTTGTTTGAAGCTGCCGCTCTTTCCAGCCAAGCTGCGTTTCAGTTGTTATATGCTGAAGTTCACAGCCACCGCAGTTTGCATAGTGCACACAGCGCGGTTCTTGACGGCCAGAAGCGGCGGTGATCACTTCAGTACAAACACCTTCATCAAAGGAACGTTTGGACTTCAGGGTTTTAAAACGAACGGTCTCACCCGGGACCGCGCCGGCGATAAAGCACATTTTTCCGGAAGGCAAGCGACCAACCCCTCTGCCATCGTGGCTAAGATCATGAATTTTCACAGATTGCTCAAGCATAAAAACCTTTGGCCTGCAGCCAAAAGGCTGGGTTATAGTCAAACAGGATACGAGTTCCCTTAATGGTGAGTTAGTCTTCAAATGAAATAAATCTGAAGAGCATTATACTTGCCGGTTCCTATTAATCGCCCAATAGATAAATTGAAGAAAAATCCCGACAAGTCTTTTGCTGCAATCGAGGCTGGTGGAACCAAATTTGTCGTCGCCATCGGCAACACCAACCAGATAAAGCGCAAAATCAGCATCCCCACCCGCGACCCGGACACGACTTGGCGCGAAGTTTTGGCCTTCCTGAATCATGCATACAACGAAATACCCTTTTCCGCCATTGCCATGGCCTCTTTCGGGCCACTGGAGCTCAATGCAAGCTCGGTAAATTATGGCCAGCTAACAAATACGCCCAAAGTTGGCTGGCAGGGTGTCGAAATGCTCGCGCCACTAAAACAGTTTAACCTGCCAATCGCGCTGGAAACCGACGTCAATGCTGCTGCCCTGGGTGAGGCCCAACTCGGAAAAGGCCAGGACAAAGATACCCTTGTCTACGTTACCGTTGGTACGGGAATCGGTGCGGGAATTGTCAGGAACGGCCAGATTTTAAATGGCATCTCACACCCGGAAATTGGCCACATACCCGTACCTCAGGACACCAACAGGGACGCATTTGCAGGTATCTGTCCTTTTCACAAAAACTGCCTTGAGGGACTGGCATCTGGCCAAGCCATCCATGCTCGCTGGGGTTCCAGTCTGAACGATCTGGAACAAGGTCACCCCGCATACGCAATACAGGCCCAGTACCTGGGATATCTGTGCTCCGTTCTTATGCTGTGCTTTGCGCCAGACAAGATTCTGCTGGGCGGAGGTGTCATGCAGTCTGCATCCTTGCTGGAGAAGTCCCGGGACTATTGCTTCAATTATCTAAATGGCTACCCCAAAAGGGAATACCTGGGGCAGATTATTGAACGGCCTGCACACAAGGAAACCTCTGCCATTCTTGGCGGCTTTGTACTTGCCAGCCGCCTTATATAATCAAGCCGTTATTGAATACATCCGGGCATCGGTTCCCGGTCGTTTCCAGACTTGTTCGTGAAAGTGATGGGGCTGTGTATTAATCCTGACCCTCTATTCACAGCAGCAAAACTTCATAATCAACATAGCCTGTAGATTTTCAGGGAATATTTACTCCGCTGACTCGTCACAGGGAGGCCACAGTAAAAAAAGGAGGCGCTTAAGATGAACTTGCAATTGAAGACTACAGTCCTTGCCACTATTTGTACTACCTTGTTTGGTATCATAATGGCTAATGCTCAGGAAAGTTAGGTTATCGCCAGGAGCATAGGGACTATAATTTTGTCACGCCATCCATCGACGAGCCTCGTGATGACAGACGCACCAAGCTGGAAGCACAGTGGAATTTTGGCGTGACAGAGAACATAGATATAATCAGCAAAATCGAACGTGGTGATCAACGCTCCAATCTCGACAGCGCCGATTATGATGAAACCCGTATCACCCTTTTAGCTGCTTACGAGTTTTAACCACCAACTATCTACCGGCCGGAGCAATAAATCCGTGCCCGTAGACTGGATCATAGCCCGGTTCGCCCAGATCAACGACCTGCTCCTCAAGTTGCCTGCCATAGCGATTCAGGCTGGCTACTGATTCACAGAGAGTAAACGACATCGACAAATAGTGATGAACATCAGACGGCTAGCGAAACTTCATCGGCACTGAATCATCTGGTCTCTGAAATGAAAGCTGGAGATATCATCAGTCTGGAACAGGAGCGCTTTCTGATTGCAAACGGCTGGCAATCAAATAAATAAATTTAAACGTATTTTTATGGAATAAAACTGGCTCCTCATTCGTATCTATTTATGACATTGATCTGATTATCAAGGTCAACCCAAATCAGGTCCTGATAACCAGATGCTTGCTTTGTGACTTAAATAGCAGCCCAGGAGGCAACACCATGAATATAAATGAGATGGGGAAATCTACTGTTAAAAGCGGTGGTATTTTATTTATTACAGCAGTTCTTGCGGCCTGTGGAGGGGGGTCCAGTGGGGATACCTCCATTGGAGGAGGGTGAGGGACCTCCGGTAGTGACGAGGCAACCTTTTCTCTAGCTATCACTGATGGCCCAGTAGATGCCGCTGAGCAGGTTATCGTGCAATTTGATGGCGTTGAGCTTCAGCCAGCGTCCGGAGATCGGATTAGCTTCGATTTCTCTACCCCGCAAAGTATTGATCTACTGGCCCTGCAGGGAAACAATTCCGAAATGCTTTTAATGAATGAGACTATTCCTGCCGGTGAATACAGCTGGATTCGTCTCATGGTTACTGCCGAGAAAGATGAGGTGATGGACTCATATCTGGTAGATACCAATTTTGATGAGCACGAACTATGGATTCCCAGTGGCGCCGAAACCGGCCTAAAACTAAATGGCTTCAGCGTGGCTTCTGGCAGTTTCGCCGACTTCACTATCGATTTCGATTTGCGCAAATCTGTGACCTTCCCTCCCGGTTTGGGCGGAGCATATATTTTGCGTCCCACTTTAAGGCTGGTGGACAACCTGACAGTCGGGACTGTGACAGGCGACATTGATGCCACACTGATTGCATCCGCCTGCGGAGAAGAAGCTGAAAACAATGGCGCTGTATATCTTTATACGGGAACAGTTGAAACAGCTGAGGACATAAATGGTACCGATACTGACCCTCTAGCTACCGCAATGGTTGATGATGAAGGGACTTATGAAATCGGTTTTATCCCGGAAGGACAATATTCAGCAGCTTACACTTGTGATAGTGCGCAAGACAATCCTCAGGCCGAAGATGAGTTAAGCTTTTATGGCCTGACAACTCTGGAAGTATCTGCAGATACGACAACAGAGGTTGATTTCGCAGCCACTGATACTACTGAGTAGGCTGCGCCACACAGATTATTAATTCAGCAACAGAGTAAAACCAAAAACCCCGGCTTATAGCCGGGGTTTTTCATTGGCAACCAAACTACTTTCAACTTATCAACACGGCAGGATCCCCGCTGCGCCGAGTCTCTACCTGGTACCAGACTTTTTCGTGGAAGTGATAGGCCAGTGTATTAATCGCGGGTTCTACCAGGGCAATTGCACCACCTATAAGCAAGTTGCCTGTCATTACATAGACCACTGTAAACGCAACCGAAAAATGCACCATAGCGAATGAAATTGTCTTGGTCATAAATCACTCCTTAACGCCAAAAAGCGAATAAGAATAATTATCATGATCGCATTTAAATAAATATAGAAAATTAAATCTAATAATATGATTGATTTTTACAATAAAATGGCTGCGCAAACTGGTACGGGCATATAGTGGAAAAAACAACCCCGTGCAACACTTCTTTGAAATGCGCACGGAGCTAATACAAGGGGGAAATACTATTATCTAAGGTTGTAATACCAGGTGACGACTATCTTCAAACCTGGCTGTTAGGCTATTACCCTTAAGAAAAACCTTTATCTCATCGTACAAGGCATATCGACTTTACAAACTGATGGTCTGTAGATTTCTAAACTCGAACTGGCAAATCACCGACACGTCAGCTCGCTGTCCAAAAACCGTGCAACTAACACCTCCAAGTTACCCGGCGTGTGCAGCAATTGATGTCCCGATGGCGGCTTTTTTTGCTGTCACACCTATAAATAACCGGCGATGCATGGTTTACCCTTATTCTAATATCGACTTTTCTTATGAATTTAATGCAAATCCAGGAAAGGGAAGGTTTAGCCAAAGATATGGGCTTCTTATCTTGTTGAAAGTGATATTACTTAAGAAATGAGCATAATCTGATGTTATCTGTATAAAGTTAAAGTTGTTTTGGTTTTTTTGTTTAAACAGAAAAATACAGTTCAGGGTGAGAGCAAAGCTTGCAAACATATCCGGGCGTAATACAACTAAAAGCCCCGTCTCCAAAAATATGGCTATATCGCTCAGCCGGCTGAACCCCGGCATCATAATGAGGGCGTTATCTTGTCTGGTGAGGTTTGCTTACCTCATCTCGGTAAGGGTTATGTCCTTCATGAGCATATAGGCAGGCAGCTCGAAAGTACTGGCACCCCAGCGCCTTATTTCTAGTGTCTCGCCGCTCTCATTTCGTAACCATATCCCTGAGTATCGAAATGAATAACCTGTCCTTCGTAATTTCCAAGATACAGCTGACTGTGGCCACTCGCACTTGTTATGAAGGTTAAAAACGGCTCACTTCTGGACATGGCCTCATACTTGTCAGTCTTGTCCTGATCTTTGGGTATCTGTCTGGTGTTTTCATTAAACTGCGCCAGAAATACGTCATTGGAAGGCAGGTCAAAACCAAAAGTACTAAAAATATCCCTCAAACTGGTCGCATGGTTTCTGCCAAACCAGCCGCCAGTCCAATCATAGATGTTATCCAGAAGCTTGAATGACTGCGTCACAATATTTCTGCGCGTATAGGGCAAATACCCGACATGCACATCCGCATCAATCGGTTGTTTTTTATTTGTTTTCTTAAAATCTGAATAAATTAATAAAAAGGGCTCATTTGGAGCCCTTTTTTACTACATTTTCTTGAAAAGCCTGGCTTAAAACCCCGCTGTGCTAATCCAGAAACTTTCTTCCCAGAATTCGCCCGGCTGGATGTACTGGAGTTCATCGTAAAGTCCTTTTTGCGCCATGTTCATCGAGTTGGAAATACCAACCATAGGTTCAAGCGCAATAAACCCACGACTCCATGGGGCTGGTTCGCCCTCGGTGGCACTCAGCGGTACATCAGGCCCTGTGCTTATCGGCGTGACATCAGAGGACCGACTGCCGCCTTCACCTTCTCTTGGCGACTGCGGTGCGGTCGAATACACCAGCATGGTTTTATAGTTTGGTCCAACAGTAACAGAGACGCTTTGTTCTTCTCCACTCATGGTGAAGGTTGCTCGCCCTTGGCTGTCACGCTCCAGATCAGTGAAAACATCGTCAATACGCGTTTCTGAGAAAGCACTTAAGGAGATATTGTGTGGATCGGTACCCCAGAAGTCTTCAGCTGGTTGGGTAACACCACTGGGCACTTTGCGATTATCCAATAGCCAGTGAGTTTTAGCCGGTGCGTTAAGTGTCCAGTCGTCGCGACCGGAATCGGTTAACTGTAAGTAGGGGTGGTAGCCAATGGCATTGGGCATGGGTTCTGTGCTTAGGTTGTCGATGCGAGTGTGTACTTCCAGAGTACCCCCAGATAATCGATGGGTAACGGTTAAGATATGGGCAAAGGGAAACTGGGCCATGTAATCAGGCACTTTGTAGAAGTCCAGCTTGCTGGTAACCCAGACACTATTAGCATCGGCACCAGAGTCAATCACTTCCCAGGTGCTGGCGTTAGTAAGGTACCCGTGACCAGGGATGGGCGCACGGACATTGCCCAGCTCCGTATCAAAGTAGTACTTTTTGCCATTGGCATAGAATGCTGGCTCATCAAGCCGGTTGGCAAAAGGAGCCAGCAGGGGTACGCCATTAAGACCTGGCCGGGCACGCATGTCGTCCACGGATTTAATATTCGCCATTCGAATGACGTTTTTGCCGTTTACCACCATTTCATAGGGGTTGTTCACCGGGGTTAATACCGAAATCACGGTGTCATTCCCAGTGTCCCTGAGTTGTACAACATCTCCATGGGTTTCGATGGAATAGGGCTGGGCGGCACAACCATAGCTAATTGCCATGAAAAGCACGCAAAGGGAAATTTTAAGTCCAAGTTTCTTCACTTTTTTCTCCTTGGGTTTTGTTATTTTCTGCGGGTGAATAACTCAAAGGGTCTACGGAACAACGCATTAACAGCAGGGTGAGCACTGGAGCTTGCTTACCTTATTTCGGTAAGGATTATGTCCTGACGAAGCATATAGGCAGGAAACTCTAGCGTGCTGACGCCCCAGCGTCGTATTTCCAGGGTTTCGCCGCTGTCATTTTCATAGCCATAACCATGGGTATCAAAAGTAATAACCTGCCCATCATGATTTCCTAGATATAACTCACTGTGGCCACTCGCACTGGTAATAAATGTTAGAAAAGGTTCGCTCTCGAAAATGGTTTCGTATTTATCGTCTTTGTCCTGATCTTTTGGAACCAGTCGGGTGTGTCCATTAAATTGTGCGAGAAAAACGCCATTGGAAGGCATATCAAAGCCAAAGGTACTAAAGATATCCCTCAAGCTGGTCGCATGGTTTCTGCCAAACCAGCCGCCCGTCCAGTCATACACATTGTCCAGAAGCTTAAATGACTGGGCCACAACGTTTCGTCGCGTATAGGGCAAATAGCCAATGTTCACATCCGCATCCGGTGCCAGCCAGGCCACTTCGTTAGAGAGTTCACCATTGATTTTTCTCACCGGAAGCCGTACTTGCCGATTGCTTGTTTCGCTAGCCAGCGGAAGCCTGTCTCCCATGCGCAACCATCCAGAAACGTAAGTTGCTTCGGCACTTGAGTAGAATGGCACCCGGTCTCCAGTAACGACGATGAAGTTTTTTTCGTCCTGATAGCTTTTGATTTTATCTGCCGAGGAAAGCGCAACAGCGGTGGATGCCACCCACCCGTATCCCCGATCAGAAAGCACCAAAAGAAAGCCGCCACTTTTGGATGTGTGCAGGATTTGAAGCGGACTCCCAATTTTTACGATATCCAGATTCCACAAATCCCAGCGGCTTTTGCCTGCCTGGGTCAGGCCAATTTGTTCCGTGCGAGTTGAGGGAACGATTCTTAGCAAACTGTTTTCTACCGCGATTCCAGCAACAGGTTTTATCTGCTCTGGAATAGTGGTTTCCGAAAACTCACTGACCAAGCTCTCAACGTCGGCTTCAGAATATTCCACGGCCAATCGGCTGCCATACTCTCGTCCTTGTAAATGCTGTATTTGTTTGCGAACGACATCATGTACAGTCGAAGATAGTTCAGAGGGGGACTGTGCCCCAATATCCGGCAGGGTGGTGATCAATCCCGGGGAGCGCGACATCTGATTGTTAATGCTCTCAATCAACTCCTGCTCCAGAGCCGGGAAGTCCCTCATTTTTTGACGGTAGGCCTCATCCATATCCCGGATTTCTGGCAAGGTCATTACCACCTTGTCGGGGGATTCCATTCTGGCGACCCAAAAATCGATGGTTCTCATTTCGGGCAAGGTTCCCGGAATAACATCCGGCGCTCTGGGGTAGAGCGCCTGTGAAACCGCACTTGTTTGACCCAACAGTGTAAGGGCTATCGACAGGGCAAATCCCGTCAACATTCTTTTAAAACTGATCACTTCTATTTGAAACATGGCTCTGAAGACCTGCAATTAATGTTGCAGGAGATTAAGGAAGAGCCTTTTGGCAACAACTGACGACTCGTCATCAGACTGCAAGTTCGCCGGTATGGTCAATGTCGACAAGATCACATCTCCCTGCCCCACCTGAACTTCGGCCAATGCGGACAGTATTTCTTTCTCTCCCTGGTGGGCAACCGCGGCAATCAATTTCGTTCCCCAATCATGTAACCTGATGCCGCTTACTTGTCCATTTCTTCCAACCGAAGTCGTTTTATAGAAGCTCTGGTACTCCCAGCTCATCCCTTCGGCTTGCGGCAGCCCCTCCAGATAATCGCTATTTCCGACAAACAGACGCCCCTGGCCATTCCTTACAATGATACCTTGATCTTCCCCGTCATCAGAAGCATGGAAGGAGTGTATCGAGGGCCTGCCTTGCAACACATCATCTATGGCATCGGCAAAGTAGTCGGCGTTTTGCAGCACAATCAGCTTTGTGCCATTTACTACACGCTGCATCAGGTTAGCAACGACCTCATCGCCAAGCTCACCATAGCCATGACTTCCCACGATAATCACATCCAGATTTCCGTCATTGACACTAAAGTTATTGGCAACGACACCTCGTTCTTCTGACAGGAAATCCTTAACGATGTTGTCGTCTTCAATGACGGCATAGCTGCCTGACAGGGCCGGCGCATCCCCAAGATCCACGGCAAACACTTCGTCAAAACCAGAGGCTTTTATATCTCCCGAGGAATGCAAGGTGACTTCCAAATTGTAGTATCCGGGCTCATCCAGTTCCGGCAGCTCGATATCTCTTAGCAGTAACTCGCCAAACTCCTCCCCGCCGGTGACCTGCACTGGATAATTCTGACTAAACACAGTTTCCCCTTCCGGGCCGGTATAGCTGACGGACAGGGTATGTTCACCGTTTAGATCGACTTCATTCACGACGTAGAAATCAACCACCGGTGTATCGCCCACTGAGAGCACTTTGTTCCTCAACTTAACAGCGACATAGATGGGCTGGGTATAGTGATTGATCAGGGTTGGATCTGCCGTCGGGTTCCGGTACATATCCACAATATCCGTCCGGGTAGAGGCCGACCCCCAGCCGTTCATCACATAGGCATCGGCGACATTGCTCATTCTGACGTTTTCAATATTCCTGCCCTGGAAATACAGCAGGTTGCGACCCATGCTCAGGGTCAGGCTATCGACACTGGGGTAAGCCTCCCTGAAGCCGGTTTTGTCTAAAAATTCATCGTAATAATTAAACCAGTCCAGATGTTCCATTTCCCTGAAGCCCGTTGCTCCCTTTTCATCCAGTTCCTCCTTGATTTTTTCCAGGCGAACCATGGTTCCAAAAGCGCCCTCCTCGCCCCAGAAAATTAGATCGTTTGGGTTTAGTCGATACTGATAATCCATAGGATCGGGTACGCGCGGCGCACCGACAGACCCTCTTAAATAATCCCCGGGATGGTTATAGTTTTGATCGACATAACCGGAGTAACCAAACCAGTGGTGCTGGTCAAACCAGCCACTGATATGCAGGGTTTCATCAAAGGGGAGCATATGGAGTTTCCACGGATCTGCGCCCCTTCCTTCGTAGTAGGGGATATCCCGGTTGCGATCACTGTTGTAAGTGACGATGCGGGAAGGATCCAGTTCGTGAACCATTTGAACGTTCGCATAATCGTCTTCATCAGGTGGATTCCTGGCCTCATTTTTCAGGTTGTAAATAACCATGGAAGGAAGTGAGCGATCGCGGATGACCATTCGCTCCAGTTTGATTCTGCGCCATTCCAGCGCCTGGTCGTTCGGGCCATCAATATTATCCTCAGGGTTCGGGGCCACCCGATACCCGCCGGGTTCTTCATAGGTAAGCAACCCGGATTTGTCGGCATACTCCATCACCGGAGGCTGGCCAATAGCACGGTGCAGCAGCATCATGTTCAAGCCCATTTCCTGCAGGGCTTCCTTGTCTCGTTGTGCCATCTCCGGCGTGGCAAAAATGCCGTTGGTCGGCCAATAGCCCCGGGTCATGGCTGCCAGAATAACGACCCTTTCGCCATTCAGATAAAAACGCTTGTCGCCATCTTTTTCCTGCATATCAAACCAGCGGAAACCAAAGCGCTGGCTTTGTGAATCCTGGATGCCTTCATTTGAAAATGTAGCCAGTGCCTCATAAAGGGCAGTATCTTCCTCACCCTCCCCCTGATAACCGGCCAACTCCCAGAGCTTCGCCTCTGGTGCATGGGCCTCAAACTCGAAAGTATTCGTGCTGGATGGCGAGATTTCCCCCAAAAGCATGCTCTCCCAGACGACTGCGCTGGAATTCCCATACTCGTGCAGAGCTAGCTCAAGAGTGCCCTTCTGCACAGAATCCGTATTATTTTCCAGCGTGACAAAAACCCTTACTTTTTTTGGATCAGGCTGGTTTTGCACATAAATATCCGTGACATGCACCTGGTCGGTAGCAATCAGGGTCACCGGCCCGGTAATCCCGCCAAACCCGTGAACCGCCGGGACCAGGTTCTCTCCCCAGCGCATCAGGATATTGTCATTCCATGAAAAATTTCCCACCGGATCGGTTATCCGGACATCCAGTATGTTTTCTTCACCAAAAATGATGGCGTCCGTCGCGTCAACTTCGAACGGGGTATTCCCGACAACGTCATACCCCACAAATTTTCCATTCACAAACACTTCGGCACGCAGATTCACTGACTCAAAATGCAGACGAATGCGCTTGCCTTCCAACTCAGGGGCTACCGTGAATTTCTTACTCCACCAGGAAACACCGATGTAATCCCCGCCAGTATTGGGAACGGCCCCTCCTATTTCCCCCCAGTAGTGCTCTTCAACTGTTCCCGGAACATCGACGATCTTGTCTGATGCGCTTCCATCATGAAGCGCCTCCCATCCCGAAGTCGGGGGGTTCACTGGCAGTTTGCTGATATCAACGGGGGGCAAATGTGCCTCGTCGTTTGCCCATAGAGCCGCATGGTCCAGCCATAAATTCCAGCCCTCGCCCGATAATTCAGTTTCCATTCTTCCCGACTGTGCGGTAGCCGTTAGTGAGAAAAAGAGCAGCGAAAGGAATGCGGGTAAAATTCTTTTTTTAATTATTTTATGAGTAGTGATAAGCATCAGTGTGCATCCTCTTAGAGGTTTTAAATTAGTATTTGAGAAGCAGCTTTATAAATGATTCATGACCTGGAACATGTTCAGCCGAGTCAGCCAGGGCCATTGAGTGCTTCTGAAGTAATTGTTGTATCTTGGAAAAATCTGAGACATCTACCGTGGGGTCATAGCTCTTGGGTCTAACGCCCATCCCTTCCAATACCGCATACCAACTATCAGGTGCAAACAAATCCATATCATCGCGAAATAGCCGTCCCTGACTTCTGAACAAATCTATCTTGGTCTTTAAGGAATCGGGAATCTCACGCGTTTGCCACTCTTGCCAAAAATCTGAATCTGTTCTCTCAGTTTCACAGTAGTGCAAGACGATAAAATCACGAATACATTCATATTCATGATCCATCAAGCGATTGTATTCATCGATAGTTACCTGCCAAAGATCCTTGTCTGGAATACTTTGCACAAAGTTCAACATAGCTCTCATAATGAGATAAATACTTGTTGACTCTAATGGCTCCAGAAAGCCCGATGACAAACCGACTGCAAGACAGTTTTTGTGCCACATTTTTTTTCGCTTGCCAGTAACAAACTTTAGTACTCGGGGTTCTGTTATAGCTTGGCCCTGCACATGTTTGCTTAGCAGATCAGTGGCAGTATCGTTATTACAGTGCTCATCACAAAATACGTAGCCATTTCCTGTGCGATTTTGCAGGGGAATACGCCAGCGCCAACCGTGCTCATGAGCCGTCGCCTCTGTATAAGGCGCCAACTGACCATAGTTTTCAGTTTGCATAACAACAGCACTATTAACGGGAAGATAGTTCTGCCAATTGTCGTAACCCACTTCCAATGCTTGTTCAATCAGAAGACCTTTCTGTCCAGAGCAATCGATAAAGAAGTCACCCGAAAGTTGTTGCCCATTGTCCAATGCCAGGCTGTTGATTCTGCCACCGGTGTCGAGTTGTACGTCGATGACATTTGCGCTTACCGACTTAACACCTTTAACTCGAGAATAGTCTGCCAAATATTCCGCCACTAACCCGGCATCGAAGTGCAAGGCAAAAGTCGAAGAAGACATGATGTTGGGGTTTTTCGGGTCAGGTATAAAAAAGCGATCACGCTTGGCCATCGCTACAGCGGCAGAAAAATCTGTTAACTCATGCTGGCTGCCGAAGAACTGGGTTTTAAGCCAGTGCTGATAAAACGGTTTGCCGTCTATGCGACTGCCAATATTTCCAAACTGATGCCAGTAATGGTGGCCTTCGCGCAGCCAATCAATAAATTTAATACCGAGTTTAAATGTCGCATTTGTTTGTTTAACAAAATCGTTTACTGATATTGCCAGAAAATCAAGCATATCAATAATGGAAGGGATGGTTGCCTCACCGACACCAATCGTTGGAATATCGGGAGATTCTACCAAGGTTATTTTGCAGTCAGTACCAGACAATACCCGACTAAGTATAGCTGCTGAGACCCAACCGGCGGTGCCACCACCCACGATCACAAATGATTTTATTCTATTGTCCTGCAAATCAAATATCTCCTGAGCAATCGTATTTCAGCGCACCACCCCTGAGACTTTTACTCTTGCTACTACTAATAGAAAACCACAACAAACAGGAAGTTTTAGCCCATTTTCAGTTTTTCTGATGTGCATCTAAATTAGTATGCTAAGAAATGAGATATAGCCAGATAAGCCGGGTAATGCCAACATTACCCGGCTATTTCTGCTATCAGCCAATTGGCTAGAATGTTGCTCTAATCCCTAATTGATACCTTGGGCCGGTGTATTCGATCAAAGTAACTCGATTACGAATATCCGCAAACTCAAGGCGCTGCGAGTTGGTCAAATTGATTGCTTCAGCCGTAACAGTGAAATTTTCATTGATATCATAAGCCATGCTCAAATCAACCTGACCATATTCATCCGTATGCTCCGGCAATCCAGCAGTTGCCGAGCCCCTACGGGCTGACAAGAAAGTGTCTCGCCAGTTATAAGCTAACCTTGCCTGAAAGTTGTCTTGCTCGTAAAAACCTATGAGGTTGAATGAGTTTCTGGCGAAGCCCTCAACAGCACTTCCAGGCGATGAAACATAATCAATCTCAATGGGCACAGCATTATCATCAACACTCGTTGCGAAAGTATAGTTCCCTTGAACACCAAAACCACTCCAAAAACCAGGCAAATAATCAAACGCATGTAAAGCAGACAATTCCAACCCGGAAACGGAACCGCCAGGACGGTTATCTTTCAAAGTTAGCAGCGTTCGCGGATCCTGGTTGGTCCTTGCGGTAATCTCCGGATCTACCACAATGCTGCTATCAAAGGGCACTACATACGTGGCCTGCTCAATAAAAACGTTTATGTTTTTATTGAAATAAGCCACCGAGTAAGCATTACCATTATCTGCATAATACTCAAGAGACAAGTCGTACTGAGTCGCTTCATACGGCTTGAGATTAGGATTACCACGGTTTTCAGTAGCCCCAGCAGGGTTTATACCGATACTCCTATTAACACCAATATCTTCAATTGCTGGCCTGGTAATAGTCTTGGACGCGGCTGCGCGCACTATAAAACCATTATGTAAATCCAGGTTTAAATTCAAGCTTGGCAACAAATTGCTATCGGAGTTTTCAACAGTTACAGGCGTCAGCTCGGAAAAATTCAACAGAATACGAAGCTCGGTAGGCGTACTGTTGTCAGCATCATAATCTGCACTTTCCAGAAAGACAGTCGATCCACTCACGGCTGTATCTGTTGATACGTAACGTAAGCCAGCATTACCGTATAAAGTGAAGTCTCCAAGTTCACGCTCTAGATTTAACTGCCCATAAATGGAAGTGGTTTCTTCTCTGTTTGTATAAGAGTCAGCCTCGCGAAGTTCCACATAAGTGAAGTCTGTTGTGTCGCCCAAATCTTGTCGTGCCTCGGTTAAATAATCGAGGTAGGCTTCCCTGTCAGGTATAGTCGGAATTGTCCGCTCAAACTCTCCAGGAATATCCTTCAGAAAATCATCAATGTCTGATCTCACCCACAAGCCTTCGGGAATAGGAAACTGACCATTACAACCAGTACAACCGCTGGTAGGACGACGGTATAAATTACTAGACTTCTCTCTATCCAGATAAGAGATACCGGCTTCTATAGATTTAATGGCGCCAAATTCAAAATCAAAATCACCATCAAATGCCAACTCCAAAATCTCATCGTCTATCAGGGTATGCCTGACGTCGTTCCAGTGCGAGCGCACTGATGTGGGATCGGCAAAATCAAGCGTAGTGTTAAACTGCGACACATCTTGTGACTGATCCATAACCACATCGCGTCGGAGGGCATCATATTCCGCCTGAGTGATATCACCATCATCAACCATTTGCTGTGAAAGTTGCACGCCATTTTCATCCACTCTGGTAATGTGACCAATAAACTCATTATGCTCCGGCTTCGATTCAGCTTTTGAGTAAGCCAAATCAAACTCCAAACTGTAACCATCAGCTAAAAATGAGTTATTTAATCCAAACGCTGTCGTTTCTGAGCCTTCTATCCTTTCACGGGTCATTACATCAACGTTAGTATCGTATAATGTTGCGCTAACCAATGTTCTCTCATCGTCAACTACGACATCCTTATAGGACTGGCTTTGTGTTGGTAGCTGATAACCTTTCCCTGAAGCAAAGCGACTAAAATCCGTGTACATAAAGTCTGCGGTAGAAACCCATTGATCATTGGGGGCAAATTGCACTGTTGCATTCACTCCGGTTCGCTCACGCGATTCAAACTCAGAGAAATACCTGACACGACCAGGGCGAATAAATGTGTCAATATCAACCACGTCCCCATCTACATTGGTGATATCCCCCCTTAGAAGACCAGGCAAACTGCGGGAAACCGACAATGTAAAACCATTTTCTTGCACATCGATGCGGCTGCTTAAGTCGGCATGAGAAACACCAAGCAAAACACCTATCGTGTCATCCGCAAAGGTATTGCTAAAGACCGCAGAATATTTTGGATCCGTTTTCCCGGAAAGCGAGCTGTTCCGAGCGTCGATTGAGCCAGCGGCATGAAATCCAGGATTATCAAGCGGCCGCGCAGTCTTGATATTTACAAAGGCACCAATACTTCCGGCGCTAATATTTGCCGAAGGCGCCTTAATGACGTCCGCTCCCGAAATCAACTCAGATGGCAAAATTTGGAAGTCAAACGCCCGACCAGCCTCAGTCGTAGCCAAAGTTCGATTATTAACCTTGACAACGTTAAATTGCGGACCAAAACCCCTTACAGTAATCTTGGATCCTTCACCATTGACTCTTGAAATGGTAACACCGGGCACGCGCTGCAGCGATTCAGCAACGTTCTGATCGGGAAATTTTCCTAAATCTTCTGCGGCTATGCTGTCTTGAATAGTCATGGCATTTCGCTTGATCGTAACCGCCCGCGCCAAGCTGCCTTTAATGCCTGTGACGACAACCTCTTCTATCTTTGGCTGCTCTTGAGCCAAAGTATTATTGCATGCGCATGCGGCAGCCGATGCCACTAGAGATGCAAGTAACTTCTTTTTAAATGGTTGATTATTATCTTTGATGTTCATCGCTTGACTACCCTTATTATTACTCTCAATTAGTATAATAA
>Ga0222652_1000529_pt1 | contig 15693 bp, 18 predicted proteins | sample AntAcemetagen371_FD_179803 | JGI IMG/M metagenome (GOLD analysis project Ga0222652, IMG submission 179803) | Saline water microbial communities from Ace Lake, Antarctica - #371 | ecosystem: Environmental > Aquatic > Non-marine Saline and Alkaline > Saline | place: Antarctica: Ace Lake... | reverse complement strand
GGTCGGATTTAACTGCGGTTACATATTGATCTTCCGGGAGATCGCCCTGACCGATACCGTGAGAATTGAAATCACAGTAGGGACATTTGCGAACACACCAGGGGATATGTACATAGAGCGATAGTGGGGGTAGCCGAGCTTTCAATTTAACCAGCGTTTAGCAAGACAATGATCCAGAGCGCCAAAATACAAAATAATCCCAGCATAAAAAAGATCATGCGGTGTACGGGGTGATTGTAGCTATTGTGGATAAACATATGCGCCAGACGGGCAGTGACATAGAGCCAGCCAATGGATTCAGCAGTTGTACTATCGATTCCGAGCGCAATGATGAGAGCGCCGGCGATATAAAAAAGCGGCGGTGTTTCCAGCAGGTTGGCAAAATGCCGGGTTGTTATCTGTATTTTTTCCGGTACTTCATAGCCAGACATGGTCTTGAAGTACTTTGGGTCTATTTCTCCGCGCAGAGACATGCTGACTCGGCAATACGCCGTGTAAAAGCCGTAGCAAAATGTAAGAAGAATCAAGGCGAACATGGGATAAATCATAACTGGCCTCCGGCAATAAAAGTTTTAATTTGAAACTTATTTAACGATAACAGATTTTCCTGGGGGCTAGCCAGCATTTTGGTTTGCTGATGACAGCGACTCAATCAGCAGGTTTACGGCCTTGCCGCGATGACTCACCTGGTTTTTGACTTCAGCGGGAAGCTGGGCTGAAGCACATCCCTGATCAAATGCGAAAAACAGCGGGTCGTAGCCAAATCCGTTGTCGCCTTGAGGTTCATGCAAAATATGGCCTTCCCAGGTTCCCTGACAAATTATGGGGACTGGGTCAGTTGCACTGCGCATAAATACCAAAGCACACTGAAAGCGCGCAGTCCGGTTTGTTTCCTCAACATTAGCAAGATTTTCCAGTAGAAAAGCATTGTTTTTTTCGTCAGTAGCATCCTCACCACTAAAACGCGCGGAGTAAATTCCCGGTGCACCATTGAGGGCATCCACACTCAGTCCGGAGTCATCAGCGATGGCAGGCAACCCTGTTTGTTCACTGGCAGCACGGGCCTTAATAATGGCGTTTTCGACGAAGCTCAGGCCATCTTCGGGTGGTGCAATTACCCCAAGATCATTTTGCGAGACCAGCTCAAACTGGTCGCCCAGCCGATTCTGCAGTTCATGTATTTTGCCGGCATTGCCGGAAGCGAGGACAACTTTCATAGTAGTAATAATAGCTTGGCAGCTTTGTGGGCTGCTGTGATTTCGGATGTTATCCAGTTTGCTCAAAGTGGTACAGCGGCATATAGTCTGGCTTCATCTTGGAAGCTCTGCTTGATCATGTTCTATTCCGAAGCCTGCGAACGCAACAAGAATCCCATCCTGGAAGTGATAACACCCTGGCTTCGGGATGTAACGACGGTTCTGGAAATTGGCTCCGGCACTGGTCAGCACGCTCAATATTTTACCCAATACCTTCCGCAAATACGCTGGCAGATGTCGGACTTTGGCGATTATCTTACCGCTTTGCAGCAACAGAGATTTGAAAGTCTGCTGCCGTCCATTGAGCTGGATGTCCGGCAAGCAGAAACCTGGCCGGAAGGTAAATATGATGCTGTTTTTACCGCCAACAGCCTGCATATCATGAGCGCTACTTCGCTAGAAAAACTGGTTGCCTGTGTTGGTCGAGTGCTAGCGGCTGGCGGTTTTCTGATTATCTATGGGCCGTTTAAATACGCAGGACAATATACCTCCGAATCCAATGCCCGTTTCGATCAGATGTTGCGTCAGAACGATTCCGAAAGTGGTATCCGTGATTTTGAATGGGTCAATAAACTCGTTGAAAACCAAGGCTTAGGCATGCAGCAGGATGTCTCCATGCCCGCCAACAACCAGTGCATTATCTGGCAAAAAAATGCGTAAGGATTCTTTCAAGCCAGGCCCTTAATCCTGGCCGCCATGTATGGCGACAAAAAACTGGTGAGTAGTACAAGTATAAACAGATCCCCCTTGGCCAGACTGAACACCTGTAATAACTCCGGCCATGATTTGCCTAAAACAAAGTGGCCAAAAAGCAGTTCAAATACCAGCGTCATTAATATCCATTGAGCGCCCACCATAAAGCAGGCTTGCTTGCTGGTGACAGCGATAAACCCAATAGCTACAAAGGAAACTGCGAAGACAATCATGGCAAGTGAAACCCCGCTAAGGGGCAGGGCGGCAGTCGCACCAATCACTGGTACAAACAGGAATTCGCGCATCAAGCCGTTGAGGATGGCCAGGCTAACAATACAAAACCAGATCAAAGCTGCTTTTGCTGGAACCTTTGCGTGAAGCACTGACGGGCTTATCGAAACCTTTTATCAATCCTCATACAGTTTTTTGCTAAAACGCACTGAGGTTGGCCGGGTTTGCCCGGGCAGGACGACGTCTATATCAAAATGCAGTACTTCTTCGTCGTCGAATTCAAAAGGCGCAATGTAGTAGATAGCGTTTTGTTCCTGAATTTCGATAAACGGCAGTTGAGTTTGTTGCTGCATCAGGTTGCGCGCCACACCGGATACCTGGGCCGGCAGGCCGTAAATGTCGTCTTCCTGCTGTTCTTTGGTGACGGCGATATTGACGATGGCCCTGTCTGCACCGCGAACCAGTCCGTAGGCACTGGCGACTTCGGGCGTAAGAAAACTGCTGTTGAATGTGCTGAAATGAATCAGGTAGTCGCCGGATGTTATTGGCGAAACAGCTGGTTGCTGGGCAAGGGAAAAGCTTGAAACCAGCAGAATGGCAAGGAGCCAGAGGCGGGAAATAGGCAGTTTCATATAAAGCAACTCATTAGTCTGATTGTCTGGTTAAGTCTACGGCGGCTGTCGTGTTAAATCTAAGGCTGCTGCCGGGTAAGGTGGTACACCGATGTCTCGGCAAACAGGTTTGGCCAGACATCTTTCAGTGGCTGGTTAAGTGGAGACAGGCTGATCATCTTGCGGTTAAGCACCTTATAATTCCGTGATCGGCAGAAACTTTCAAAGTCCGCCACGGTACAGAAGTGGATATTAGGCGTGTTGTACCATTCGTAAGGCAGGCGTTTGGTTACTGGCATTTTGCCGCCAAACATAAGTGCGATTCGTGCCTGCAGATTGCCAAAGTTGGGAATGGTAACGATACATTCGCGACCAACACGCAGCATTTCGTCGAGGATAATGTCCGGGTGCTGCATGACTTGCAGAGCGAAAGTCATAATCACTGTATCGAAGCTCTGGTCACCAAAGTCCTCGAGCTCTCGATCCAGGGTTTTTTCGATTACACCAATACCTTTTTCTACACAGAGCTGGATTTGCTCCGGATCATTTTCCAGGCCGTAACCAGTGACGTTCTTGTTTTTTAACCGCGCGAGCAGGCTGCCATCACCACAGCCCAAATCCAGCACACGGCTGTCAGGCTTAACCCATTGCTCAAGAATGTCGAGATCAATCCGCATGTGAGACGTCCTCTGCGACATTGTTCATGTATGCCTTGAAGGCGCGCACATAGCGTTCAATCGGCAATAAAAAAGCATCGTGCCCCTTGTCAGTTTCCACATCCAGATAGGTGGCCTGCTTGCCTGCGGCGACCAGAGCCCGGGTGATTTCTCTGGAGCGCTCGGGGGGGAAACGCCAATCTGTACTGAAAGAGACAACAAAGAATTTGCACAGAGCATTGCTAAATGCCTCAACCGGGTCGTCATGATACTCGCGTGCCAGGTCGTAGACATCCAGCATGCGGGTAATCAACAGGTAGCTGTTGGCGTCAAATTGGTCGGCAAATTGTTTACCCTTGTAATGCAGGTAGCTTTCGACCTCAAACTGTAATTCGGTCTCCTGTCCGCGTTCAAAGGTTCCAGAGCGCAACTGGCGACCAAAACGCTGCTCAAAAGCACTATCGGATAGATAGGTAATGTGCGCAATCATACGAGCGAGCGAGAGTCCGGCATCCGGGGATTTTCCTTCGTCCAGATAACGGCCACTGCAAAAGTTGGGATCGGAGGTGATAGCTTGCCGCGCCAATTCGTTAAAAGCGATATTTTGCGGTGTGAGCGACATGGCAGAAGCAATAGAAATGGCATGTTTGAGTCGTTCCGGATGTTCCAGAGCCCAGCGCATAACCTGCATGCCGCCAAGACTGCCACCAATAATTGCGGCCCAGCAGTCGATACCCAGGGCGTCGGCCAACTGCCGCTGGGATTCTACCCAGTCACGAAAACGCAACTGTGGAAAGTCAGGACCCCAGTATTTACCAGTTTCTGCATTGATGGTGTTGGGGCCGGTACTGCCGTGGCAACCGCCCAGGTTATTGGGAACCACAACAAAAAATTTGTTGGTATCTATGGGTTTGCCTGGACCAATACAGGTTTCCCACCAGCCGGGTTTTTCTTCCGGATTATCACCATAGTAGCCAGCTGCATGATGGTTTCCGCTTAATGCATGACAAATAAGCACGGCGTTGGTTTTGTCGGAGTTTATTTCGCCATAGGTTTCATACACCAGATCATGATTTTCGAGCACACGACCACAGGCAAGTGTCAGTGGCTCACTTATGCGGATGGTTTTTGATGTGACCAGTCCGACTGAGTCGGCTGGATATTCCTTTGCCATGTGATTATTGTTTCTGGCTACAACAATTGCGGCGCAGTGTACTCGTTGAAGAGTGGCTATGCCAACGTATCAAGAGAGCTCCAAGCTGAAAACAGATTAGTCAGGAACGGGCAATACCTGTTTAAAAACCGACGACAAGACTTGGTACTAATCCGGTGCCCCGGGCCAGGTTTGCCGTAATAATCTGCAAAATATTAATAACCATAAATAGCAGTAGCGGTGAAAGATCAATGCCTCCCATAGGCGGGAGTATGCGCTGAAGCGGGTACATGATCGGCGCCATCAACTGTTCTATGAGTGTAAGAATTGGATGTTGCACTCGCGTACCCCCGAGAAGTGCGACGAAGCTCATGATGATCAAGATGATCATGCCCCAGAAAGCAATGGTCAAAAAAAGCTGAAAAGTTCCAATCGCTGCCCAAGCCAGGGCGGTAAGTGGATCAATAAGTTGCGCGTAAAAAATCAGGCAGGAAATTTCAATAATCAGAACCTGGACAATAATTACCCAGAGAATACCGGCAAGGTCCAAACGACCCCAGTTTGGGATAAGTTTTCCCAGCAGCCATACGGGCTTTTGAGTGACCTTTACAGCAAACTGGCTGATCGGGTTGTAGTAGTCGGCGCGGCCTGCCTGCAGTAGTACTCGAAGCAGTGCAAAGAAGACGTAAAGTCCTCCCAGTGTCTGGATTATGTAACTCAGGATTTCTTGGTTGGCGTTCACTTTTTGTTAATCTCCAAATTCTTTTGCCATCTCTGCGGCACGATGGGCGCAATTTTTCATTGCATTATCTATGGTTTGTTGCAGGTTATCTCGCCTGAAACTTTCCAGCGCGGCGTAGGTTGTTCCGCCTTTGGACGTGACCTTTTTACGGAGTTCGCTCAGGCTGTCGGGGCTTTCGCTTGCCAGGGTGCCAGCACCCAGGCATGTTTGAATAGCCAGCTTTTCGGCGACTTCCTGCGGCAATCCCATATCCACTGCGGCCTTTGCCATCAGTTCCATAAAATAGAAAAAGTAGGCTGGCCCTGAACCGGAAACGGCGGTAACGACATCAATAGCCTCGTCGGAATCTACCCACTCAACAATGCCAACGGCAGCGAGAATGTCTTCGGCCAGGGCTTTCTGCGCTGAGGCTGTAATGGAATTCGCATACAGGCCCGAAGCGCCTTGCTGGATCAGGGCCGGTGTATTTGGCATGCAGCGAACGATGGCCCGGTTACCAAACCAACCCTCTAGCGATTGCATGGAAATCCCGGCAGCGATGGAGATCACCATGGTATCGGGGTTCAAACATGGTGCCAGCTCCAGAGCCACAGTTTTGAGTATTTGTGGTTTTACTGCCAACAGGATTACATCAGCAGTAGTGGCCTTTTCATTATCCGGGTAAAGGCCCAGTGAATCGCCCTGAGGGGCAGACTGCTCTAGCTTTTTACGCTGCTCGTCAGACGGGTCGCAGACCAGGATGTTGGCAGCGAGATAGCCCTTTTTTACCAGGCCGCCAATCAGGCTGGCGGCCATATTGCCGCCGCCGATAAAGGCAATAATTTTTGAACTCATGACGTTGTCTTTGATTGATATGGTTTTGGTATAAGGCCGAGCACGCAGAAGTTTAGCAAGTAAATAGCTATATGGCTTCCCGGTTAAAACCCGAAAGTTCCGGGCGACAACTTATTTTAATGGGCTGCCCGGTACTTCATTGAGCACGCGAACTTCGCGTTGCGGGAATGGAATCTGGATGCCGTGTTCACGCAGAGCCTCGAAAATCATTAACAGCAAGTCACCGCCAACCCGGTTTTTGCCATCGTCGATACCTTCTATCCAGAATTCCACAAACATATTGACACCGGAATCGCCAAAACTATCAATTTCGCAGTCGGGACGCAGCTCTATGGGTAGGTCGTCGCCACTTAGTACCTGCGGGTGGCTCGCAACCACTTCTTTGACTATGGTTACCATGGCGCGGATATCCGTGGAGAAAGCCACGGAAAAATCCACGCGGTAGCGCTGTTTGGGATCCTTGTGCGACCAGTTGACAAAGGAAGACGAGATAAATGTCTCGTTGGGCACCATGATGTCCTTGCCATCATAGGTTTCCAGGGTGATGAAGCGCATCCTGAATTCACGGACAAAGCCGGTTCGGCCATCTTCCAGCTCGATATAGTCGCCCGTGGTAATGGAACGATCCAGCAACAGGATGATGCCGGAAATAAAGTTGGATGCAATCGACTGCAGGCCAAAGCCAATGCCCACACCGAGCGCGCCGCCAAATACCGCCAGGGCGGTGAGGTTGATGCCCATCATGTTGAGCAGGAGAAGAACAATGACGCAGAACAGACCGACTGCGAACAGCTTGGCAAAAACCTCGCGGGTAGTAAGATCCAGCGATTCCTGTTTGCGAATAATGCTTTGCCCGATATCGATTGATGCTCTACCCAGCCAAAAAAGTACGCTGCCAAAGAACGCAACACGTGCCAGGCCGTAGGCGGAAACAGAGATATTGCCGACACTGATGGAAATGGTTTGCAGCACGATGGTGATGTCGTCCAGCCAGCCGATCAAATGCAAAAACAGGATCGGCAGGCCGATAAATTTAAAAATGGTGATCAGAACTTTGTTGCGGACAAATTTGTCAATCAGGCTGCTAAAGAATATTAGTACTGCAATGGTCAGTGCGGCGGTGAGAATCCAGTTTTGTGCCAAAAGAATTTCGCTGGCTTCAGTGCCAAATTTAAGTAAAAGAATAGCTGATAGCGGAAACAGTATCCGGTCAATCTGATACATCGCCTTGCGCATCGGATGTGCGTCTGGTGATGGTTGGGTAGTCACCAGTGGCGAAGACTTTCTGATCTTGAGAGCACACCAGAAGGAAAATGTATAGATCACCAGAATAACGCCAAGCTGGATATAGCTGTCTACCTGCCAGATATCACTGGCAACCTGCAGAAGTTGGTCTTTAAATTTGTCGAAAAGCTCTTCGAACCGCATGATTTTTTCCGTAGGTATTGCCGGTTACTATATTTTTACCGTGACAGCCAACTGAATTTTGCAGCAATTATCAGGGAGTTTTTTTGCAAAGGAAACGTTTGCCCGGTTTTGCTCGCTTATTTAGCCTCGCGGGCACCAAAAATATCGGTGCCTATGCGAACCATGGTTGAACCGGCCGCGATGGCTTCCTCCAGATCGGCAGACATTCCCAGTGACAGTGTGTCGCACTTTGGAAATTCGTGCTGGAATTTAATGAACAATTGCCGGGCGCGCTGGCAGGTTTGCAGTCGTGCAGCCGAGTTGCTCTTTGGGGCCGGGATAAACATCAACCCGCGCAGATGCAGATTGGGTAGCGCCTGAACCAGGTAGCCGAGCTGTATGGCCTGATCCAGCTTAACTCCTGACTTGGAATTTTCATCGTCCAGATTGATCTGCAGACAAACATTCAGTGGTGGTAGTTTATCCGGACGCTGATCGTTTAACCGGCGGGCAATTTTGTCGCGATCAAGTGTGTGCACCCAATGAAAATTCTCGGCGATATTGCGAGTTTTGTTGCTCTGGACAGGGCCTATGAAGTGCCAGACTATACCTGGCTGTTGAATTGACTCAATCTTCGCGAGAGCATCCTGAAGATAGTTTTCAGCAAAATCGCGCTGCCCGGCCTCAATTGCCAGCTCTACGTCCTGTACCGGTTTGGTTTTGCTTACGGCAATTAACTGAATGCTGTGCGGATCCCTCCCCGCGTCTTTAGCCGCATGTGCAATTCGGGCTTTTACTGATGTGAGATTTTCGGCTAGTCTGCTCATTGAAAGATAATTAACCAGTTGCTGCCAATCCTGCCAGCAATATATAGAGGATATTCTTGATGGATATTACCGAACTTTTGGCCTTTTCTACCAAACAGGGCGCTTCGGATATGCACCTTTCGGCGGGCATGCCGCCAATGATCCGGGTAGACGGTGAAGTACGCAAGATCAATATACCTGCCATGGAGCATAAGGATGTTCTGAGTCTTATTCACGACATCATGAATGACAAACAGCGCAAAAACTATGAAGAGTTCCTCGAGGCGGACTTTTCCTTCGAGATTCCTGGTCTGGCACGTTTTCGGGTAAACGCATTTAACCAGAATCGGGGTTGTGGCGCTGTGTTCCGTACCATTCCTTCAAAAATATTGTCCATGGAAGATTTGGGAATGGGCAATATATTTAAGCAATTGAGTATGCAGCCCAATGGTCTGGTGCTGGTGACGGGGCCAACAGGTTCAGGTAAATCGACCACGTTGGCGGCGATGGTCGACTATATAAACGATAACAAATACGATCATATTTTGACGATTGAAGACCCAATTGAGTTCGTGCACAAAAGCAAGAGGTGTTTGGTCAACCAGCGAGAGGTTCACCGGGATACCCTGAGTTTTGAGAATGCATTGCGTTCAGCCTTGCGGGAAGATCCGGACATTATCCTGGTGGGCGAAATGCGTGATCTGGAAACTATCCGCCTGGCTATCAGCGCGGCTGAGACCGGTCATCTGGTATTTGGCACCCTGCATACCAATTCGGCATCCAAAACAATTGACCGTATCATCGATGTGTTTCCGGCAGCAGAAAAGGATATGGTGCGAACCATGTTGTCAGAGTCCTTGAAAGCGGTAATTTCACAGACGCTGCTAAAGAAAAATGGTGGCGGTCGAGTAGCTGCCCACGAGATCATGGTTGGTACACCAGCGATCAGAAACCTGATCCGCGAAGGCAAAATCGCGCAGATGTACTCTGCGATCCAGACCGGGCAATCGACAGGCATGCAGACGCTTGATCAATGTTTGTCAGAGCTGGTTGCGAAAAAAGTTATTACCCGTGAAGTGGCCAAGGAAAAGGCTAAAATGCCCGACAACTTTTAATTTTTTGGCAGAGTTCTGCCACACAAATTTTTCGAGATTTTATTGGTTACCAAGTCCCGCTGACGAGAAATATGCCCATGGATATTGAACCCTATCTGAACGTCATGATGGAAAAGGGAGGTTCTGACCTCTTTATCGCTGTTGGCAAACAGCCTTGCATCAAATTGCATGGCAAGGTTGCCACCATCGGTAAAACTGTACTCGATCAAAAAATGGCGCGTGATATGGCGTTGTCCACTATGGAAGACTGGCAGCAGGAAGAATTTCTTGAACAAAAGGAACTTAATTACGCCATTGTCTCCAAAAAAGGTGGGCGTTTCCGTGTGAATGCCTTCTTCCAGATGGGTTGTGTGGGCATGGTCTTGCGAAAAATTGAGACTGATATTCCAAGCCACGAACAGCTCAACTTGCCTCCGATATTGCTGGATATCTGCATGGAGAAAAAAGGTATCGTGATATTTGTTGGTGGTACCGGTACCGGCAAATCAACGACCCTGGCGTCCCTGATCTCTTACCGTAACCAGAATTCTTCCGGCCACATCATCACCATTGAAGATCCGGTAGAGTTCGTGCACCAGCATGCCGGTTGTATCATTACCCAGCGGGAAATCGGGGTTGACACGCTGAATTGGGAGAATGCACTTAAAAGCACATTGCGTCAGGCGCCAGATGTCATTTTGATCGGTGAAATTCGCGATCAGGAAACCATGGAGCACGCGGTCGCCATGGCCGAAACCGGCCACCTGGTGTTTGCCACGCTACACGCCAATAACGCCAACCAGGCGATGGACCGGGTGATTAACTTCTTCCCTGCCAACAAGCACCATCAGCTGATGGTCGACCTGTCGCTAAACCTGAAAGCCTTTGTTGCCCAGCAATTGCTTCCCACTGTAGATGGCAAGCGTCGAGCGGCTATTGAAATCCTGATCAATACGCCATTGATCTCGGACCTGATCAAAAAAGGCGAAGTTTCCGAGATCAAGGAAGTTATGTCCAGGTCCCGCGAATCAGGGATGCAGACCTTCGATCAGGCGATCTATGAGCTCTATACCGAGGAGCTGGTTTCTTACGATAACGCTATTGCTTACGCAGAGTCCAAAAACAATCTACGCTTGATGATCAAACTCAACAAGGGTGTGGATGAAAGCGGTGTTTTTGGGGACGATGATGATCTCGATGGACTAAGCTTTGATAAGGAAAAAGACGAAGATAAAAACAAGCTGTATTAGCCGGTATTTATAGATAACCGGATAAATACATTCTAGTCGGGGAAATTTTCCAGCCATTGTTCGACAAGAATTTTTGCCGCCAGCGCGTCTATGGGAGCGGCTTTGTAATCGCCTTTGTGGCCTCCTTCTCGTGCCCGTCCTTTGGCTTCAAAACTGCTAAGACGCTCATCGACCATCTCGATTTTCAAGCCCAGTATTCCTTCAAGCTGGTGGGCGAATTTTCGGGCGCGGCCGCTGAGTTCACTTTCGCTGCCATCCATATTCAGCGGCAGGCCGACAAGGCAGAGATCAGGCTGCCATTCGTGCACGAGTTTCCGGATTTCGTTCCAGTTGGGTTTGCCGCTTTTTGCGTTGACAACAGTTAGCTCAGAGGCAATGCCACCCCGGGTATTACCGGTCGCCAGTCCGATTTGACGCAGGCCAAAATCAAATGCCATCAGTTGCACGGTTTTCCCTCAGCTATTGTGGCTATCTATCAGGCGTGTCCGGCTCCGATCGACATTCTTTCGAAGTCGATACCCGCACTGGCGGTAGCGATTTTCAGGCGCTGGTCAAAATCTGAATCAAACACAACGTCGGAGGTTGCAGGCAGCGTCAACCAGGAATTTTCAAGGATTTCCTGTTCCAGTTGACCCGGTGCCCAGCCGGCATAGCCCAGAATCAGAATGGCTCCTTTGGGTCCCCGGTTTTCGGCCATGGCCTGAATAATGTCGTCGGAAGTGGTGACATCAATACTATCTGATATGGACATGCTTGAGTTCCACTTTTGTTCACCTGGCCGATGTATGACAAAGCCGCGTTCAACGGCAACCGGACCGCCGGAAAGTACAGGTTGATCGTCCATAGAGTCATCAACTTTCAAACCGGTTTGTTCCAGTACGGATTTCAATCCAATGTCCAAAGGCTGGTTAATAACAAAGCCAACAGCACCGTCTTCGTTGTGTTCACAGATGAGGCTGAGTGTGCCGGAAAAATTTGGATCCCAGAGTCCGGGCATGGCAACCAGAAGCTGTCCCGTCAGACAGGAGGTTTCTTGTACAGATTTTCGGGAGTCGTCATTCATGTCTGTCAGCTTTATTTTTCAGTTGTTTTAAGGCCCATTCTACATGTTCGCGTACCATCGGCGAGACCGGTCTGGCCTGTTGCAGCGCGTTGATGGCTTTGTTGCTGGGTGGGCCGTTACCCAAGCCCACTGCCAGATTTCGTTGCCAGCCTTCGTAGCCAGTTCGGCGGATAGGTGAGCCCGCCGTCCGGTTTAGAAATTGCTCTTCTGTCCAGAGAAAAAGGTCTGCCAGTTCAGAGTTTTCCAGTTTATGACGTGGTTTGAAATCGACCTCGGTCGACGTTGATGCAAAACGATTCCAGGGGCAAATTAATTGGCAGTCGTCGCAACCAAATACCCGATTGCCCATTTTGGTGCGTAGTTCAACAGGTATTGGCCCTGAATTTTCAATGGTTAAATAGGAAATGCATTTGTTGGCATCCAGCACATAGGGTTCAGGGAAGGCATCGGTCGGGCAAATGTTAAGGCAAGCCTTGCACTTGCCACACTCATCTTTTATTTGATTGGCGTTAGTAGCCAGGGGTAAGTTGGTATAAATCTCGCCAAGAAAAAACCAGGAGCCTGCATTGCGGTTGAGGATGAGGGTGTTTTTGCCAATCCATCCAAGTCCGGCTTTTTCGGCCAGAGGCTTTTCCAGTACCGGGGCACTATCGACAAATACCCGCTGCGCAACATCCGTATTCAGCTCGGTAGATGCCCAGTGACTAATTTTATCGGCAAGTCTGGCGAGGCGGGCGCGCACCAGCTTATGGTAATCGCGACCCAGGGCATAACGGGATACGTAGGCTTTCTCGGAAGATTTCAAAATTTTCAGGGGTTCAGTATCTGCTGGCTGATAGTCCATTCGCAGGGAGATAACGCGCGCAGCGCCTTCGACAAGTTGATCCGGATTTACGCGCAAATTGCGGCGATCAGAGATCCAGGCCATATCCGCCTGATAGCCCTTGACAAGCCAATCGTCGAGTCGGGCGACATAAGTATCAATGTCCAGGTCGGCTATTCCCCAATCCTGGAAACCAAACTCCCGCGCCCATTGATCGATGAGGGGGATTAGCTCCCTGAGTTTGTCGGTGTCTTGGCTGGCTGTGTCCACGTATAATCCGAAGCTTCTCTAACAGATCAACATTCTATGGCTTTTCGTCAATCATCGCTGCCGCAGATCACTATACCTGCCAATAATCTTTATTCAGCAGAAAAGGTCCGCGAGCTGGATCATCGTGCAATCCAGGGGCAAGGCATTCCCGGAATCTCCTTAATGAAGCGAGCCGGGCAGGCACTCTTTGATCAGATATTTTCCGATTGGCCCGAAACTGGGCACCTGACAGTTTTTTGTGGCCACGGAAATAACGGAGGCGATGGCTATGTGGTGGCAGCGCTGGCGGCCCGCGAGAAAATGCCGGTGATGCTGGTGGAAACCTCGCCTGAGAAGGTCCAGGGGGACGCAGAGCGGGCGAGAAATTTTGCCTTGAGTATGGGAGTAGAACCTGTAACCGCAAGAGAGTGGCTTAAATCCCCGGTATTTGCTGAAACCAGCCTGATTGTTGATGCGCTACTGGGTACAGGATTTTCCGGCACTCTTCGTAAGCCCTTTGCAAGTTTGATATGCCTGATTAATCAGTCCGGCTTGCCGGTAGTTGCTGCCGATATTCCCTCCGGTCTGCATGCAGATACCGGCTATGTTGAAGGCGAAGCTGTGCGTGCTGACAGTACGGTTACTTTTATTGGCAACAAGGTGGGGTTGTATACCGGTCAGGGCCGTGCATGTTCAGGAAATATTTATTTTGATGACCTTGACGTCCCTGCCGATATTTATGCCGGGATTGAGCCACTTGCCTCGATGCTGGATCTGGAAACCGAGCGTGCCAACCTCCCGCCCAGGGCAACTGATGCGCACAAGGGATCAAATGGTCATTTACTAATCATTGGTGGTGAGTACGGTTTTGCCGGGGCGCCGCTGATGGCAGCAGAAGCCGCAGCGCGAATGGGTGCGGGCCTGGTTTCGGTTGCAACCCGCCCTGAGCACATAGCTGCTTTTGTCAGCAGGCGTCCGGAAGTGATGGCATTTGATGCCCAAAGCGCCCTGTTCAAGCGAGTGCTTGATAAAGCCGGAGTATTGGTTGTGGGACCAGGACTGGGGACTTCCGCCTGGGGGGAGCGTTTGTTACAGCAGGCACTGGCTTCCGGCAAGCCGATGGTACTGGATGCCGATGCCCTGAACCTGATTGCCGAATACACCCCCCGGAATGTCCGCCTCAACAAAAAATCGGTGGTCACTCCGCATCCCGGTGAAGCAGGCAGGCTCCTTAACAAAACCTTAGTACAAATAAATCGCGATCGCATGGGATCAGTAAGCGCGCTTGCCAAACGCTATCGGACCACTGTTTTGCTTAAAGGCAGCGGTACGCTGATAAAGGGAGAGGCAGGTGTGAGCCTTTGCCCCTTCGGCAATCCGGGCATGGCTTCTGGCGGCATGGGCGATGTGTTGTCCGGGATCATAGGTGGATTAATGGCACAGGGCCTGTCGGCTGAACAAGCTTCCCGTCTCGGTGTTTGTCTGCATGCAAAATCTGCGGACTTCTTGGCTGAACTCGAAGGGCAGCGTGGCCTGCTGGCGACGGATTTGATCGACCAGGCCCGCATACTGCTTAATCAGGCAGGCTGAGAATGACTGGGGAGTCCGGCGTTGAACTGGTTGATGAAGCGGCGACTATTGCGTTTGGCGAGTCTTTGGCTCAGGAGTTAAGTCACCAGTTACCGGAAGGTGGTGTGGTTTTTTTACATGGAGACCTGGGGGCCGGGAAAACCACTCTGACACGAGGTATATTGCGCGGTCTGGGCTATCGGGGTACTGTGAGAAGCCCGACCTATACTCTGGTTGAGCATTATCCGACCGAACCGGTCCCCAGTGCACACTTTGATCTTTATCGCCTGTCACACCCGGAAGAGCTGGAGTTTATTGGCGCTCGGGACGAACTCACTCAAGGCAATCTTTGCCTGATTGAATGGCCCGAGCGGGCTATGGGCTGTTTGGGCGTGCCGGATGTGGAGATATATTTGCGATTTAATCACTTTAAGAATGTTTCGCAAGTTGCTAAAAATACTAGACAAATTGATATTCAGTGGCACAATGCGTTTCATGGTCAGTAGCAAGCTTTCATTTTTTGGTACGCAAACTGGCGTACAGCCCTCACGGAAATTCGGTTTTCACAGGCTTCGTTTGCTTTTGACCATGCTGCTTGCCCGGCTCATCCTCCCAATTATTTTATTGACCTGCTCCCTGTTTGCAGTGGCTGAGCCCGTTGTTGAAAATGTTCGCGTCTGGCGCGCGCCAGACAACACCCGCCTGGTGTTTGACCTCAGTGGACCGATCTCACACAGTATCTTTGAACTCAGCAATCCTGAACGTTTGGTTATTGATTTATCCGCAGCCTCCTTTGCTGCGAACGTTGACGGTCTGGAAACGCAAAATACCCCGGTAAATGGTGTTCGCACCGGTAAACGTGAAGATGGCGGCTTGCGTGTGGTGCTGGATCTCAGCCAGCAGGTTAAGCCCCGCACCTTTAGCCTGTCGCCTAATGAATCTTACGGGAATCGTTTGGTTGTCGATCTTTTCGATAAAAAAGAACGTGTCGAAAAATCAGTCGCGGATTTAACTGATATCAATCGCGACATTGTTATCGCTATTGATGCAGGACACGGCGGAGAAGATCCGGGCGCTCTTGGCCCCGGTGGTGTGCTTGAGAAAGACGTTGTACTTGGAATCAGCAAGGCGTTAAAACGGGCCATTGACTCACAGTCCGGTTATTCGGCCGTGTTGGTCAGAACCAGTGATTATTACGTGCCTTTACGTGATCGATTCGCGAAGGCTCGTGAACATCGTGCTGACATGTTTATTTC
>Ga0222652_1000528_pt1 | contig 15706 bp, 21 predicted proteins | sample AntAcemetagen371_FD_179803 | JGI IMG/M metagenome (GOLD analysis project Ga0222652, IMG submission 179803) | Saline water microbial communities from Ace Lake, Antarctica - #371 | ecosystem: Environmental > Aquatic > Non-marine Saline and Alkaline > Saline | place: Antarctica: Ace Lake... | reverse complement strand
ATCACTGGATGCACGAGCCTTGCCTCTACGGCTGGAAGGAGGGCGCAGCGCACCTTTGGGCAACAGACCGAAAGCAAACAACCATCCTCGAGTTTGCTAAGCCCAGCCGCAACGGCGAGCACCCGACCATGAAGCCGGTCGAACTGTTCGAGTATCAGATGCTCAACAACACCAAGGGCAGCGACGTGGTGCTGGACAGCTTCGCCGGGTCTGGAACGACAGCCATTGCCTGCGAGAAGCACGGTCGACTTGCCCGGCTGATGGAACTGGACCCGCGCTATTGTGACGTGATCATCAAACGCTGGCAGGAATTCACTGGCCAGCAGGCAACGCTTGAGACAACTGAAAAAACATTTGCAGAAACAGAAGGGGAGCGCACATGAGAACGCTTGTTTTGCAGGACGAAGAAGCGGACCAGCTTGAGTCTATCATTGACGCCTTACTAATTGATCCAAACAGCAAGGCGCTTGAGGACGGCAAGATACGTCGCAGGCTTCGGCGTGTGTCCATGAAGCTGCACTGGGCACGAAGCAATCCACAAGAGTTATCTGAGGCCAGCCCAAATGCAGTGGAGGCCTCGTGACACGCAGCGCAAAAGGGGGGTCAATTAATTCGTTCCGCGTTACGAATTATATTGCAATGCGTAACGCGGAACGGTAGTGTATTCCTACGGGCGGCGATGGTCGCAGCCCACGGGAGAGACAAAATGGAAAAAGTTTACACAATCACAAAAACTGAGCGGATTTCAGGGATCGTTTTGGAGGTCTGGAATTCAACAGAATCTGAATTGCGCAATGACTGTGGACGGATGGCCGACAAATTGATTGAAACTGGCGCTGCGTATATTCCCGGATGGGGCATTGATTACACAGCTGTATCAGCCTGAACAAACCAATTTATCCGACGGAGATACACAATGACCGAACAGCAATATGAAATGAACGCCGCTGCAATCGCCACCGCCATCTGGGAAATCAGCACGGGCAACGGGCGCGACCTGGACGAGGAATTGCACGATAGTCACATGCAGAACTGCCACGACGCTGTAGCTAACACATACATCGACGACATCGCAGTTGACGCGTGGCACGACACTGCACTGGCGCGCGTCCAATGACCCGCCCCCGCAAAAAACGCATCCTTGAAAAAGCCGGTCTGCGATACGTTGCAGGCTGGTTGCCATCTGCCGCAGCCAGTGCAGTGCGGTCCGATATTGATTTGGCGCAGGAAACTGTTACCTTGGCGCTTGCGACTCTAGAGGACAAGCCAAATGCAGTGGAGGCCTCGTGACACGCGGTGAGCGCGTCATTGCCTTCATAACCCAGTTCTGTCCTGTGCCAGAAGGCAAGATGGTTGGGCAGTCGATGAAGCTGATGGAGTTTCAGCGCAAGTTCATCTTGGACATCTACGACAACAAGAAAGGCACCAGCCGGGCTTACCTCTCCGTCGGGCGCAAGAACGGCAAATCTGCGCTGATCGCTGGCATCCTGCTTGCCCACATCGTCGGCCCAGAGGCGCGGCAGAACAGCCTGATCATCAGCGGCGCACGCAGCCGCGATCAGGCGGGTCTAGTTTTTAAGCTAGCAGAGAAAATGGTCAGGCTTTCGCCAGCCCTGTCAAAGATCGTTCGCATCATCCCATCGCAGAAGATGCTGGTCGGCCTGCCGATGAAAGTCGAATACAAGGCGATCAGCGCGGAGGCTGGCACGGCACACGGCCTGTCACCGGTGCTGGCTATCCTTGATGAGGTCGGTCAGGTGCGTGGGCCAACGGATGCTTTCGTTGAGGCCATTGAGACCGCCCAGGGCGCGCACGACGATCCGCTGTTGATTGCGATCAGCACGCAGGCGGCAACGGACGGCGATCTGTTCTCGATCTGGCTGGACGACGCCAAGAACGCCAAAGACCCGCGCATCGTCAGCCACGTCTACACCGCGCCAGAAGATTGCGAGATCATGGACCGCGATGCGTGGAAGGCGGCGAACCCGGCGATGGGCGAGTTTCGCAGCCTGAAGGACGTTGAGGACTTTGCCAAGCAAGCCGCGCGCTTGCCTGCAAAGGAGGCCAGCTTTCGTTGGCTGTATCTAAACCAGCGGGTTGAGGGCGTCAGCCCGTTCTTGAACCGGACCGAATGGGAGGCCAACAACCAACAGCCCGACATCCCGCTTGGCGGCATGTGCTACGCAGGTCTGGACCTGTCAGCCAGCCGCGACTTGACCGCATTTGTCATGGTGTTCCCTGACGGCGACAAATACCACATCGTGTCAAAGTTCTTTCTGCCCAGCGATGGACTGCGTGAGAAGGCGAAGGCGGACAAGGTGCCGTATGACATCTGGGCAGATCAAGGTTACCTGACGCTGATTGACGGTCCGGTTATTATCCCTGCTGTCGTCGCCCGTCACGTTGCGGAGGCGGCTGAGGAATACGACATCCAGATGCTGGCGTATGACCGCTGGCGGATCAACGACTTCCAGCGCGAGTTGGACATCATCGGCGCGCAGGTGCCGATGGCACCGTTCGGTCAGGGCTTCAAGGACATGGCCCCGGCGGTCGATAAGCTGGAACGGCTAGTCGCTGAACGGAAACTGCTGCACGGCAGCAACCCGATCATGAACATGTGCGCGGCCAACGCTGTTGTGGAGCGCGATCCTGCGGGCAATCGCAAGCTGACCAAGGCCAAGTCTGCGGGCAAGATCGACGGGCTTGTGGCGCTGGCAATGGCGCTGGGCGCTGAATCGCAAGAGGACGCTGCTTTGCCGCCGTCGCCGTGGGACGATCCGACCTTCCAGATGACGGCTTGATAAGCGTGAAGCCACGGTTGGCCTTTAGATTTGCGGAGAAAAGGCTGCGTTCGCGTTACCCTTTCCATTTGGCCCTGACTGATGTATCATTGCGCGAAACCATGCGCGTGGACCTGAACTGATGGGCATCTTTGATCGATTCCGTAAGCCTGAAGAACGTACTCTTGAGAACCCGAACGCGACAGTTTCATCTGAGGACTTTCTTCAGGTTATGGGCTGGGGCGGCGGTTTGTCCGAGTCCGGCATCAATGTCACGATTGACAGCGCGCTTGGCGTTCCTGCCGTATGGGCCGCCGTCAACTTCATCAGCGGCACGCTGGCTGGCCTGCCCTTGCACGTCTACCGCAAAACCAGCAAGGGCCGTCAGCGCGTTGAGACAGGCCCGCTTGCTGGCATCCTGCACGACGTAGCAAACGATGAAATGTCGTCTTTTGAGTGGCGCAAATATCTTTTCGATCAAGTGTTTACCGGAGGTCGCTGCGTCAGCTACATTGAGCGCACAGGCAATGGGCAGGTTGCCAACATTTGGCCGCTGGACCCGCACCACACGCGCGTTGACCACGTTCAAGACGGGCCAAAGATGGTCAAAGTTTATACCTATAAAGGTATCAAGTATCAGGCCACCGAGGTCATCGACATCAGCTACATGCTCAAAGCCAACCAGCTTGACCTTCGCGGCCCGATTATGACCAACAAAGACGCGATCGGCTTGGCCATTGCGGCGACTAAATACGGTTCCAAGGCATTTCAATCCGGCGGCATCCCACCAATGACGCTGCAAGGCCCGTTCCAGTCTGGCGCAGCGGCACAACGTGCGTCTGAGGACGTTGCCAAGACCACGGCCAAGCTGGCGCGCGAAGGCAAGCCCGTCATGGCTATCCCAATGGGGCATGAGTTGAAGCCCGTCGGGTTTAACCCAAGTGAGATGCAGTTGATTGAGTTGCAGCGTTTCAGCATTGAGCAGATCGCGCGCATCTACAGCCTGCCGCCAATTTTTTTGCAAGACCTTACGCGCGGCACCTATAGCAACACCGAGCAACAGGATTTGCACTTCGTCAAGCATACGCTGAAACGGTGGATTGAGCAGTTTGAGCAGGAATTGAACCTCAAGCTGTTCCCGCGCGGATCAAAGCTATACGTCGAGTTTAATGTTGACGGCCTTCTGCGCGGCGACTTCAAGACCCGCATGGAAGCACACGCGACGACAATCCAGAACGGGATCCGCACACCGAACGAAGTGCGCGATATTGAGAACATGAGTCCGATGCCAGCAGGCGATAGCCTGATGATACAGGGCGCAACGGTTCCTATTGGATCGCAAAACCTGGGGGTTCCTGATGCTGTTATCGAATGACGACAAGGTTGACCCCGGCTGCGCTGCCGTGACACTAGACGCGGCCCCTAGTCTCGTGGTATCTTTGCCACATAGTTTGGAGGCCCCGATGGTTAAACCTGAAATCCGTGCGCTTGGTGAGCCTGTCGAAATTCGGCAGGAAGATGATGGCCCGATTCGGGTCGCTGGTTATGCCGCTGTTTTCGGGCAGGAAACTAACATCGGCGGCTTTTTCACAGAAGTGATTGAGGCCGGTGCATTCACGTCTGCACTTGAGCGCAACGATGACGTTGTGTTCTTGGTCAACCACGATGGCCTGCCATTGGCGCGCACGCGGTCTGGCACTTTGCGTCTGTCGCAGGATGAGCGCGGGCTTTACATTGAAACGGAACTAGACATTGACGATCCAGATGTCCGAGCGATTGTTTCCAAAATGAAGCGCGGCGATCTGGACAAAATGTCGTTTGCGTTTGTGGCAACGCGGCAGACTTGGGACGACAGCGGTGACATGCCAAAGCGCATGATCCAAGACTTGCAACTTTATGACGTGTCAATCGTGAACACACCGGCTTATGATGGCACCGAAATCGGTTTACGTTCATTGCAGCAGTATCGCGATGAGCAAAACAAAACCCAAGCGATGCGACGCCTTCGGATGAGGGCCAGCTTGGCGAAATAGCAGCGGCTCCCGCTGTTACTGCCCTGTCCTGCACCTTGGGCAAGTGCTTGGACCTGATCGTCGTGATGACAGACCAGTTCCCTAAGATGGAGGCCCGTGATGGCTGAGATTAAAGAACTGCGGGAGAAGATGGCGAACATTGCCACCGAAGCCCGCTTCAAACTGTCGGAAGTGACAGACACTACCACAGAAGCCCGCGCTGCTGAGATTGAGCGCGAGTTTGACGCCATGATGGCTGACCACGACAAGCTGGGTCAGAAGGTTGAGCGCCTGCAAAAGGTTGAGGCCGCACTTCGGGCTGGCGAAAGCATTGATCTGTCCCGTCGCCCAATGGCGGACGCAGGCTCTGCACGCGCTGTCGATGAGGGCTTCAAGATGGACTATCGTTCGGCGTTTGCCGAGATGATTGCCAACGGCGGCGAAGGTTACGTCGATCAGGAAGTGCGCAACGTTCTGAAAGAATACCGCGTGCAGACTGGCGGCACCAATTCGGCTGGCGGTTTCACCGTTCCAACTGAACTGGCGACCTTCATCGAGAAGGCAATGATTGCAACTGGCCCAATGTATGGCAACCAGTTTTTCACTGTCATCAACACCGTTGCAGGCAACCCGTTCAACATCCCAACCGTTGACGACACCACTGTCGCTGCCGAAGCACACACCGAAGGCACACAGCCAACGGATGACGCTGGTAAGGACGTGACATTTGGTCAGAAGTCTCTGGGCGCGTTTGCATTTGACTCTGAGTGGGTTCGTTGGTCGGCAGAACTGAACGCAGACAGCGTCCTGAACATGGAATCGCTGCTGGGTGAGTTGCTGGGCGAGCGTCTTGGCCGTATCGCCAACTCCAAGCTGACAGTCGGTTCGGGTTCTTCGGACGTTGAAGGCATCGTGACCAACTCTGGTGCTGGTAAAGTTGCAGCCGCAACCAACGCCATCACTGCGGATGAGATCATCGACCTGATCCATTCGGTTGACCCTGCTTACCGCACTTCGCCAAACACCGCGATCATGATGGCTGACGCCACCTTGTCCGCTGTGCGCAAGCTGAAGGACGGCGACGGCAACTACCTCTGGCAGATGGGCAACTATCAAGCTGGCGTTCCCCAGAACCTGCTGGGCTACAACGTTGTCGTCAACCAAGCAATGGCCAACCTCGGTTCGGGCGTTTCTTCGAAGGTCATGCTGTTTGGTGACATGTCGAAGTTCTACGTCCGCAAGGTCGGCGCACCCGCGCTTTACGTTGCGCGCGAGCGTTTCGCACCTGACTTCGGCATCTTGGGCTACATCCGTTTCGACGGCGTGTTGACCAACACTGCTGCGATCAAGCACCTCGCAACTGCGGCGTCTTAATCAACTTCTTGGTGGGGCGGGTTATCCTGCCCCACTGCCTAAGTTGATTTTATAGGAGGCACACAATGCCAAAGGTTAAACTTCTCACTTCGATGGCAGGCATCGACTTTTCGCACAATCAGGGCGACGTGATTGACTGCAACGATGCAGAGGCTGTTCGATTCATTGCTGCTGGCATCGCTGAACCCGTCGACGCGGTTAAGGTCGAGCGCGCCGTACAAAAGCCGTACACGCGCAAGGCTGCTAAAATCTCCGAGGACGAATAAGCATGCATCAGCCCTTGGCCAGCTTTGACGCTTTGCAGTTGCTTGAGGCACCTGCCGCTGCACCCGTCTTGCTGGCGGAGGTTAAGGCACAGTTGCGCATTGAGCATCCAGACGATGACTTGATGATTGACCGCCTTATCAAGACTGCGGCGTCTTACACAGACGCAAAAGGCGCGCTTGGTCATGCGATGATTACGCAGAAGTGGGGCCAATGGGTTAACAGCGTTCCGCCGCAGTATGTCCGGCTTGCTATGGGTCCGCTGATCGAGGTCACGGCGGTCCAGTATTACGACATCGACGGCGCTTTGCAGACCGACACGCTGTCAAACTACGAAATCACCGGCACAGACTTCACAACCCAGATTGGGCCAAAGTCTGGGTTCAACTGGCCCGTGACGCAAGATCGGGCTGACGCGATCCGCATTGAATACACGGCAGGCTACGGGGCGACATCTGCCAGCGTGCCGGAGACGCTGCGCCATGCAATGATGCTGCTGATCGGCCACTGGTATGACAACCGCGAAAACACGATGATGGATGAGTTGTCCAACATCCCGTATGGCTTTGACATGCTGGTCGATATGCACCGCAGGGCTTGGTATGGTTAGGGCAGGGTCATATCGTGATCGGGCTACATTCCAGCGCCTTGTAGAGGGCGCTGTTGACGATTACGGAAACCTTTACACCGGCTGGTCGGATGTGGCCACACGGTCAGCCAACTTGCGTGAGCGCACCGGCAAAGAGGCGATCCAAGGTGGGGCGCTTTCTGACGTTGGCCCAGCCACGATGCGGGTTCGCAAAGACAGCGTTACCGAAACGTTCACAGCAGCGGATCGCGTGCAGGTTCGGGGCCAGACCTGGGCGATCAAGGATGTGATGCAAGTTGACGACAAAGGTACCGTTCTTGAGTTTCTTTTGATGCGCGGGGTGGCATCGTGAGGGTCGTTGGCGCGAAGAAACTGAGCAAGCAACTGCGGGATCTGCCGGACGCTGTTCGCATTGATGTTGAAAAAGCGATCCGTCGCAATACAGAAGCCGGTGCGCGGATGGCGCGTCAGCTTGTTCCCGTTGAAAGCGGCGAGTTAAAGGGCTGGATATTTACGAAATACGACACGCAAGACGGCTTTCGCGGTGCCGTAGAGGCTGCGCCACCAACCAAGCAGGCCCAGATCAAGGCGGGTTCGGTCGAGTTTGGCCGCACAAAAGGTGATCGCGGCACAACATCCCCAGCGCCTTACATGCGGATCATGCAGAAGCACATGGCAAAGCGATTTAAAGCCAGCATCAAAGCGGCGGTTAACAAAGCTGCGCGGAGGGTGACAAATGGCTGATGGATTTGCACTTGCCCTGCAAAAGGGTCTGAGGGCCGCATTGGTTGCGAATACTGGCGTGGCCGCGTTGGTCGGCGCAAGAATATACGATGAGCCGCCGCAGAATGTGACGTTTCCATATATCCGCTTTGGCGACATTGAGCCTGGCGCGTTTGACACTGACACGATTGAAGGGTCATTGACTGGCATATCCATCGAAGCCCACTCTCGCAGCGCTTCAGGCCGCGTGGAGGCCGTTAGGATGGTCGAGGCTGTCAGGGATGCGCTACACCGGCAAGAGCCGTCCGTGACGGTCGCTGGACATACGCTGGTCGAATTGATTTACCAGACATATTCGGTTACAAGAGACAATGAAGGTCGTGGCTACACGGCAGTCATTTCGCTTCAAGCGATGCTTGAAAAACCCGCCTAACCCCGCGCCGTGGGCAAGCGCAAACTATGGAGGCCAAAATGGCTAAACAACTTGGACGCGCCCTGCTTGTCAAAATTGGCGACGGGGAATCTAGCGAAGCATTTGCGAACCTGTGTGGATTGAACAGCAAGTCGCTGACGATCAACAACACCGCGATTGATGTGACGACACCTGACTGCACATCGCCCGAAGGTGCTTTGTGGACTGAAACCCTAGCTGGCCTGAAGAACGTTTCAGTCAGCGGCGACGGTTTCTTTGAAGACAGCACGACAGAGGCTCGGATGAACACCGTGGCGATGGCCGCAGACAACAAGGCCAACTTCCAAGTCGTTGTTCCTGACTTTGGCACATACGCTGGCGCGTTCCGCATCACATCGCTGGAGTTCGGCGGCGAGACAGAAGGCGGCGTGACCTATTCGCTGTCGCTGGAAAGCACCGGCGTCGTTACGTTTACGGCTGCTTAATGACTATCACGGCTGAAGCGCCGCGTGGGGGTGTCGTCGAGTATATTGGCGACACCTCTTATTCGTTTGTCCTGCGCAATCGTCAGATTGAGCGGTTTGAGGACAAGCACCGGGGCATCTTTGAGTTCTGGGATGGCGTCTTTGGCCGTGGCGAGAAACCATCCAGCACCGAGGTCCGCGATCTAGTTGCGCTTGGTCTGGTTGGCGGAGGCATGAAGGATCACGATGCGGACAAGGTTCTGGCTGCATGTGGTCCGGGCGATCTGATGCACCTGTTCCAACTTGCGCAGGCGATCATCGGTGTGGCCTTTATGCCAGACGCAATGGATGAGGCGTCAAAAAAAAAGACCAAAGCGGACCAATCCCCAAAAGCCTGAACGTGCGTTCGATGATTAAAAGCGGGATCGTGATTGGCTTACGTCCTGAAGAAATCCGTGATATGATCCCGAAAGACGCTTGGACGGTGTTTGAAGGCTGGAATGATGCACACAGCCCGAAAAAGCCCGGTCAAGATGCAATGTCAGCGGATCAATACCGCGATTTGGTGAGGCAGATAGATGGCCATTAGCGCGGAACAACTAAACGTCATCTTGAGCGCGCGCGACCGTGAGTTTTCGCGGGCTATGCAGCGTTCGGAACAGCGGGTCAATCGTTTTTCAAAGGAAAGCAACAAGAGTTTGTCGTCTACCAGCAAGGCTTTTGCTGCGCTGGCAACATCCGCCAAGCGGCTTGGGCCTGCAATCGCTGCGGCACTTTCTGTTCAAGCGTTTCGCGGCGCTTTGGCTGCGGCTTCTGAAATTGACAACCTTTCAAGAATTGCGGGCGTTGCGTCAGACCAGTTTCAAGTTTTGGCTTTGACGTCGCAGCAGTTTGGGATCGGTCAAGAAAAACTTTCTGACATTCTAAAGGATGTGAACGACAAGTTCGGGGATTACGCGCAAACTGGCGCTGGCCCGCTTGCCGATTTCTTTGAAAACATTGCGCCCAAGGTTGGTTTGACTGCATCGGCGTTTGCCGATTTGTCGTCGGATCAAAAGCTGGGTGCGTATATCAACGCTCTGGAGCGGGCAAACGTATCGCAGGCAGACATGACCTTCTACATGGAAGCCATCGCCAGCGACAGCCTCGCGCTTGTGCCAGCGTTTCAAAACAATTCCGCAGCTATTGATGAGATGGCAAAAAAAGCTGCTGATCTTGGGCTGGTGATTGACCGCGAGACTATTGCGAAATCAAAAGAGGCTCAGAATGAACTGGACCTGATGTCTAAGGTCATAAGCATTCAGCTTACCCAAGCCCTTTTGTCTATAGCCCCTGCCCTTGCGCAGGCCGCTGGCGGTATAGCAACAATCTCAGCAGCTGCTAGAGAGTTTTTTCAAGTGTTTCCAGAAGGCAATTTTTTGCCAGAATTGCTAGATGCGGATGGCTTAAAGGCGCTTGCTGCTGAGTATGAAGGCCTTGGTGGAATTATTGCAAGGATCGGTCAGGCGCGTTCTGCAGAGACTGCAAACCTCGCGCGAGGCAACGAAGCAGACGCTGCCAAGTTTGCATTGCAAGCAGTTGCGGCAGAAGATGAATTGCGCGAAGCCATCGCCCTGCGCCAGCGCCAACAGGCCGCAGGCGAGGGTGCTGTTGCGAGTTCAATGGCATTGGGAAAAGAAATTAAGCAGTTGCGGGAGCAAGCGCGACTTAACCAAATAAGCGCAGAGCAGCGCGAGCGCGAAACCATTGCCACGCAAAGACTTGCACGCGAAACGGAAATCAGAAATCAAATATTGGCGAGCGGTCGTGAAATCACCGACGCCATGGAAGCAGACATTCAAACATTGGGTTTGCGTTTTGAAGAAAGCGCAGTCGCGGCCAGTCTTATTTTAACGCCTCTAAAGGCTGCCAAAAAGGAAACTAAAGACACTAGAAGCGAAGCTGAACTTGCAAAAATCGCCTATGAGAAGCTGTTGAACGAAATGATCGCTGCATCTCCAGCTTTGCAGGCGCTGGGCTTTGACGCGGACAACCTGCAAAGCACAATGCAGATGGTTGAGAGCAGCATGGAAAGCGCGTTCATGTCGATGGTTGATGGTACGATGTCGGCCAGGGATGCGTTTCGTTCAATGGCCGGTTCGATCATTAAGGAATTGTTCCGCGTGCTGGTCGTTCAGCGGCTTGTGGGCGGCATCACGTCTGCGCTCGGGTTTCCTGCTGCGCCAGCGGGTGCGCCTGTTGTTGGGGCCGCGTCTGGCCGCTCGTTGCGGTCTGGGCAGCCTGCTGTCGTCGGTGAGCATGGCCGCGAATTGTTCGTGCCGCAGACTGCGGGTCGAGTGCTGAGTGTATCGCAGGCACAAAGCGCGGTCGGCGGTGGCGGGTCTATCATCGTCAACCAGACAATCAACATTTCAACCGGCGTGCAACAGACCGTGCGGACTGAGATTAAGCAACTGATGCCGCAGATCGCAGAGAGCGCAAAGGCGGCTGTCGTGGACGCCAAGCGGCGCGGCGGATCATATGGAAGGGCTTTTAGCTGATGGCTTTGGTGTATCCTTTAACCCTGCCCGCGATTACCGGCATCCGGTCGGTGGAGTTTCGCGCGACCAACGCGGTGGCCTACAGCATGTCGCCCTTTACGTTCGCAGGGCAGGCGCACGCATACGCTGGTCAGATGTGGCAGGTGGATGTCAGCTTGCCAGCGATGCAGCGCAGCAAGGCGGAGACGTGGATTGCGTTCCTTCTTTCATTGCGAGGCCAGTTTGGCACGTTTTTGATTGGTGATCCGCGTGGGTGCGCATTGCGCGGAACAGCGACATCATGCACCGTCACCGGATCCGCAGGGGCAAACACAGTTAGCGCGACTGTGCCGGATGGCGAGACGCTTTTGGCGGGTGATTACATCCAGCTTGGCAGCGCAGCATCTGCAACCTTGCACAAGGTTCTTGCTGATTACACGGGAACGGGGGCGGCAGTTGATCTGGAAATCTGGCCTGCGTTGCGCGTTGCGCGGACATCGGTTGCTGCGGTTCTGTCAAACACGGTCGGCAATTTCCGCTTGTCGAGCAACGAAACCGGCTGGTCGTCGGATGAGGCTGCCAAATACGGCATCACCTTCGGCGCGATGGAGGCTATCTAATGTCACGCACGGTTCCTGCCAGTCTACTCACCGCACTGGCGCAAAAGGAGGTCCAGCCGTTCTATGCGGTGGAGTTCCTGTTCGATGGCGGCGATGTGCGCTTGTGGACTGGATATGGCGAACGGACGATCAGCGGCGAGACATACGTTGGCGGCGGATCGCTGCTGAACATACAGGGGTTGGGCGAGGTTGCCGATCTGTCTGCCAAGAACATCACGATCAGCCTGAGCGGCGTCCCAAGCGAACTTGTGTCGCTGGCATTGCAGGAGCCGTATCAGCGCCGCGTCTGCCGGGTCTACTTTGGCGCGGTGAACGTGACCGATGTCGTCGAGGTGTTCAGTGGTCAAGTCAACAGGATGCCGATTGAGGACAGCGGCGACAGCAGCACGATCACGGCGACGGTGGACAGCAAGCTGGTTGAGACGGGCAAGGCCAGCAACCAGCGATACACCAGCGAGAACCAGAAGGCGCGCTTTGCGGGCGACACCTTCTTTGATTATGTGAACGCGATACAGGATGCGGACATCGTATGGGGCCGGAAAAGCGCCTAAACGCCTACCTGCGCCAAGTCAGGTCAAAGCCCTTTCGCTGGGGTGAGCATGATTGCCTGATCTTCAGCAACGCGGCTTTCACGGCGTATCATGGCGCTGGCTATGCGGATGACCTGGTGGGCGGGTATATGGCCGATGGCGAGCCTGCGCTGCCGTCACGGCTGCGTGACCGGTTCAATGCGGACAGCTTTGATGAAGTGGTCGAGCGCAAGCTGCGACGCGTTGACTATGTGCCGCCGCGCGGTGCGCTGGTGGCGACCAAGCGGGCAGAGCGTTGGCTGATCGGTTACGCATTGGGCATCTGCGTCGGGACGAAAGCCGCGTTCCTTTCGCGCGGTGGTGTGATATACGTTTCTTTGGATGACATTGACAAAAGCTGGGTTCCAAAATGCAAGCAAAGGTGAATTGATATGCCCCCCGTTGCTCTAGCTATTTCTGGCTTCTCATTTCTTGGGTTTACCGGCTTGGCCGCTGTTGGTGCTTACGTCGGCGTCAGCCTTGTCACGTCTTGGGCATTGCAGGCGCTTTCGCCCAAACCTGACTTTGGCGGACTTGGCGGATCGTCGGGCTTACTTGTCAATGCCAAGAACCCTGCCGCACCGCATGACTTCGTTTACGGCGAGGTCCGCAAGGGTGGCACGATCACCTATTACGAGACAACCGGCACGAACAACAAGTTCCTGCACCAGATCGTCTCGCTGGCTGGGCATCCCGTGGACAGCATTAACGATATCTACATCAACGATGAAGTTGTGACGCTGGATGGCAGCGGCTTTGTCACGTCGGCACCTTGGAACAGCAAGATCCGGATCCAGAAATATGACGGCACGCAGACCACAGCACCAGCCAGCCTACTGTCGGAAAGCAGCCAGATCAACGCCAGCTTCGTCGGCAACGGGATCGCCTATCTCTACATCCGCTACGAGTTCGACCAGGACGTTTTCGCAAATGGCCTGCCCCTGATAACGGCTGTGGTGCGCGGCAAGCGGGTGTTCGATCCCCGCACCAGCACGACGGCCTACAGCAACAACGCCGCCATGTGCGTGCGCGATTACATCACGTCTGGCTACGGCCTGAACGATGGCACGATTGACGACACCGTGTTTTCGGCAGCGGCAAACATCTGCGACGAAAACGTGACCCTTGCTGGCGGCGGCACCGAAAAGCGATACACGATCAATGGCGTGACATCGGCGGGTCAGACGCACGGCAACGTCTTGCAAACGATGATGACCGCCTGCGCTGGATCGCTGTTCTGGGGCGCTGGAAAATGGAAGTTGGTCGTGGGCGATTACGTTGCGCCTGCCAAAGTGCTCACGCTGGACGATCTGCGTGGCCCGATCAGCCTGTCAACACGGGTTGACTTGCAGGACCAGTTCAACGGCGTGCAGGGGACGTTCATCGACGCTGGCAACCGCTGGATTACCGCGGACTATCCGCCTATCAAAAGCCCGACGTTTGTTACGGAAGATGGCGGGCAGGAGACGCTGCTTGATCTGGCGTTGCCATTCACGACCAGCGCTGCGACGGCACAGCGGCTGGCCAAGCTAACCCTTTTCCGTGGGCGTGAGCAAATGACGCTGACCGCCGACTTCGGGCTGAACGCCTTTGACGTGGAGGTTGGCGAGATTATCGCGTTCACCAACCCGCGTTATGGCTTCGACGAAAAAGAGTTTGAGGTTGTCGGCTGGTCGTTCGGCGCGGCGGAGGCTGGCGATCTGCGGGTCACGCTGACCCTGCGCGAAACCAGCGAAGCGGCGTTTGACTGGGACGCCGACGAGTTGGCAATCATCAGCAACAATACCAACCTGCTCAAGTTCACCGAGGTGCCTTCTGTTGGCGTAAGCGCAACTGCACGGACGCAAATTACCAACGAGAAGATCACCAACATCATCGCGGTCACTGTCACTAGCGGCAACCCTGCTGGCGTTGACTTGGTTGAGGTGCAGTTCAAGAAATCGTCGGACTCAACCTACATCATCTTGGGAACAGGCGAGTTAGGTGTCTACGAGGCGATTGACTTGCTGGATGATTCTTACGACTTTCGTGCGCGGGCGATTAACGCTTTCGGGTTTCGCGGCGAGTTTGAGTTCCTAACAGGCATCGACGCCTTCGAGCCGACTGTTCCATCTGACGTGACCGCGCTGTTTGCTGAGGTCAATGGCACGACAACGCACCTTGAATGGACGCCGATCACCGATCTTGATCTTTCGTTCTATCGGATCAGGCACGCGGTCGAGGTGGTTGACGCAACGTGGGCCAACGCGACCACGGCGCTGGACAAGGTATCGCGGCCAGCATCTTTTGCATCCCTGCCAACGCGCCCCGGCACATATCTGGTGCGGTCCTACAACAAGTTCGGCTTGGCTTCGACCAACGTGACCAGCGTTGTCATCACCGATGACGTGGTGCCTGATTACACGAACACCGACACGCAGACTGACAGCCCGACTTTCGCAGGCACAAAGACAGGTTGCACAGTGGCCAGCAGCGAATTGCGGATCACTGACCCCTCGGTTTCGCCATCTGAGGCGACCTATGACTTCTCTGCGGTCATTGATACGTCAACGGCCCGCAAAGCGCATGTCCGCATTGACGCGAACGTAAACCGCTTGGATACGTCTGCTGGCCTGTGGGACGATCTGCCGGGCTTGTTTGATGAACTGCCGGGGCTTTTTGACAGCTTTACCGGCGCTGCGCAGTTTGCTGACACCAACCTGGAGTTTTTCGTGTCAACAACGCCGGACGATCCTGCTGGCACGCCAACGTGGTCGCCCTACCAGCAATTCCGCGCGGGCGAGTTCTTCGGTCGGGCCTTCCGATTCAGAGTTGTTTTGAAATCCTTTGCAAACAATGTTACACCGTCAATAAGTGGCCTCATGGCCCTCGTGGAGTATAACTGATGTCAGAATCCAGCCATTCCGTTGGTAACGTATCCGCCCCCGCCTTCCGCACGGCGATGAACGCATCATTGCAGGCGTTGGCGTCTCTCAACTCTGGGACTACAGAACCTGACACGACTTATGCCAATATGTTTTGGTATGACACGGCGGCGAACACATTGTATATGCGGTCAGAGGATGACGATGTTTGGATTAGGATTGGCGTCTTGAACCAATCAACCAGTAAGTTTGAGGTTGAGGACTACCTTGGTTTCACCCCAGTGCAGCAGGGCGGTGGTGCAGGTCAGTTGAGCAATAAAGTTTACATCGGCTGGACCGGTACCGAACTGAAGGCGCAAGTTGATACCTATGACCAAGGGGCGATCGCTTTTAAGTCTGACATTCCTGCTGGCTACTCTGATGCACAAGCTAGGGCTGCGCAGGCTGGTCATTCTGCTGGGGGAATTGGGTCTTACGGGTTTTTCTTTAATAATAACTATTCAATTGAAAATAACG
>Ga0222652_1000513_pt1 | contig 15980 bp, 10 predicted proteins | sample AntAcemetagen371_FD_179803 | JGI IMG/M metagenome (GOLD analysis project Ga0222652, IMG submission 179803) | Saline water microbial communities from Ace Lake, Antarctica - #371 | ecosystem: Environmental > Aquatic > Non-marine Saline and Alkaline > Saline | place: Antarctica: Ace Lake... | reverse complement strand
CCTAAAGTTTTGTGATAAACTTCCCATTGTTCTCCTGCAGTTCTTCTTTTAACAATAATCATAGATGGTGTTACACCTAAACCATGACCAACTGTAGCACCACTTGTAGAATTTCCAGAGTAACTAATTATAGAAAACCCAGCATCTGTATTTATACTTCCTGTACTATCAATAGTTCCTATTCCAGTTGCACTAGCATCATTTGTAAAAGAAGTTCCAGCTTTCCAGTTCCAAGAGGCTCTTGTTTCTCCATTAGCATTAACACCTGTATTAGAGCCAACTGAAAATCCATCACTTTCAAATGCAGTTAAAGTATCTGTATTTGTGTATTCTGCTGTAGTTGCGTTTGAATTTAAAACTTTCGTAACCCCTCTAATAGAATCAAATAAAGCATGACTTAAACCATCACTTCTACTTTTAATCCATGTAAAATCTGGTTGAAAATCTAAGCCAGTAATTGATTGTGTAGAACCAGTACCAGTATAAAGTTTAGTATTAAAGTGTTCTGTAGATTTATTAATTCCTGTGTATGCCATTATAAGTTTAATCCTTTTGTTGATAGAGCTGTGTAACCAGTTGGTACGTCATACTCAAATTTACCTATTCCTGATGCGTTTGAACCTTCTGAAGAAATTGCTGTTGTTCCGAAGTAGCCATTGCCGTAATTTGCACTAACTACTGATGTTCCAGTTGAATAAAGACCTGCACCCATATAATAAGTTCCAGCGTTTATTGAAAATCCACCTGTACCTGATGATGGATTTGCTGAATTTTGCCATGTTCCATTTTTAGAAATATAAAGTTTATTATTATCTAAATCTAAACCTACACCTATAATATCTCCAACTGTAAAAGAAGTTCCATAACTTCCTGCATGACCAGAACCAGTTATTCCACCAGTTTCATTTTCATAAAAATATGAAGTACTTATATCTTGTATACTTGTTGATGAAGTAGCAAGTGCAATTCCATCTACTTCTGTTATTCCCATTCTACAATATTTTGTACCAGCAGTATCTGAAACCCATTTAAATTCATTATAATATTTTCCACTTGAAGGTGCTATAGTTGAAAATGAATCTACCCAACTTGAACCAGATTTAGTAAAAGTATTATTACCATTAGAAAAAGTTGGTGAACCTGTTGTTATTAAAGGAGTTCCTGTAGCAAAGACATTGCTTGGAGAATCTTCAGTATTAGTTAAAGTTCCACCACCAAGAGTAAAGTCATTACTGTTAGCTGATTGGTCTGTAATTGTATTTCCATCTTTTAAAATTGTGAAACCATTAGTTCCCATTGTAAGAGTTGGAGCAGTATTAATTTTCCATTCACCAGTTGTTGCATCTGTAGAACCAAATGCTGATGCGTCATAAGCTGTTCCATCTACAAAGTGAACATGAGACATTGAGCCATCAAAATAACCACTATATGAACTTCCATTATAATAACTACCTACAACCTGACCATTTGAGGAACTTGTATTAAATAAACTTAAAGTAGCATTTAGACTTGGTTGTGTATTTGTTTGTAGGGAAGTTTCTTGTACTCCATTAACATATAATTTTATTCTATCTGTTGATGTACTTTGTGTTGTGTCCATTGACCAAACTATATGATACCAAGCTGAAGTATCTCTAAATAATCTATTAGTTTGAATACCTACTGTACCTGCATCATCCATAGCACATCTTAGTTTATCACTACTTGTAAAATCAATATAGCCAAACAAAGTAGAAGATATATTATTAGTAAAAATTCTTAAATTACTAGAACCTAAAGCACTTCTTTTAATCCAAAAAGAAATTGTACCTTTTTGAGCATTAGTTGGTGTTCCTGATGTTCTTGTTAAATATGTTGTAGCCATTAGTTAAATTGTCCCCCACCTGTTGCACCGAATGTTGATGATATAGAGAAACTTCTATCGGCAGTTTGTGCTTCAGCATCTGTTGCTCTAATTGTAAAATTGTATGTTGTAGGTGTAGTTGAACTTCCACCAAAGTCTGATGTTGTTAATGCACCTGAAGATGTATTTAAAGATACACCTGCTGTAGTTAAATTTGATGTTGTTTCAGAATAAGCCACTGTGCTATCTGAAGAAGCTGAAAGTGTCATTAGAGTTCCACTAAAGTTACCTGCATATGAACCCACAGAACCAGAGGCAGTTGACCATGTTGGTGCATCTGAAACTGTTAAAGATGCTGTAGCAGTTCTTACTGCATTACCATCTGGATTTTCTACTCTAACAAAGTAAGTACCATCTGTACCTAAAGTTACATTAATAGTTAATTGAATATTGCTATTTCTAACAACTGAATTTGGATATGTGATTGCACCAGTTGAAGCTATAAGTTCAACATTAGGTGTAGCTTCAAAGTTTGTTCCTGCAATAACAATAGTAGTCGCATCATTAGGAATAGTAGAAGGTGTCAATGAACTGATTGTTGGTTTAGTTTCTCCAACTGTAACAGAACCACCTAAAGATACTGCTGAACCATTAATTGTAATTGCACCTGTTCCAACTAAAGCTGAATTAGGAATTGAAGTTAATGATGCACCACTCCCAGAAAAAGTAGTACCAGTTAACGTACCAGTAATATTAATAGCACCTGTTCCAGTTATATTGTTTGAGTTTAAATCTAAATTACCACCTAATTGTGGAGTTGTATCTTCAACAACATTTGCAATACCTGGAGATATAGATGTCCAAGCTGAACCATTATAAAATTTTAAATTATTATCTGTTGTGTTAAATGCTAAATCTCCTTCGTCTAAAGATGTTGAAGGGTCACTTACTGCAATTCTATATCTATCTGCAAAAGAATTAACTCCTGCAATATTGTCTGCAACTGTATTTACATTATCTACTGCTGTAGCTACTGTGCTTATATCTGCATCAGCACCTGCTACTGTTGTAATATTTGTATCGTTCCCTGCTACAGTATTAATGTTAGTTGCATTAGTATTAACTGCATTTATATTTGTTGAATTAGAATTTACTGCACTAACAGCACTTGAAATACCTGCAACTGTAGTTACATCACTAGAAATTCCTGCAACTGTAGTTACATCTGTGTCTATACCTGCTACTGTGTTTATGTTAGCTGAATTAGTATTAACAGCATTTATGTTTGTGCTGTTTGAATTTACATTAGTTACAGCAGTTGAAATACCTGCTACCGAAGTTACATCAGCACTAATTCCTGCAACTGTAGTAACATTGGCATCTATACCTGCTACTGTATTTACGTTAGCTATGTTTGTACCTACTGTATCTACATTAGCTATACTATTTGATACTGTATCTATCTCTGACGTTGCTTCATTTAAATCATCTGCAACAGTTTCTATTTCACTAACTGCTTCAGCTAAATCATTAGCTACAGCAATTACTTTTGTAATATCTGCGGCAACTGTATTTACTGAACCTATGTTAGTAGCAACTAAACCTATATCTGTAGCATCATTTGCAACTGAAGTTACATCTGCTGAAATACCTGCAACCGTTGTAACGTCTGCACTTATGCCTGATACTGTTGTGATGTTTGGTAAGTTTGTAGATATGAATTGTTTGTTGACACCATCAGTATTGTCTACTGGGTCTGCTACATTTGTTAATCTTTTATTTTGTGTGTCCCATTGAAAATTTGTATTATCAATTTTAATTACGTCACCTGCGTCATCAATAGCTTCTTGTGACATAAAGAATGCCTGTTCACTATCTGTATCTAAATCATTTTCAGTAAGAACTGAACCAGACGCATAGTCTGTAAGCCTTGTAGTTTGTGATGTTGTTCTTCTAATCTCAATAGCTACACCTGAAGCAGGTGCAGTATTAAATGTAAGGGTAGTTCCTGCGGCATTCAGTGAATAAGCTGTTGTAGCTGACCCTGCAAGAGTGATTGTTAAGTCACCTGTAGTTCTATAACTAAAGGGTATTGAATAAGATGTTGTACTGTTATCGCCTGTATAACGTACAAAACTATTTGCCATGTGTCATTTTCCTTAATATTTGATTTAGTTTTACTAAAAGAGCAGGTTTAGTCTCTATTGAGCTAACGTCTCTAGGGTTTCTCTGTGTTTCTTCATTGAACGATACTTATTTTGAAGTAAGGCTTTTCTTCTTTCTTCAAATTCAGGGAACTCACGCATCATCAATCTTTTAGCATTTCTGTCTATTCTTTGAATAAAGCCTATAATTACTTGGGCTTGTTCATCTTTGCCATTTATAGTTCCATCAGGATACATATAAATAAAACTTTTCTTATCTAAAATCATCTTTTCAACATATTCCGCTAACGTATATTTTTTACCTGTATAAGTAGAGCTTGTTATAATAGCACCGTTTGAAGTTACTCTTGTGTCATCTTTTATCTCTAACATTCTATCGTATGCTGTTTGATTTTTAGAATTTCTAATATCTTTTAATCTCATTCCCATGCTATCTCCTTTTACTTTTAAAGTAGCTTGAGGGTGATTATACTTAAATTCTCTTTCTCTAATAAATTTAGCTGTCTCTGTGTTCTTAAAATTAGTCATAGCAAACGGAGAAGACCATAGTCCACTCTCACCACCTAATCCAAATAACCAACCGTTTTTTCTATCAATCTTTTCTCCAAACATATTACGTCTAGGCATAACCGAAGTCTTACTATCCAAAGGGTTTAAAGTTTGTAACCTATCATTTAAAGTGTACAGTTCTCTTTCCCACTCATCATTAACTCTATCTATATATCTTAAACCTCCTGATAAAGGGAAAGCCTTATAAACAAATTGTGATAACACTTGCGACCCCATTTTATCCAACCTTCTTGAGTGCATGGCTTCATCAGAACTAAAGAAGTTAGCTAACTCAATAATGTTCTTTGTATAAAATTTAGAAGTTAAGTTTCTTGTCATTGTTGCTACAACACCCATGACTAATTCTGTAGTATCTTGTTGTACAGCAGGGTCTATATCATCTGTATATTTTAAATGTTTATTCATTAACTCCACTAAATCTGCCGCAATAAAGAATGGCATCATAAGTGGGTCTAATCTATTTAAAGAGATGTATCTGCCATCATCAGTTTTATATGAGTATGGTTGTTCACCTGTGTTTTGTTCTTTGTCTCTTTGTTTTTTATAACTTCTATCGCCACCACCTGTAATTTTACCAGACATAGCAAAACCAATAGCAGTTCCCCATAAAGCCCAACCCATTTGTATTCTTGCAGTAGCTTCAGCCGCCGCCTCTGGGTTTAAATATTCTTTTTTTCTAAACGGATTTAATCCTCTAGCAATTTCACTTCTTAATTTTCCGTTTGGTAATCTTTTTTCAGCTAACATGTGTGCCATTTGAAATTGAAATCTACCAAGAAAAGGTAAATGCTGTGCTGACCATCTTAATAAGTTTGACGGTGTGTTCACAAAGTGAAGACCTAAAACTCTTAATGCTTTATGTTTTGTAGCTATTCTTAATATTGAACCAGTAAGTTTGTCTTCTAATTCTCCTGTGTTTGGATTTATTTGACCTACGTTACCTGTGTAAGAACCTTCTTGTGCGTCATATAAAGGTGAATCTAATCTAGCATCAACTGTTTTATCAATTTCTACAGCAGAACCATTTTCATTGATATACTCAGCTTCTATTTGTTTTGCTCTTTCTTTATATTTATCTGCGTAAGTAATGTCCGTAAAATTCTTTTTATTTATTTGTATTTTGGTATCACTCATTACACTAAACTCAGGATTTTCTTTTAATATTCTTGAGTTAATTAAAGATGTCATTCTTGCTTTAAACATCATAGATTTAAGAAATTCATCTCCTGCTGATAAAACTCTCATGGGTGCAGAGATAACTCTTCCTGTACCTCTAAATCCACCTGTAATAATTTTACCTAATGTACTACCGTCAGCACCTACAGTTTTAGAAACAGCATCACCCCAAGCATCAAACAAATCTTGAAGTTGTCCTTGCCTCATTGTGCTGTCGTGTTTCATTTGTCTACTATCAAGAATAGCTCTACCTTCTCTAAAAGATTTAGAGGCTCTTTTTAAAGCATGACCTAAAAATACATATTGATATAAATAAGTTTGAAGTGCCTCTCTCATAATAACTTTTGCTCTATCTGCATCTCTGAAATACATGTTAGCACCTCTTAATAATCTAGTTGCAGGTTTCCACTGTGTTTGTACTAGACCTGACACAATGTTAAGTATGTGTGTATCTGGTGAAGATAAAAGGTTATTGTTTACAAATTCTGTTGCTAAGTCCCATTTGTCTACTTCTCTTGAATTTTGCAATGCTCTAATAATTTGGTCTCTGTCAGCAAGTTTTCCTACAGCTTGTATAAATTCCCATTGTTGTTCAGCAGTACCTTTTGATAAATCTAACATCTTAGGGTCTTCAGGAGTAGCCATTAATTTAGTAACTCTTGTGCCGTCAGCATCAATGTTTCTAGCACTTAAAGCTCTTGCTACGTTAGTACCCATAATACTATCTACATCTAATAGTTTTTCAGTTATTTTTCTTTCTTCTTGAAATTTAAGTATCAACTCCATCTTTTCTTCAGGTGTGTAGTTATATTTAGTATTCACACTCTCTGAACCGATTGCACCCATTATGTCGTGTCTAGTTTTAATTGCATCTTTTTGTGAACCCATTGTTACATAAAGTTTAACAAACTCATCACTGTATGCGGCGTTGTTAGCTCGTTCTTCTAATTTTTTAGGGTCAGCACCAAGTTCTTTCATCTCGGTTTTCATTTGTTCAAATGTAATTTTACCTTTGTTTAATCTTTCTGTAGTTTCTAAAATATTGTATTTAATTAAACCTTCATAAGAAATTTCTTTACCTGTGCTAGGGTTTTTAAATTTAGTTGCGTTGTTAGATAATAAAGGTGGTTTATCTACATTAGTAATTTCACCTTCATTTAATCTATTAATATATTCTTTTGTGGATTTGGGTGCAGGTTTGTTTTTTAGGGAGGGAGTGTTGTTGTCAGGCATTAACTTGTCAAATAATTTTGCACCTGACATGTTACTTCGACCTTTGTCTTCTATTTCTTGTAAAACTTGTACACTTTTTCTTCTTAATGAATTGTTTGTTAATTTAAAAGCACCTGCCGCAAACGCAGAACCAAAAGCTGTACCAAAGCCAAACCCTGCGGCTGTTGATATTGCTCCTCTACCTACGCTGTACTCATCTTGAATACCTGCTTTTATATTTGTAGTTTGTAATAAAGCATCTTGACCACCTGCTATAACAGCATTGATACCTCCTTCAGTTAAACCGCCTTTAATTATGGCATTACCCATTGCCGCTTTTTGTGCTTGTTTTGAAGTTTCTTTTAATGCTTGTTCGTTAAGTTCACCTGCTATTTTATTTTTTAGCGTTACTCTTAATGCTTGTTTATAAGCTGTTTTAGCCGCTTGACCGCCGACACCTACTCCTATTAAGTTTACAGGGTCAGCTATCATAGCTCCACCATTATCAACTAACCATGCACCAAAATTTCTATTTGGGTCATTCCAAAATGAAGGTAAGTTTTCATACGTTTGTGATATGTATGCAAATTCTTTTAATCTTTTATCATCATCTTCACCCATGACATTAGACATATCCATACCCATAGACACAGTGTTGTTTGTTCTCCAAGACCTGTCAGTATAGAAATAATCTAATAAATCTGCATGAGACATTTTATTAAATTTTTTATCGTTTTCTCTATAAGAGTAATAACTTTTTAATGTGTTGTAAAATCCTTCAGTCTGTATTTCTTCTAAAGCACCTTCATCTGTAGTAGCTATTTTAGGTACAGTGTAATTTGCATTAAAAATAGGTTCTTCTATAGTTTTCTTGTTTAATGTTTTAAATTCCATTATCTATTTCCACTTCTTATTCTTGGAGTTTCTTTTGGTCTATTAATTATATTTTCTATAGCTTGTTCAATAGTTTCAACAGGAACATTTAATTTTTCAGATATAGAAGCTATCATTTCATCTCCTTGCTCTTGTGGAATAAGTTGAAAAAATTCCAGATTAAATTTATTGTCAGGAATTATTGATGTAAGGGCTTGTTCAACTAAAGGCATTACTTTGCTTTCAGTAAGACTTTGATTAAGAGATTCCATAAAAGATGCTTGACCTTGACTTCTTTGAGAACCTTCTTTTAAAGTTGTTGTACTATCAGTTGGCTCATACTCAGGTATCTCTATGTCAATATTTGGAATTGCCTCTACAATAGCGTTAAATGTTTCATAGAAACCAGAAGCTCGTTTTGTTTCTTCCTTTGCGTCCTCTATTAGTTTGTCATCAGCAGTCTTGTCAATTTTATCTTTCTTAGCTTTTTCTTCAGCCTTAATTCTATCAACTTCCTGTTCATCAAAAGTTTTCATGTTTATTACACCTTGAGCATCTTTATATTGACGTTCTACGTCATCAAGTTTTCTTTTCATAAACGCTGTTCTCTCTTCATTAGTAGGTTTTAATCTTTTTTTTCCATTAGCTTTAGCGTCTTCATAATAATCTTTTTCAAAATCATATATCTCAACAATAAGATGTGCATTAACGCTATCTGTTGCAACTTTTACTAAATCTCCATCAGGGTTTGCGGCTATATATGGTGCTAACATTTGTCCTAATTTATTGTTAACAGCTTCTGTTCCCATGACGTAAGATGTATTAACTAGATGAAGTCTTTTGTTATCATCTAATATTGAATTATCGTAAGCCTCATACAATTTAGGTTGATTTGCAGGAGCTATGTTATTATCATTTATTAATTTTGCTATATCAGTTCTATCTTGAACTTGGTCGTCACGTATCATAACTATTAAATTATTGAATACTTCAGGGTCGTTATCGTAGTATGGGTTAGCCTTCATTGTATTTACAAACAGTGTTAAAAGTTGCATATCTCCTTCTCTTCTGACAGCGTCTTTCAAATCTTGTTTTTCTATTTCATTTAATGGTCTAGTAGTTACATTTCCATTTTCATCTATTTCTTCAACTTTATTCACAAGCATTTTAGTAGTAAGTGCTTTTATTCGGTCAGCAGTTTCACGTGCTTCTACTTGTCTATCATTAGTAATTAAATTTCTTCTTTTAATTTCTAAATTTTTTACAAGCGTAGCAATTTCTTTTGATTTTCTTGAGGCTAAAGTACCAATAGCTGAACCACTTTTAGAATAACCTAAATTTGTATTTAAAAGAATATCAACTCTATCTAAGTCATCTTCTGTTTTTGCAGTGTCAATTAAATTTGATACACTGTTTTTCATTACCGCTAATGTTTCTTCGTTTGTGTACAATAAAGATGAACCTGTGCCATCTCTCAAGGGTAAAGGTATTTGTAAACTTTTAAGAAAATTAGGTATTTCTGTTTTTAATTTTGAAGTTTCAATTCCATCTAAAAGAGTGATACCTTCTTCATTTTTAACTTTTAGAGCTTCACCTGCTCTAGCTTCAGCATCTTGTGTAGCGGCATCTGCTCTAAATTTATTAAAATTGGAAGTAAACCCTAATAAAGTTGCACTATCCATTGACCTTGTATCAGGTAAGAACTTGTTAATAAACATATCTAAATTAGTGCTTTTATTTGTAATATCGTATTCACCGTTGTTTTGAGCCGCTACAATAGTATTTTTTACTTCTTCGGCTTTAACTCTACCTGCATGATAGTTTGTAGTAGCATCAATGTATTTACCAGTTAACTCTTTGTGTTTACCTGAAATAATCTCTGCTTGTATGGTTTCAAAAGATTTACCTGTTGCATACATCTCGTCTATCTTTGCAATAGCTTTATCTTTTTTCCTATCAATTCTTAATTCATTTGCTTTACCAATTTTGTAACCTGCGTTAGTTAAAGATTTAGCTAAACCATCTACACTACTGCCTGATGATACATACCCTGCACTACCTGCACCATAGTATTTATTTGTTCCTTGTCTTTTATATTCAGCCATTACTATCCTTTATTGTTTTTTTGCCGCTTTATCTTTTTCATTTTGTTGGTAACCTTCACTAGCACTTGTAGCGATACCAATAATTAATCCTGCTCTTGATGGGTCTGTAGGTGGTTTTAAACTATTATAAGTTTTTACTTGGTTAGCGTATGCTTCCGTTTTCTGATTAGCGAATAATTGCATGTCTTTATCGTAACCACTTGTAATTTCATTCCAATCTTCATCATATAACGCACCAATAGATTGAACTATTTTTGTATTGTTTGCGTTACCTAAATTCATTTTTTGTGCAATCTCACCATCTCTTGTTGCTTTAGTTATAGCTTCAGCCTTTGCTTTCTCCATGTCAGCATTAACTTTCTCTTGGTCAATTTTGTTAAGGTCATGTAAATATCCTCTATCGGCATTTCGTCTTGTTGCATCTTGGTCTCTTCTAATAGCTTTGTTGTCAGCTTTCTTTTGTCGATAAGCCTGATACTGTCCTACTATTGCTAGACCTGCTTGTGCGTAAGCATTACACATTATTTATTTACCTCTTTCATCATTAATATAAATGGTATTTTTCCAACACCAAAATCTCCTATTTTTCTTTTTGGTTCAAATCCTAAGAACTGTAACCATTTTAAACTTTTCCAATTTCTTTCATCTACAAAATTGTAGACATGTTCATAATCTTTACTCATGTCATGTACCCATTTAGGACACTCTTTAATAAATTGTTTAATATGTTTAAATAAATCTTCACTAGATAATAACCAAACTATTCCATACCCTTTTTCTTTAACAGGACTAGACCCAAACATACCAATCACACCTTCTGACTTTGTGCCTAAAATAGAATAAATCTTTGCACCTTTTTGTGTAAAAGGAAGAACTAAACTTTCTAACGGTGTTGAACCATCTGAAGCCATAATTTCTTTTCTATCTCCTATTCTCATTTTAGGAGCTAACTCTAAAGCATCTTTTAATTCTGCTTTTCTTACGTAATTTTCTTTCATTAAATTCTTCTTGCTCTGTTGTGATAATAGCCTTCAACTTCTGCACCTGAAATATACATAGGTAAATGTGATGAAGATTTTATATCTAAAGTAAATTCTGAATTTTGTGATTGAACTGGTACTCTTAAAGTTCCTGTTGCAATAGCAGGTTGTCCAATGATACTTGTTGCAGTACCGATAATATAACCATTCATAATACTTGTAGATTTATCTCTGTTTGTAGGAGTAACTTCCACTTGGAAGAACCCACTGTTTTCAAAATTAAAAGATATATTTCTTATTTGGTATCTACCTGAAGTAACAGCTACTAATCCTCTTCCAGTATTCTCTCTGACATACTGAGGAGATAGTGTGTATTTACTTTCATAAGGCACACCAATGTATAACGCTGTGTGGTCTCCAACGATTGTATACGTAGACCCTGACGTGTTTGTTGCTGTGTAGTTATTACCGTTAACCCTATCTACAGCTATTAAACCAGTTTTAGCACCATAAGGTGACGTGAATGTTGTTAAGCCAGTACCACTTGCGTATGTACCTGTCACTGATGCTTTAAGGTCAATATAAACACCATGTCCTATAGTGGCATCTTTTAAATTTCTTAAATCTATTTTAACTAATTTTGTAGTAGTCCCTTCAGAAATTACTACATAGATAAAACTTTCTAAAGACATAGCACCTATAATTTTAGCACCTGTAAATGTCCATTTAGACCAAGCGTTTTGTACTTTCTCGCCACCATCAAAGAAATACTTATAGATGTACATAGTGTCCGCATCTGTTGAAGACGCAGTGCCACTAAAAGGTGCTGTTTGACTATCACCTGTAGCTGAAGTTAAAAATATTAATGTATCTTCTGTTGTATTAGATACAATTTGATAACAATTACTTGGTATTAAGTTTCCTACTGAAACAGTAATATCCATACCATCATTTGTTAATGTATCATCATCAGCAAAGTATTCTCTTATTGCTGTACCTGAAGTTCTTGCTTGTGCAAAATATGCAAACTTACCTGCTGATACTGGAGTAACTTTATCATCATGTTCAAATGAAGATACTTCATTAAGTATAGCTGTAGTCGGTGAAATACTTTCCCCAGAACTATCTAATTTATATTGTGCTGTATCAGAAAATAATAATAAACTTTCATTAAATCCTACAGAGTTTTTAAGTGTGTTAACTTGTGTACCACTAGCCGCTATATCAATGGGGTCAGTGTCTAAAACTTGTGTAGAAGTTGTTGCAAAGTAATTAAAGAAAGAAGCATTTTCTGTTAATACTAAATTCTCTCCTGATAAAATACCTAATCTATTTTTGTAATAGGTTAAGTTATTAATTTTTCTACCAATAAATGTAGGGTTAGGGTTACTATCTGCATCACCACACACCCTGTCAGTCCATGTTAATTCTTGAAATGTAAATGTTCCATCATTATTGTTAATCAATGCGTGAGGCATTGTAGAATTTGTAACTCCTAATGATGTTGCAGGTGCTAGTGTTTCATTCCATACACCTGATTTACCTGAAAATTTTACATAGTAATCTGATAGTTCATCACCTTCTTCACCAGTTACTTTCATAATTACACCTGTCTTTGCGTAGAAAGGTAATTTACTAAAATCTTGTATCTCATCTCTGATTGCATACATGGCTGTATTACCAGAACCATCTGAAGTAGTTATAGTATAAGCCGCATTACCATCAGTAGGTTTTCCATAAATTACACTGTCAAATTCTTCAAACGTAAAATGAGAAGTAAAACCAGAATAATTAGATAACCCTTGTGTTGTAGATACTGAAGCTCCTGTGTCAGTTCTTCTAACATTGAAACCAATACCATTTGCACTACTATCCCAGTGTGTACTTGAAGTTCCTTTTAAAAGTATGTCTGTAATTTTGTTAGTGTCTCTAAATTTTGCATCTGTAGCCGCATCATTACCAGTAGGTAATTGAAATATAACTTCTAGCTCTTGTGCCATTGATGGGTGTTTCAATGCTACTTTATATTCTCTACCGTAGTTTGTTAATTTACAAACAATTAAAAACTCTTCTACTTTAGCCGCAGACGTAGTGCTGTCTGCTGTAACTGTAGTGTTAGTATTAGCAATGAAAGTATAATCTGCAACATTAACTAATTTAAAATTCTCTCTTGGATTAGTTGAAGTTAAATAACTTGAACCACTTGCAATAGTAACTGTCTTTTCATTACCTGCTAAATCAAATACTTTAACACCGCCATTGTATAAAGCTACAATGTACTGATTAGAAGCGTCTCTTTGTATTGACCAAAATTTTGTTTTATTAGAATAGATATTAGAACTATCTAATGTTGCTATATAATCTAAAGGAGGTCTTTTAGCTAAACCATCAACTAAACCGTTTTGTAGATTTATTTGGTCTTCGCCCTGATTAATACCTCTTTGAGTAGGTGTCTGTTGAGACATACCGTTCAAAAAGTTAGGGATTGATTGCGATACTACGCTTCCCATTAGTAAGTCCTACGAGGTGTTCTATTGATTATAGAAAATGTATTCTGGTCTCCATTAAGCATGTTTGCGTCAGCCTCTTGGCTATCTGCTTGATGAAATGCCATTAGAGCTTCATTTTCATCTTGACCAATTAATTGTGTAATTTCTTTATCACCTATAAATCTTGAGGCAAATCTTCTTGCCGCTTTCATTGTAATATATTGTCTAGCGTATTCAGGACAATGTGCCAGTTGTTGTACTAGAACCAAATCAACACTTGAAGGTGCTGAAGTAAAGATGTCTGTGTGATTATCCATATCATATAAATAGCCGTTTCTAATTGTGTAGTTTAAATATCTGTAAGAGGGGTTTGCATCTGCTTTAACGCAGTTTGAAGGAAGGGGTACTTTACCGTCACTGTCGATTGATAAAGATTTGTAATTTGTGTGTGTGTTGAAATTCCACCCTTGAGATTGAATGGACATTGAAGTTTCGTTAAGAATATTTATAGCTGTTGATACATCTACTGTAGTAGTTCCTGTAATTGAGTTAACAGGTGCTTCTCCAATCGTACTCAACATGATGTTGACCGACTGCAATTCTGTAGTAGGTGTAATTTGTGTTGCCATATATCCTTTAAGTTAAATTTTGTGTGAGTACACAGGGCGGATTGTCTGTGTTAATCTCCGCCCTGTATAAATTAAGAAGTATTATGCTTCTTTAATTCCGACTGCCGCTTCTGGTCTTAGGACGCCATGCCCCATGCTGTATTTAGCAACCATTAACGTACCTTGTCTTCTGATGTCGTACTCTTTTTCAACAGCTAAATCCATTAGCTTAACAGTTCCGACTGCTGAAGGGTGAGATACAAGAGCAACAAAGTTAGTTAGGTTAACTGCTTGAGGAGTTGAACCTGCGTTTGTTGCTGAACCTGCGTCTGCACCTGAAGTAACATTAGAAGCTACAAAATGAGGAACTGGTACTAATTCAATTCCTGCAATTTTTGCAACTTTTCCTGATGCAACACCACCATTAGCTCCACCACTGAAGTCAACATTGACTGCATTAGTAGCGTTTGCTAATTTGTAGTATTCTTCCAATCTCATAAAGCATTTTCTGCCTTCTGATGGAACATAGTTTGCATCAAGCTCTTTAGCCGCCGCAAAGATAGCATCTATCATTGCATTAGCCGCAGTAGCATCTGTTGAAGATGCAATGCCTGTGTTGACTACATTAGTTGTAGCGTCTCCACCAGTTACGTTTGCACTGGCTAGAGTTGCTTGACCGATTGTTTGTAAGATGTGTTTATCTTTTTGAAAAGATAATGCTCTACCCATTTCAGTAGAGTACGCACTTCTTACGTCCCAATGGTTTTTTGCTTCTTCGATATTCGATACGAATACTGAAGATATTAGAAGGTCATTAATTGTAATAACCTTTTCTGCTGAGTTAACTGCGTCACCTAATATTTCAGCTCCAACTGCGTGATACGCCGCACCTATTCTTCCCATTACTGGAAAAGATGCAGATTTGCCGTTACTGATACTTCTTACCATATCAGCACCTTGTGTTTTTGAAGCTCTGTCAAATGAAGTAATTACTTCACCTGCGAATACTTTTAAAAACAGGGCATCATCACGAGTAGAACCACTATTAGCATTTCCGAATTTAACTGGACTTGCGTTTGACATGTGATTGTCTCCTTTATTGATGTTAGTTTATAAAAGCCTCTTCAATAAGTTATTTAGTCAAGATTGTCCCTCGCAAGGGGTCAAGTTATTTGGCTAATTAAAGTTGGCAGTTGCCACGCATAAGCGTTGCACAACTATTTTTTATATCGTCTTTTTCTTTTTAGGAAATCCTGCTTTCATATTTTTATATGCTTTAGCGGATACCGTACTTTTACTTTTTGGTCTTGATGTGCCAGATTTTTTTCTGGCGTTCATATTTCTATAAAGGCTCATATTATAACTCCGATTTACTTAGTTTTTCTTGAACCATGTTTTGATAAGCAGGGTCTTTTTGATACCTGTCATCACCCATAGCGGCTGTAACTTCAGCCCAAGATTTATAACCACCTTGACCTGTAATTGTAGCTTTACCTTCTACAAGACTTGGCTCATTGCCGTTAGCATTTTCAAACTTGGCTTTTAAACCCACAACGGCTAACTTTGCAGTTTCTATATCTTTAGAATTAACTGCTGTATTGTAAGCTGTCTTCTCTTGTTCAGACATGTTTTCTGCCGCCCATTCAGACATTTCTGTGTAAGCATCTGCTCCACCTACTATGTCTTTAATAGATGTTGTCTGTTGGTCTGCAACTGCTTTTTGACCTTCGATAAACTGGTTTACATATTCTTTAGGTATACCTGCTTTTTCTAAAGCCTCGTATGACTTAGCATCTAACTCACCTTTTTCAGCATATTCAGAAGACAAGTTTTCCATGTTAAGCCCTGCACTCTCAACTGCTTTTTCAGCAATATCTAAATCACTCTTTGTTTCTTCTTTGGGAGCATCTTCTTTAGGTGCTTCCGTATTGTCACCAAGTTTCTTTTCTAATTCCTGAT
>Ga0222652_1000508_pt1 | contig 16134 bp, 14 predicted proteins | sample AntAcemetagen371_FD_179803 | JGI IMG/M metagenome (GOLD analysis project Ga0222652, IMG submission 179803) | Saline water microbial communities from Ace Lake, Antarctica - #371 | ecosystem: Environmental > Aquatic > Non-marine Saline and Alkaline > Saline | place: Antarctica: Ace Lake... | reverse complement strand
CCGGAATCCTTGGCAACAGAACGTTCAACACCTGTACCTACCAAAGGCTTCTCCGCCTTGAGCACTGGCACAGCCTGACGCTGCATGTTAGAACCCATCAAGGCACGGTTTGCATCGTCGTGCTCAAGAAACGGGATCAGGGAGGCGGCCACAGAAACTACCTGTCGCGGGCTCACATCCTGATACTGAACTTCTTCAGGCGGCTTTACCGTAAATTCATTTAGATGACGACAGGTCACCAACTCATCAGTAAGTTTGCCGTTCTTATCCATCGATGCGGATGCCTGGGCGATAACAAACTGGGATTCGTTAATTGCAGACAGGTAATCGATCTGATCGGTCGCCTTGCCATTTATCACCTGGCGGTAAGGCGCTTCCAGAAAGCCATATGAATTAGTGCGCGCAAAAGTTGCGAGTGAGTTGATCAAACCGATGTTTGGGCCTTCAGGTGTTTCAATCGGACAAACACGACCGTAATGGGTCGGATGTACGTCACGAACCTCAAAACCAGCACGTTCACGGGTCAAACCACCAGGCCCTAAAGCCGATACACGACGTTTGTGAGTGATCTCTGATAGCGGATTATTTTGATCCATAAACTGAGACAGCTGGCTGGAGCCAAAAAATTCTTTCACAGCCGCAGCAACAGGCTTGGCATTAATCAAATCCTGGGGCATCAAGCCTTCGCTTTCAGCAACAGAAAGTCGTTCACGAACCGCACGTTCAACTCGAACAAGACCTACACGGAACTGGTTTTCTGCCATTTCGCCGACAGAGCGGATTCGACGATTACCTAGGTGATCAATATCGTCCACCTGGCCTTTACCGTTACGAATACTTACCAGCGTTTTCAGCGCATCGACAATATCCGAGCCCGAGTCATTCAACAACTCCTTGAGCTCGCCATAGGTTTTTGGCTCTTTCCCATCGGAGTAGGCGACCACTTGCTTGACTTCATCGCCCATAGAGTCGATATCCAGCTCATTGGTCAGCTTTTTGTCGACAAATTTCTCGGCAAAGTAACGACCATCAAGCAGCACACCTGTGCCCGTATCCGAGTCATAACCCAGACGTCGGTTAAACTTCATACGGCCAACAGCAGATAGATCATAGCGGTCATAGCTAAAGAACAGGTTATGAAACAAGCCTTCGGCTGAATCCTTGGTAGGTGGTTCACCAGGACGCATCATGCGGTAGATTTCTACAAGGGCTTCCATGCGGTTGGAAGTAGGATCACTGCGCAGTGTTTCAGAAATAAACGGGCCACAGTCAAGGTCATTGGTATAGAGTACTTCAATATCAACAATACCGGCTTCTGCCAGTTTTACCACAAACTCTTCGGTCAGCTCGGTATTGCACTCACAGAAGATTTCACCAGTTTCAGGATCAACAATATCCTTTGCCATGGCTTTACCGTAGAGATACTCCTGAGGTACAACCAACTGTTTAATACCTGCCTCCTCGAGCTGTCGAATGTGGCGCGCTGTAATGCGACGCCCCTGCTCAACAATGACTTGTACCTTGCTGCCTTTTTTGCCCTTAATATCAAACTGGGCAATTTCACCACGCAAACGTGAAGGGACAAGATCCAGAGTTACCAGGCCGTCATCGGACAGATGATAAACACTGGTGTCGAAGAACATTGCCAAAATTTCTTCAGATGTATAGCCCAGGGCGCGCAACAAGATAGTTGCATGCAGTTTTCGGCGGCGGTCAATACGGACAAAAACCTGATCCTTTGGATCAAATTCAAAATCCAGCCAGGAACCGCGGTAGGGAATGATTCTGGCAGAGTACAGCAGCTTGCCGGAGGAATGAGTCTTGCCCTTATCGTGGTCGAAGAAAACACCTGGAGAACGGTGCAATTGGGAAACGATGACACGCTCGGTGCCATTAATCACAAAAGTACCATGTTCTGTCATGAGCGGAATCTCGCCCATAAAGACTTCCTGCTCCTTGATGTCCTTGATGGTCTTGCTGGAAGACTCTTTATCGTAGATTATCAGGCGTACACGAACGCGCAAAGGCACAGAATAAGTCACGCCGCGCAGGATACATTCGCTAACATCAAATGCCGGCTTGCCCAAAGCATAGGAAACATACTCTAGCGCTGCATTACCTGAGTTGCTGACAATTGGAAATATAGAGTTAAATGCAGCCTGCAGGCCAACCTCTTGCCGATCTTCTTCGGGAAGATTCGCCTGTGTGAACTGCATGTAGGAATCTAGTTGAGTCGCAAGCAGGAATGGCTGCTCCATTACCTGCGGCAATTTGCCGAAATCTTTGCGAATACGCTTTTTCTCAGTATAAGAGTAGGCCATCTGTGTCGCTTCCCCAGCTTTTCACTCATTCATTGACTACTTGTACTTGTTCGGCCCGTAGTCGTGCTGCCGAACCAGTAGCTATAACGCATAAATACGAATACAGCCACCGCAGAAATAGGATTACTGCCCTTGAGTTACTACTTTCGCGCAGTACCCTTAAGCAGTAAAAGGCCGGAGGGAAAAATCCCCCCAGCCCCGAGCTGTTTGGTAGAAAACAGCGTTCAGAACGAACTTACTTGAGTTCGACTGAAGCGCCAGCTTCTTCCAGAGCTTTCTTCGCTTCTTCGGCTTCTTCTTTCGAAGCTCCTTCCTTGACAGTAGAAGGAGCGCCATCAACCAGATCTTTTGCTTCTTTCAGGCCAAGACCGGTGATTGCACGAACAGCTTTAATAACGTTAACTTTCTTGTCGCCAACGGCAGCAAGAACAACGTCGAACTCAGTTTGCTCAGCAGCCGCTTCACCAGCGTCACCGCCAGCAGCGGGGCCTGCTGCAACTGCAACAGCAGCCTGCGCAGAAACACCAAACTTCTCTTCCATTGCAGAAACAAGTTCAACAACGTCCATCACGCTCATTTCAGCGATAGCGTCGAGAATTTCTTCTTTAGAAAGTGCCATGATTAAGTCTCCAAAAAACTAATATTTACTAATTGAATCTGAAAAGTCGCTAACTGACTTAAGCCGCCTTTTGCTTGGCTACCTGATCGACCACACGAACCAAACGACCTGGAATGTCGTTGGTAGTACGGGCAATTTTGGCAACCGGAGCAAGCATGACGTTTGCCAGCATAGAGAGTGCTTGATCGCGCGTCGGAAGCGTCGCCAGGACATCGATCTTATCTTTGCCCATAAGTTCGCCCGACAAAACGAGCGCCTTGATTTCGAATTCTTCATTGGTTTTCGCAAAATCCTTGAAAAGACGAGCAGCAGCGCCCGGATCTTCCATGGAAAAGCCAAAAATAGAAGGACCGACAAGGACTTCTACAGCACATGAAAATTCAGTTTCGGCAAAAGCACGTCTGGCGAGAGAGTTCTTCACCACACGTAATACCACCTGATTTTCACGGGCCTTGGCGCGCAGCGCAGTCATATTGGTTACGTCAACGCCACGGGCGTCAGCGATCACAAGGGACAACGCAGTGCTAGCAGTCTCTGCGACATCAGCAACAATTGCTTTTTTGTCTTCAAGTCCAAGTGCCACGAGTAATACTCCTGGATTTGGTTCCAATTAAAGCCCCGCCAAAAGGCAGAGCCACCCAAGGCGACCAATCCAGCACAATTTCAAAATATGCTGCAGGGGTTCACCATCTGCGTAGGGAATGCGCTTTTTAAGTACATTTAAAAGAATGCTTGCAGCATTTTTTTAAACATCGCGATCAAAACACTGGCGCAAGTATGTGAACTTGCATGCGTTTTTTCTCGCTCTCGCTAAATACGAGACCAAGTGCAAAATTAAGCCCATTTTTGATCTGGCAAAGCCAGTATCAAAAACTTAAGAGCCCCTACGGTCTTTGACAACCCGGACAGCAAGCTGCCCGAACCCTCAAATTCCTCTTTAGTACGTTTTAAAGAATGTCTTCGACATCTTCAAAACATCGCAAGTCAAGCACTGGCGCAAATATGTGAATTTGCTTGTGCCTGGCCTGGCTCTGTTTCCTGACCCAATAAAATTAAGCCAGGGAAACGGTCGGCTATTGTGCCGACATGAAATTTAGTTATAAGCCGAAATATCAACCGTAATGCCTGGTCCCATAGTGGTGGATATGACCAGCTTCTGCAGGTAAATACCCTTGGAAGATGCAGGTTTCAACCTTTTCAGGTCAACAACCAAAGCTTCCAGATTTTCCTGAAGTGCTTTTGGTTCAAACCCAATCTTTCCAATGCCACCGTGAATAATGCCATTTTTGTCAGTACGGAAACGAACCTGTCCAGCCTTGGCATTTTTTACTGCTTCAGCAGGGTTCGGCGTTACAGTGCCGGTTTTTGGGTTTGGCATCAGACCACGAGGACCCAAAACCTGACCCAATGCCCCCACAACGCGCATAGCGTCTGGAGTGGCAATGACGGTACCAAAATCAATATCGCCAGCTTTCATTTTCTCAGCGAGATCTTCCATGCCTACTACGTCTGCGCCAGCTTCTTTGGCCGCTTCGGCGTTATCACCAGCGGCAAATACTGCGACACGAATAGTCTTGCCAGTACCATTAGGCAAGGTAGTGGCCCCACGAACAACCTGGTCAGATTTTCTTGCATCGACACCCAGATTAATCGCAACATCAACGGTTTCTTCAAACTTTGCCGTAGCTAGTTCTTTTAACAGAACCGCTGCCTCATCAAAGCTATATGTTTTTCCGGTTTCAATTTTTTCTTGGAACTGGCGAGCACGTTTGGTTAGTTTAGCCATTTACACACCCTCCACATTAAGGCCCATGGAGCGAGCAGTACCAGCAATTGTACGAACCGCTGCATCAATATCAGCTGCGGTCAGATCTGGCTCCTTGGTTTTGGCAATTTCTTCAAGTTGGGCGCGAGTCACTGTGCCAACTTTTTCTGTATTGGGACGACCGCTACCAGACTTAATGCCTGCCGCTTTTTTCAGCAAGACGGCCGCCGGCGGGGTCTTCATTTCAAAGGTAAAGCTGCGATCGCTATATACGCTGATCACAACGGGCACAGGCAAGCCCTGCTCTGTAGACTGGGTCTGGGCGTTGAACGCTTTACAGAACTCCATAATATTTACGCCACGCTGACCGAGAGCCGGACCTACCGGGGGGCTCGGGTTTGCCTGGCCTGCGGGGACTTGCAGTTTGATATAGGCTTCAATTTTCTTAGCCATAATAGTTTCTCCAATTGCGGGTATTTAACGCCTCCAGCAGCCTGGCAATCCAGACGCTTTCTTCGGCTCCCCGCTGAACACCGTCAGGCGTCCAGCATTTATCAATCAGGTTTTTTCAACCTGATTAAAATCCAAATCTACCGGAGTAGATCGACCAAAAATCGTTACAGCTACACGCAGACGACTTTTCTCATAATTTACGTCTTCAACAACACCGTTAAAATCATTGAACGGTCCGTCAATAACCCGAACCATTTCGCCAGGTTCAAACAACGTTTTGGGCCGTGGTGCCTCACCGGACTGCTCGACTCGCTGCAGGATAAGGTTGGCTTCCTGTTCAGTGATAGGCGCAGGCTGGTCAGCCTTTCCACCAATAAACCCCATAACACGGGGTGTATCTTTTACCAGATGCCAGGTGTCATCATCCAGGTCCATCTGCACAAGCACATAGCCAGGAAAGAACTTTCTCTCGCTCTTACGCTTCTGCCCACCTTTCATTTCGACAACCTCTTCAGTGGGCACCAGAATTTCACCAAACTTGTCCTGCAAGCCGCCCAGCTCAATCCGCTCACGCAGAGAACCAACAACTTTTTTTTCGTAGCCCGAGAAGGCGTGAATCACATACCAACGCATATTTAACCCTGTTCGCTCCTCAGCCCAGCAACATCGATCCCAACCAGCCAAAGAGCGCATCAAGCCCCCATAGCACCAGGGACATAAAAAATACAAACAAAACAACCATCAAGGTTGCTCGATTACGCTCTGCCTTGGTAGGCCAAACAACACGGCGAACTTCAGCACGGGAGCCTTTGGCCAGATGCCAAAACGCCGCCCCTTGCCGGGTTTGCACAGCAATTATCGCCGCCACCACGCCAAGCACCAGTCCGCCCAGAACCCGATAAAGCAGCGATTGATCGCTATATATGGAATTAGCCACAGCAACCACTGCCAGAATTGCAAGGACGAACACCCACTTCAACCAATCCAGGTGAAATTCTCTCGCCTCAACACTCTGTTTTTTGCTCATCTAACTCACTTCTACCCTTTCAGCTCCAATAGCCGATTTTTTGGCAGGCCAGGAGGGACTCGAACCCCCAACAGCCGGTTTTGGAGACCGGTGCTCTACCAATTGAACTACTGGCCTTTTAAGTACGTTCCCAAAAATAGCCATGCCATCTTGAGAACTCGCCAAATTCGGCACATGTCCGTATTTGGCTCTCAAACTTGTCCTAGGAGGCTAAAACCAACTCTAGAACCCATTAATCGCGACATACGGTCACGTTTAATATCTAAACTTTTTACTCAACAATTTTTGCAACAACACCAGCGCCGACTGTACGGCCACCTTCGCGAATTGCAAATCGCAAGCCTTCATCCATAGCAATCGGCGCAATCAGCGTTACAGACATCTGCACATTATCGCCAGGCATAACCATCTCAACACCTTCCTGCAATTCACAAGCACCTGTCACATCTGTGGTTCGAAAATAAAATTGCGGACGGTAGCCATTAAAGAAAGGGGTATGACGACCACCCTCTTCCTTGGACAACACATAGACCTCCGCATCAAATCTGGTGTGAGGACTGATGCTTTTAGGCTTTGCAAGAACTTGTCCTCGCTCCACATCATCGCGCTTGGTGCCGCGCAAAAGCACACCGACGTTCTCACCAGCTCGACCCTCGTCGAGCAACTTACGAAACATTTCAACGCCAGTACATGTCGTGACCTGAGTGACGCGGATACCCACGATCTCCATCTCATCACCCACCTTCACAATGCCTCGCTCAACACGCCCCGTGACAACTGTGCCGCGCCCGGAAATCGAAAAAACATCTTCGATTGGCATCAAAAAAGCACCGTCCACGGCCCGCTCCGGCTCCGGAATATATTCATCCAGAGTTTCCACCAATTTTTTAACCGCTGTGGTGCCAAGCTCACCATCATCTTCGCCATTGAGCGCCATCAGCGCAGAGCCAACAATGATAGGAGTGTCATCACCCGGAAACTCGTATTGCTCAAGCAGCTCACGAATCTCCATTTCAACCAGCTCAATCAACTCCGCATCATCAACCATGTCGGCTTTGTTCAAAAATACGACAATGTAGGGAACGCCTACCTGGCGAGACAAAAGAATGTGCTCTCGCGTTTGCGGCATGGGGCCATCCGCCGCACTACATACCAGAATTGCACCATCCATTTGGGCAGCCCCGGTAATCATATTCTTTACATAATCGGCATGGCCCGGACAATCGACATGAGCATAATGACGCTTATCTGAATCGTACTCGACATGAGAGGTGGCAATGGTAATACCACGTTCGCGCTCTTCAGGAGCATTATCGATACCATCAAAAGCAATTGACTCACCGCCCCAAACATCTGCACACACACGGGTAAGAGCCGCGGTTAGAGTTGTCTTACCGTGGTCAACATGCCCTATAGTGCCGACATTTACGTGCGGCCTGGAGCGCTCAAACTTCTCTTTCGCCATATTATTCGGCCTCTCTATCCGCAGTAATTTCATTTACCACAGAACAAGGACCGGATGCAGAAACTACATCCAGTCGAATCAATGGAGCTCATAGGCGGATTTGAACCGCCGACCTCACCCTTACCAAGGGTGTGCTCTACCAACTGAGCTATATGAGCTCAAACCCATCTCTGCCAGATGGAGCGGGTAGCGGGAATCGAACCCGCATCATCAGCTTGGAAGGCTGAGGTTCTACCATTGAACTATACCCGCCTGCCTTCGGCCCTAAGGGGGTCCGACCCAGCGAGCCCCAACTCTGGCTTTACTAGCCACTGGCAGAGCTATAGTCTGGAAGCGGGAGGGGATTGTCCGCATTCTGCGAATGCTCACCCTCCGGGTCGACTCACTTTGTTCGCCGCTCAACCTCGCCATGCGTGGTTAGTCGAACCAAGGTGGTTCTCACCCACCCCTTCCGGGGCACCTGCCTGACACTTGCAGATATCTAACTACAAACACCTTTCTCAATTTGGTGGTGGGGGGTGGATTCGAACCACCGAAGCTTTCGCGTCAGATTTACAGTCTGATCCCTTTGGCCACTCGGGAACCCCACCAAATTCTTCGACGCCCCAGGCTGAACTGCATAAATCCCGCAGTTAAATGGAGCTGGCGAGAGGAATTGAACCCCCAACCTACTGATTACAAGTCAGTTGCTCTACCAATTGAGCTACGCCAGCCCAGCCCATTTCGGTCAATTTCAGAGACTATAAAACAGCGCCAAAAACAAGGTTTCTGGAGATCATCTAAAAGATCTTAACGCTATCTAAAAGTTGCCTGCCGAAGTGGAGGCGCGATTCTAGTGAAAGTTCCCCGAGGAAGCAACCTCATTGCAAGCTTTTTGTTCAATAGATATGCCCTTATATTCGCTGGCAATATTTGCCCAATAATCGTTAGTAATTGTTCCCATTGCCCGCCCACTAAAGTTAACGAAGTACCGATCATCTTCAACCATATATTGATAGATCTCACTCTGATAACCAAGCCTCTCGATTCGGTCTTGCTGGGCACGTGCATTCTCGTTGGCTCTAAAGACACCAAGCGAAATAGCGTTCGCTAGCTCTCCATCCGCAACGACAAAACTATCCAACCCTGAAGCCTGTATAACCTGCAGATCGCGCCGGGCCTGCTGGGCAGAAGCAAACGGCCCCATGTAAACCATAATAGATCCGGGTGTTTCTATTGTTTCTGTTAAAAACTCCACAGAAAAACCCAACGCACCTACTCTATCTCCCAATTCACGCGCTCTTGACTCACTTGCAAATGGCCCGGACAGCACGCATGAAAACACTTCTTCTTCCACAGTCTCTTCAGGCCCCTCTTCTTCTATCAAGCTCTGGGCAGAGGGTGGCGACTGAACGACAGGAGTCAGCTCGGAAGCATCGATTTCAGACAGCAGGATCAACTGGTCACCGGACTCGGCCGGACGCTGAATCAGCTTGCCTTCCGGGCCTGTTTTTGATTCTCCTTCCATAAACAGCAATGCAATGACAACATTGACAACGACAACAAACGCAACAGCCAATCTAATCATATTCAGGTCAACGCCAGGGCTAATCCATCCAGTACCAGATCTGGCCGAAGTACCGCTTCCATGTCAAGGAACGGCAAGATACGCAAAGCATCCCCACCCGTACAAACCAACTTCACATCAACTGTTGATCTGGATTCAAACGAGGATACACCGGCGCTCACAAATGCCGACATGCTCAACAGCCGCCCCCGCCCTATAGCATCAAGACTGGATACACCCGGCTGCAAAACATCTGCTTGAAAGTCAAAAGGGATTCGGGAAACGTCTATGACTGTTCCTTCTATTAGAGCCTGACACATTAACCCCCAGCCGGGGACAATATATCCTCCAACATGATTTCGGCTCGAGTCGACAAAATCCAGAGTCAGCGCGGTGCCAAAATCGGCAACAGCAAGAAACCCGTCAAATTCATTGGACGCAGCAAGTACTGCCAACCAGCGGTCGACGCCAAGCTGAGACAAGTCCTCATAGCCACAATGCACTCCGGCCCGCTCCCGGGTTACTTCGGCAAAATTAACAGGATGTACTCCAAGGGTTTGCAGCGCATTGACTAATAGTGCATCCGCCTCCACTCCGGCGACACTTACGACTCTGGCACCCACGGACCCGGGCAAATCTTGAATAATGCCTTCAAACCCAGGCAAAAGCTCTTCAATCGTAAAACGCCCCGAGGAGAGTATTTTCAATCCGCTCATCAACCGCCATTTATAGCCGCTATTGCCTCCATCCACTTCGAGAATGCTGGTCTCGCCCATCTGGCTCACTTTGAAATCAGGAAATGTGGCGCAGTTTAGCAAACTCTTGCGAACACGTGATTGGCAAATACCTGAAAACATTCACTGTCAGTGAAGACCAGACATTCCCTGATACACCCTCATAAAACACATGGAAATCAAAAAAAGTTGCCTGCATATAAAAATAAAAATTATTCCTTTTTATTTTTGCAAACAATAACCATTTGCATTTAGAATGTGTGCCAAACGTACATATATAAAGTTAAGAGTAACCTGGAGGAAATATGAGATACCCGTTTATGGTTCGCACTCTCGCAGCTGCGCTGGTAAGTGTTCCGGCCCTGGCGCAGGACGCTGAAAGTAATGGCAGCAATTGGCTGGAGAGCATCCAGATCATCGGTACGCGCGATGAAGCTCGCAATGTTGCAGGATCTGGCGCCCTGATCGATGGGGATCAAATTCACATTGAGGCGGCTACGGATATCAATCAATTGTTGAAGACCATTCCGGGCACCTACGTGCGGGAAGAAGATGGTCTGGGGTTGCGCCCCAATATCGGCATTCGCGCCGCAAGTTCGGAGCGCTCAGGCAAGATCACATTGATGGAAGATGGTGTGATGATAGCCCCTGCACCCTATTCTAACCCGGCAGCCTACTATTTCCCCACCGCCATGCGCATGTCGTCGGTAGAGGTACTTAAAGGCGCACCCTTGCTGCGCTATGGACCACAAACTACCGGCGGGGTGATCAACCTGATTTCCACACCCATTCCGCAGACTAACTCAGGTTCAGTCATGGCTACCATAGGCGAAAACAGTGGCCGCGACCTACATGCCTACTATGGTGGCCAGAGCGGCAACTTTGGCTGGCTGGCAGAAACAGTTCAGCGCGACACCGATGGCTTTAAAGACATAGATCGCAGCAACACTGATACCGGATACAACATCGAGGACTATCTGGTCAAGCTGGCCTGGGAAGGAGAGAACCAGCAATTTTTGTTCAAGGCCCAGCACTCAGAAGAGGTCTCCAACGAAACTTATCTCGGTCTTACGGACGCCGACTTTAACCAGAACCCGAATCGGCGCTATGGACTTTCTGCCATTGACCAGATGAATAACGACCACCAAGGTTACAGTCTTACCTATAACCTGAGACTGAACGAGTCGGCTACAGTGGCCGCTATGGCTTACCACAATGATTTCAGCCGCGACTGGTTCAAGCTCGGCGGTGGCAGCGCCATCATTGCCGCCGCCAATGCCGGTGACGCCGGTGCCCAAGCAATTCTGGATGGCAGCGCTGATACCAGTGGGCTTGGTTACAAGCACAACAACCGTAGCTACGAGTCCTCTGGAGTGGAACTGAATCTGGCCATGGCTATAACCGAGCACCAACTGGAAATCGGCGGGCGAATGCACGAAGACCAGATGGATCGCTTTCAGCCAGTGGAAATCTATGACCAGGTCAGCGGCAGTCTGGTATTCCAGAACCTGGTGCAACCAACAGGCGGCGACAATCGCATCGAAACAGCTGAAGCCCTGAGTTTATGGGTAACCGATAACTGGCAGATAAACGAGGCTGCCAACCTGCAACTGGCATTGCGCTACGAAGATGTGGAAAGCGCACGCCTGCAATACGCTGATCCCGACCGGGCTACTGTGCCAGCCAACCGCAGTAATGACAGCAGTGCATGGTTGCCGGGCGCGTCTTTCACCTATGATCTAACCAATTCTTGGCAATTGCTCGCCGGTGTGCACAAAGGGTTTTCACCGCTTGGTGGTGGCGCCGTTGCCTCGGAAGAACCGGAAACCAGCATCAACTATGAAGCCGGGCTGCGTTTTAGTCGCGATGACCTCTTTGTAGAAGCAATCACCTTTTTCAGTGACTTCGACAATAAAACCGAAAACTGTTCTCTGGCCAGCCCTTGCAGTAACGGCACGACTTCCGGCAGTTTCCTGACCGGACAGGCTCAGGTCTCCGGCCTGGAGTTGCAACTGGGCGACGAATTTGCACTGGGCAACTATCAGGTACCATTAAACTTCACCTACACTTACACCCAAGCTGAGATCAGCGAAGACAATCCCGCCAACGGTTTTATCAAGGGCGACCAGCTGGCTGATATACCGGAAAGCACCTTTAGCCTGAGAGCGGGTCTGGTAATCGATTTCGGCTGGAGCAATTTCATTGTGGCCAAATACAGTGACAGCCTATGTGACAGTGTGGGTTGTAATAACAATCCGACAGCTTTTGGCGCGACAGAGTCTTTGGTTGTTGTCGACTTGGTCAGTCGTTACGACTTAAATGCCGACACCCAGGTATTCCTGAAAGTTGAAAACCTGCTTGACGAGCAGGCCATCGTCTCGCGCAAGCCTGACGGTGCTCGACCCAATAAACCGCAGACTGCATCCATTGGCGTGGAATACAATTTCTAGTCAATAGCATAAACAACCTTGCAAATAAGCCAGCTTCAGAAACAAGCTGGCTTATTTGTGCCCAGAAACAACCGTTTCTCAAGCAACAAACCACTCAGGTATGCTTATAGACTATTCAAATTAACCCGGCGAAATAAAACCCCATGATCAGAGTCGGCATCATCGGTTACGGCTTTTCGGCCACTACCTTCCATATTCCTTTTATACAAACATCTCCCCAATTTGAACTCACTGCAATCTGCTCCTCCAGACCAGATGCTGTGCGCCAGGACATTCCCGAGATCAAGATCTTTGAATCCCCAATAGCCATGCTTGAATCGGGAAGTATTGACCTGGCGATCATCACTTCGACCAATGAACACCACTACGAGACAGCTAAACTTTGCCTGGAGCGGGAAATACATACGGTTCTGGAAAAGCCAATGGTCAGCAACAGCGCAGAAGCCACTGCGCTAATTGAGCTAACGCAAACAAAATCCGCTATTTTTTCCGTGTTCCACAATCGCCGCTGGGACGGGGATTTCCTGACACTTCAGGCGCTGATCGAACAGGGAGAGCTGGGCAACATTCGTTATTTTGAATCTCATTTCGACCGCTTTCGCCCAGAAGTGCTTCAACGCTGGCGAGAACAACCTGGTGCAGGCGCAGGAATATGGTGGGATCTTGCCCCTCATTTGATTGATCAGGCGTTGGTATTGTTTGGACTACCCAACGCCGTCACCGCCCGAATTCTGTCTTTGCGTGAAAATGCACAGGTAGACGACTATTTCCACGTTATGCTGCACTACGAAGATCTGGAAGTTGTTCTGCATGGCAGCCCATTTTGCGCTGGACCAAATCTTCGTTTCCAGCTACAAGGGGACTATGGCAGCTATATGAAGATTGGTGTAGATCCCCAGGAAGACCAGCTAAAATCCGGCATGCTGCCGACCGACCTGAAATTTGGGCTTGAACCAGATGACAGCGGCTACATCTATAACGGCAATGATAAAACCCCGGTTACCACCAAAAAAGGGAGCTACGCGGAATACTTTTCCAGGTTGGCCAGTGCCATAGAAAATAACGAAGAACCGCCAGTGTCTGTTTACGAAGCAGCTGAAGTTATCTCTATCATTGAGCAGGCTGAAGTGAGTAGCCAGTCTGGGAAAACCCTCTTTCTGGAAGCAGGCAGGGGCTAGCGGATCGCTTCCTGTTTTGGATTAGACAAAAAAAGGGGCCGCATAACAGGGCCCCGTATAATCACAACTAATACCAACTAAAACCGATAGCTCAAGCCTGCCATATAGACAACAGGATCAATTTCCACCTCAGTGGCAAGCTCAGCACCGGTAAAGCTGAACACGGCACTCGTATCAATATCAATCTTGCGCACGGCAACGTTGATCCCCAGATTGCTCGTCAGGTTGTAATCAAAACCTGCAGAAAAGGACAAACCAAACGAGTCATCCAGACTAAGGGAGCCTTCACCCAGAACACCTTCCAGCGCAGGGGAGACACTTTCACTAAAAAATTTGGTGTAATTCAGCCCCAACCCCAGATAAGGCTGAAAATTGCTGGATGCAGCGGCAGGAAACCAAAGAGCCGAAAAAGTGGGGGGCAGATGTCTGGTATCACCGGCTGGCACACGCCCCAGGCCCAACTCACCCGTAGCAGCAGTAATATCATGGGAGAAAGGAGTGGAAGCCAGAACCTCCAGGCCGATAGACTCCTTCCACATGTAACGCAAAGTAATGCCCATTTGGGTATCCGAATGCACGTTGGCACTCGAGCCAGCAACTGCCGAGCCGCTCAACTGCAACTCTGTACTGCTAACATCCGGGTCGGCATTGGCCGCGCCAACCTGGATGCTTAAATCCCCGACTTCTCTCGCCTGGGCAGGAATGCTAAGTACAACGGCTACTGCCGCACATAGATGCAGGGAACGCATTGTTTTCTCCTTTCTGGTTGAATATAAACAGTTTAGGCTTTTGTACGTTCCCGAACCCTGATCCAAGTCAAGTAAGTATAATTTTCTCCTTTTATTTCAATAATTTATGTTGATTAATCGACTAATTCGCCCCGCCCTCTGGGGGGGGGGTGGGTGGAGATAAGATGATGGCGATCACTTTGCTATTTTGGTGAAAAATGCGGGCTAATCTCGAAAAACGGGCTCAAATCCCATGTCCCAGAGAATCAGTGTCGCACCCATCATGGCAGAAACCATGACCAAGACCACGCCTGCAACTGAAGTGGCATAGAGAAACCCGCGCTCCGGGGGCATCTTCATCGCCAGAGGTATTCCCTTGTAGAGCAGATAAACTGCCCAACTCGATGAAACAATGGCAATCAATAAATCCAGTGTAAATATTGGATACACCCCCACCACGCCAGCTAGCAAAATCGGCGTTGCCGTGAAGCTAGCCAGGACAATTCCCTTGACCGTGGAAGTATCTGCTTCGTATGTCTTGGACATCCAGTGAATAAGGTAGCCAATAATCGTAATCGCAGCCAACTGTGCAAGGTAATAACAAACAGCCATTCCTGCAGCGGACTCTGGCGTCAGGCGAGTTGGACTATTACCCGCGACCGTCCAACCAACTTGTGTAGTCCCGTAGTACCAGGCTAGCGCTGGAAGTAGCCCAAGAATAACCGGATACAACAAGTACCAGTTAAGTTGTGATTCCGACATCTCGCCAATTTCACGCCAGGTCTCTGTCGGTTTAAACATGATTCCCCAGATTTTTGACAACATCGCTGTCTCTCCTTCGGAGTTAATATATAAATTATTTAAAACTACCCAAATCAGCAGCCAGATTTCCTGACTGTCTACTTAAACAAACCTTTAGTGGAGAACGATTGATCAATATCAATTCAATGCAAAATCGTTAACTTTCAATATATGTCGCCCGATCAGTGTTCTGAGTGCATTTGCTGTAAATGCTCACCATGAATAGCCGTTTCTGGCATCAGGTTCTGCAAAGGCATCCAAAGGGTCCACAATCCAAATAAACAGAGTATTAGCCCGGCGCTAGTTCTGGTTATTTTTTTGCTCATAATTCGACTAAAAAAACTAATACCGAGCATAGCTGGCAATGTGCCTGCACCCATCGCAACCATCAGCAATCCGGATTCCCAGGCAGTGCTGGACGCCGTAGCTGCCCAGGCCAGTGTGCTATATACCAGACCACAGGGTAACCAGCCCCAAATTGCACCGATCATCAATGCGTGGGATATCTTCCTTACCGGCAACCAGCGCGAAGCATAAGCACTTAATTTTTTCCAAATCGGTGCCAGAGGCTTTTCGAGCCATGCCAACCCGTGCCAAAAATTGGCCAGATACAGCCCCATTCCAATCAACAGCAGCCCAGCCAAAATTCGCAATAATAGACCCACATCAGAAACCTGGCCCGCAGTCACCACCAGGCCGCCCAGCAAAACGCCTGTCAGCCCGTAGCTTAACAACCTGCCAAGCTGAAATGTCAGACCCAGCAGATTTTGCCTCCCGGGAGCCTGGTCAGGCGCTGCCCTGAAAGCAGCCGATATTCCACCACACATAAATACGCAATGCGCACTGGATGCAAACCCTATAAGAAGCGCGGACATCAGATTAACGGTCATCTTCATCACCCTCATCACCGTCATTTCGTTCAGTCTTCTCATCATCAAACAACAGGTCGCTTCCATCCCGATCCAGATCGTCGTACTGGCCATCCCTTACAGCCCAGAGGAAAAACCCCATGGCAACAATCGCCAATACCACGGCCACAGGAACCAG
>Ga0222652_1000506_pt1 | contig 16181 bp, 15 predicted proteins | sample AntAcemetagen371_FD_179803 | JGI IMG/M metagenome (GOLD analysis project Ga0222652, IMG submission 179803) | Saline water microbial communities from Ace Lake, Antarctica - #371 | ecosystem: Environmental > Aquatic > Non-marine Saline and Alkaline > Saline | place: Antarctica: Ace Lake... | reverse complement strand
AAAAAAAGATTTTGGAAAGTCTCACTTCGTTTAGTCTACAAAGAACTTTTTAAGGACTTAATAAAGATTTAGCCCAGTTACCCTTATTATCCTTAGTGTATTTTAATCTTTCGTGAATTCTACTATCTCCATCCAACCAAAATTCTATACTTGCAGGTATTAAATTCCAACCTGACCAATGCTCTGGTCTTGGAACATCATCTTTATTACTATATTTATTCTTATATTCTTCTATTGAGTTTAAAAGCTCATCTCTATTATTTAATATAGTGCTTTGTTTTGAGGCCCATGCTCCAATTCTGCTCTCATAACCTCTACTGTTATAATATTCATCTGCCACTTCATTAGAAATTTTTTGTACCATTCCATTAATTCTTACTTGTCTTAGAAGGCTTTTCCAATGAAAACACATGGATGCTTTTGGGTTATTTTTTAACTCCTTTCCTTTCTGACTATTTAGATTGGTATAAAAAACAAATCCATCTTTGTTAAAGTCTTTTAATAAGACCATTCTAATTGATGGAGAATTATTTTGATCTGATGTGGCTAATGCTAGTGCATTTGGATCGTTTAATTCTGTTTTTTTTGCTTCATTCATCCAAACTTCAAATAAATCTATTGGATCAATTTTATCTAAAAAGCATTTATTAAGGCCTAATGAGTTTTTTTGATTCATAATTTTAACAAAATAATCTATATACTATAGATAATGTCATTTAATACTTTTGGAAAGCAATTTCGTTTCACAACATGGGGGGAATCTCATGGCCCAGCATTAGGCTGTGTTGTAGATGGTTGTCCACCTAATGTGAACTTAAAAGAGCAAGATATTCAAGTTGAGCTAGATAAAAGAAAACCGGGACAGTCAAAATTTACAACACAGAGAAAAGAAGATGATAAAGTTCAAATTTTATCTGGTGTATTTGAGGGCAAAACAACTGGGACCCCTATTTCTTTAATTATCTATAATCAAGATATGAGATCAAAAGATTATGGAAATATCAAAGATAAATTTAGACCTGGGCATGCTGACTTTACATACTTTAAGAAATATGGAATAAGAGATTACCGTGGTGGTGGAAGATCCTCTGCAAGAGAAACGGCTGCAAGAGTTGCCGCAGGTGCAATTGCTAAAAAAGTTTTAGAAAATAAGTTAGGTAAAAAATTTAAAGTTGTAGGTGCTGTTACTCAGCTTGGAATATTGGGATGTGATACTACCAAATGGAGTGATCTAACAATTAACAAGAATCCATTTTTTTGTCCTGATAAAAATATAGTAAAACTTTGGGAAAAATATTTGCTAGATATAAGAAAGTCTGGATCATCCTGTGGTGCAGTTATTGAGGTAAGAGCTAGGGGAATTCCTGTTGGTTTAGGTGCTCCAATTTATTCTAAACTAGATATGGATATTGCTTCTGCAATGATGAGTATTAATGCTGTTAAAGGTGTTAATATTGGTTCGGGAATGAAATCTGCACAATTAAGTGGAGAGCAAAACTCAGATGAAATTTCACAAAAGGGTAAAAAATTAAAATTTAATTCTAACAATGCAGGTGGAATTCTTGGTGGTATTTCGACAGGACAAGAAATTATTGTTTCGTTTGCTGTTAAGCCAACTTCATCAATTTTAACAACTAGAAAAACTATAGATAAGTTTGGAAAAAATACTACTATCTCTGTTAAAGGCAGGCATGATCCTTGTGTTGGTATTCGTGCAGTTCCAGTAGGGGAAGCAATGATGAATTGTGTTTTATTAGACCATTATCTAATGAATAAAGCTCAGTGTAGCTAACTTTTTAAATTTAGTTTTTAACCACTTTTATCGACTCTTTTGTAAACAATATATCTAGTATTTTTTTTGAAATTTGAGATGCATTAAGACCTGCAACATCATACATTCTTTTTGGATTGTCTTGTTCAATAAAAATATCAGGTAATATCATGGCTCTAAATTTTAAGCCTTTATCAAATATACCTTTTTCTGATAATAAGTTTTCTACATGAGAACCAAAACCTCCAATAGAACCTTCTTCTACAGTAATCATTACCTCGTGTTCTCTTGCACACTTTAAAATAAGTTCTTGGTCCAAAGGTTTGGCAAAACGAGCATCAACTATTGTTGATTCAATTCCTTTATTCTTTAATTCAGCAGCTGCAATTTTACATTCTTCTAATCTGGTTCCTATGCTTAAGATACAAACCTGTTTTCCTTCTTGAATAACCCTTCCTTTTCCTATTTCTATTTTTTCATCTATAGATGGTAATTCCACTCCAATGCCAGTTCCTCTTGGGTATCTAATAGCACAAGGTTTGTCATTGATTGTCATCGAAGTATTTATCATTTTAACTAGTTCTGATTCATCGCTTGGTGCCATTACTATAAAATTAGGAAGAGTAGAAAGATAGGTAATATCGAATGAACCAGCATGAGTTGATCCATCAGCACCTACCAAGCCTGCTCTATCTATTATAAATCTCACAGGTAAACTTTGAATAGCCACATCATGAACCACTTGATCATAAGCTCTTTGTAAAAAAGTCGAATAGATTGCAACATAAGGTTTATAACCTTCCGTTGCCAATCCTGCTGCAAAAGTAACACCGTGTTGTTCGGCAATTCCAACATCAAACATTCTTTTTGGAAACTCTTTAGCAAAAATATCCATGCCGGTTCCACCTGGCATTGCAGCAGTAACTCCTACAACTTTACTATCTCTTTCTGCATGCTTAACTAAAGTGTTTGCAAAAACTTTTGTATAAGCTGGAAGGTTTGTTCCACTTTTTACCTGTTCACCAGTTACAACGTTAAATTTTGAAACACCATGATAATGATCTCTAGCTTTTTCAGCATAAGAATAGCCCTTACCTTTTTTTGTTTTTATATGAATCATTATTGGACCTTGATGCCTTGAGTCTCTAGCATTTTTTAAAATAGGTATAAGTGTAGACAAATCATGCCCATCTATTGGACCAACATAATAAAAACCTAAAGAATTAAAAAGAGTGCCACCAGTTACAGCTGATCTTAAAAAATCTTCAGCTTTTCCAGCTTTTGCACTAAACCTTTTGGAAAAAGCAGAAACTATTAATTTAAATGTTTCTCTTAAACTAAAATAAATTTTTCCTGTTAAAAGCTTTGCTAAATAGGTTCTCATAGCACCTACTGGCTTTGCAATTGACATATCATTGTCATTTAGAATAACAATCATTTTAGTTTTTGAAGCACCTGCGTTATTCATTGCCTCATATGCCATACCTGCACTAATTGCACCATCTCCTATAACGGCAATTATATTGTTTAATCTATTAGATAGCTTATTTGCTTCCGCCATACCTAGAGCTGCTGATATTGATGTTGAGCTATGTGCCGCACCAAATGGATCATACTCACTCTCAGATCTTTTTGTAAAACCAGATAATCCATTACCTTGTCTCAAAGTTTTAATTTTTGACTTTCTTCCAGTCAAAATTTTATGTGGATAAGTTTGATGACCCACGTCCCAAATTAGCCTGTCATTTGGAGTGTCAAATACATAGTGCAAGGCAACAGTTAGCTCAACAACTCCAAGACCTGCACCTAAATGTCCTCCCGTTTCAGACACTGCATCGATCATCTCTTGTCTAACCTCATTCGAAACTTCTTGAAGGTTACTCTCTGATAATTTTCTTAAATCTGAAGGAAAATTAATATCTTTTAAGAATTTATAATCTTGCATTATTTATTTCTTTTTAAAATATAGTCCAAGGTTTCATTTAAACTATTAGTGTTTGAGCTATATTTGTTTAAATCTTTGATTATTTTAGACTTAATTTTTTCAGCATATTTAATAGCATTTTGGTATCCTAGTAAACTGATTAAAGTAGCCTTACCTTTTTTTTTGTCTTTCCCTGTTATTTTACCAGCAATCACCGTAGAGCCCTTAAAGTCTATTAAATCATCAGCAATTTGAAATAAAAGTCCAATATTTGAACCCATATCTTCAAAAAACTTTATTTCTTTATTACTTTTTCTCTTAATAATAATTGGAACAGCACAACAAAAGCTAAATAGTTTGCCTGTTTTTTTTATTTCCATTTGTATAATTTTACTTTTAGAAACTTTTTTTTTTTCAAAACTTAGATCTAAATATTGACCACCAGCTATTCCTAGATGTCCAGAAGACTCAGATAGTTTTTTAACTAGATCTACTTTTGTTTTCTCATTAATCTTTAAGCTCGAACTAACTAAGATTTCAAAAGCCATTGTTAAAAGTGAGTTACCCGCGAGTACTGCTGTAGACTCTCCAAATTTAACATGTGTAGAAAATTTTCCTCTTCTTATCTTGTCATCATCCATGCAGGGTAAATCATCATGTATCAGCGAATAAGCGTGAATGCATTCTACTGCCGCTCCTATCACAATCAATGTTTTATAATTAATTTTAAATACAGCTCCTATATCTATTAAAATTTTTGATCTGATTTTTTTTCCTCCTGGAAATAAGCCATACTCCATAGCTGTAACTAATTCTGTTTTTTTCTGTCCCTTAATAAATCTTTTTAAAAATAAATTCGTATCTTTCGCTATTCTAGCAAGTTTATTTTGCATTTTTTTTTGAACTTATTTTGTTAATTTTTTTTTTAGTTTCTTCATTAATTATTTTTGTGGTTTTATGGAATTTTTTTTCGATAATATTATTCAATTTTAATAACTGCTGGTATGAGTCAATTGAATTCTGTAAATCTTTTTCTACCTCTAAAGATTCAATAATATTATTTGCTTCTTTTGTTAACTCCTCAAGAGATTGCGTGTTATTATCAAGTGGTAAATTTTTATCTTTCATATAATAATGATTATTAATACATGAAATTTAATCAATCAAATATCAAAAAAGCAAAAAAATACCTTGATAAAAATTACTGTATTGGCGTGCCTACTGAAACTGTTTATGGCCTAGCGGCCAACGCTTACAGGAATTCAGCAGTAAAAAAAATTTTTAATTTAAAAAAAAGACCAAAAAACAACCCTCTAATTGTCCATTATCACGATATTGATTCTCTTAAAAGGGATTGCTTGATAAATGATAACTTTATAAAACTTTATAAAAAATTTTCTCCTGGCCCAATAACATATATATTGCAATTAAAGAAAAATTCTAAGATTTCTAAATATGTTACTAATAATAAAAAAAGTTTGGCAGTACGATTTCCAAAACACAAGTTATTTAAAAATTTACTTAAACAGTTGGATTATCCATTAGCTGCACCCAGTGCTAATATCACAACAAAAATAAGCGCTGTTAAGGCAAAAGATGTTAAAGAAGAATTTGGTAATAAAATTAAATATATTTTAAATGGGGGTACATGTGTTATTGGAATAGAATCTACAATAGTTAACCTTATAGGTAGACCAACTATACTTAGATTGGGCAGTCTAGATAATTTAAAAATACAAAAAACTTTAGGTTTTAAAATAAATATATCTATTAATCCTAAAAAAAAAATAGCACCTGGTCAATCTCGTCTACATTATTCTCCTGGAATTCCCTTAAGAATGAATATTACAAAACCGAAAAATGATGAAGCTTTTGTAATAATTAAAAAGAGGAAAAATAAACCTAAAAATTACTTTTATTTAACTTCTAAAAACAATTTAAATGAAGCAGCAAAAAACCTCTACGCTTGTTTAAGAAAAATAAAAAAAAGGGGCTATAAATCAATAGCTGTGGAAAAAATTCCAAATATAGGCCTTGGGAAAACTATTAATGATAGATTATGCAAAGCTGCAATGTTTCGTATAATTAAAAATTAAATTATTTCTTATTGCTAATTTTTTTTAAAATATTAAAAATTTTATTGGCAACCCTTCCATCTCCAAATATTTTTGATGGTTTAACCTTGTTATTATTAAAATATTTAACAGCTTTAAAAATTTTTTGATAATCATATCCAGTTAAGATATTACTTTTTTTTATCACACTTAACTGTCTTTCAGTAGTATCTCTAAGTGTAATACATGGAACACCTAATAAAGAAGATTCCTCTTGTATACCCCCAGAATCAGTAAATATAATTTTACTATTTTTCATAATAGTTAAAAAATCTAAAAAATTTAAAGGCTTTGAAAATTTAATAAAATTTAAATCTTTTAAGTTAATTTTTTTAATTATCTTTTCTGTTCTTGGATGAACAGGAAACAAAAAGCCAACATTAAATTTTTTACCAATTTTTTCGATATTTAAAATTAATTTTTTGAGCTTTATTTTATTGTCTACACTTTCTGGTCTGTGAATAGTAAGTAAAAAATAATTTTTTTTTAAAATATTAAATTTTTTTAAAATACTACTCTCTTTTATTAATGGTAAGTATTTTTTAATAATATCTGAAATTGTATTACCCACTGTGAATGTGTTTTTATTTGATGTGAGTTTTTCACTCTTTAGATTATCTAAATCTATTTTTGTAGGTACAAAAAGTATACCTGATAGTTGATCAATAAGTTTTCTATTAATTTCTTCAGGCATATTCTCATCAAAAGATCTTAAACCTGCTTCTACATGAACAATATTAATTTTTTTATGAAGCTTTCTATTAACTATTGAGGCTGCAAAACATCCTGCTAAAGCGGTGTTTGTATCACCTTGAGTAATTAAAAAACTAGGTTTTTCTTTATAAAGAATTTTTTCTATACGGCTAACAGCTTTAGAGAAAAAAATTCCATCCTTTGGATTGGATGCATTAATATTATATTTTGGTGACATTATTTTAAAAAAGTTAAAAAATACCTTACTCATTATGTTTGAAAAATGTTGATTTGTATTTATTAAAAAAAAATTGATTTTTCTTTTTTGTAAAATTTCAATAAGAGGGGCTAGTTTAATAATTTCTGGCCTTGTTGATAAAACAATGCAAATTTTCATATTTTTCTAAATTTGGAAAACATAATTAAATTCTATATAGTTAATAAATAAACTAATAAAATAAATAATTAAACTTTAAATGAAAAAAAATATAACCCTACTATTTTTGTTTTTTATACCCATTTTTTCTCTGTTTATTGGTTTTGCTTTGAACGAAGACCTCTCAACTGGTGGTGCCAAATTAGATTTTAACGTCACTTGGCCACTAATTATAAATTACTCAAATTTTAATTTTGTCACAGACGTAACTACTCATATGCCATTACACTATATAATTTTATCTTTTATTAATGCAATATTTAATAACCAACAAATAGTTAGATTGGTATATTTAATTTTTTGTTTCTTATTACCTATATTTCTATACTTAAATCTAAAAGAAATTTATCCACAAAATAAAATTTTATTAATAATATTTAGTTCAACTTTTTTATTCATTCCCTTTTTCAGAGCATCGGTAATTTGGCCTAACGCACATATAACTGCAGTAATTTTTTTTTTGATTGGTAACTATTATTATCTAAAAGCAAAAAGAAAAAATACTTTCATTTATAAAGTGATTAATTTATTGTTCTTATCATTTTCAATATATTGTATACAAACCTACCTTATTTTATTTATATATTACTTATATAATTATTTTTTATCTGAAAAAACCTATAATTTTATTAAACTTTTAATATTTAGTGCTCTTCTAAGTATCCCTGGATTTTTTTTTATTTTAATAAATCCAAGGACTGCAAATATAGGAAATTTTATAACAAAAGATATTCTCTATACAATTTCTTCTAATTTTTCTCTGATATTTTTTTTTTTATTATTTTTATTAATAAATAAAAAAAATATGGAAATAATTATAAGTAAAATAAAATCTTTAAATAAGATTGAAGTTACAACTATTTTATTTTTAATTTTTTTAAGTTTTCACAATCAAGAATTGTTTACTTCTAATTCAGGGCTTAGAGGTGGAGGATTTTTTTACAAATTATCTTATTTGATTTTTAATAACAATTTGATTTTTATAACTTCATTTCTTTTAGGATTAATTACTTCTTATTTATTAATAAAACATGAGAAGAGAATTTTCCATATTCTATTAATAATAAATTTAATGAGTATCAATTTTATAGTATATCAAAAATATTTTGAGCCTTTATTTTTAATCATTATATCGATTTTATTTAAAAATTTTTTAATGACTAATGTTTTGTCAAATTTTAAAAGTGTATTCATTTTTTATAGCTTAGTTTTTTTTTATTTTTTACTTGCTTATACAAATTATTTAAACAAATTTACCTATCAATTAATTAGTTAATTCAATAAACATACTCTAAATGAAAAAAAAAATTTTTTATATATTGCCCTCTTATAATGAAGCTTTAAATCTTGAGTCTCTATTAAATAAATTTAAAAAATTTTATAAAAACAAAAATGTTTATACTTTAATAGTTATAGTAGATGATGGATCTACAGATAATTCATTAGATATAATAAAAAAATTTATTAAAAAAAATAATATAAAAAAACTAATTATTAAGACTATAAAACATAAAAAAAACCTTGGGCTAGGTAAGGCGCTTCAAACAGGGTTTGAATATTGCTTTTCTAAAGGTAATCATGATGATGCTTTAATTACTATGGATACGGATAACTCACATACTATTAACGTAAGTTATAAAATGGTGGAAAAAATATTCTCGAATAAGAATGATATTATCATAGCATCAAGATATCAATTTGCATCAAAAACGAAAGGATTAAACGAATTAAGAAAAATTTTAAGTGTTGGTGCTGCGATGCTATATAAGATATTTTTTCCAATTAAAAATGTGAAAGATTACACTTCTGGATTCAGAGCTTTTAAACTTGGTGTTGTGCGAAATGCTTGGAAAATTAATGTAAAATTTTTTTCTGAAACGGGTTTTTCTGCCTCAGCTGATATCATTTTAAAACTTTATAAATATAAAAGTGAAATAAGATTTTCAGAAATACCAATAGATCTTAGATATGATTTAAAAAAAGGTGACTCTAAAATGAAAATATTTAAAACTATCTATTTGAATCTAGCATTGATCATTAAGCGAAAACTTTTTTAAACTATTTTTTTAAGGTAACATTGTAAAATAAATTACAGTCTAAAATTTTAATTCTGAATGGTAGATACTGTTCTGTAATTATATTATTTTTATATTTATATTTTATTATTGATTTTAAGTTAAATATAGAATTAATATGCTCAGAAGCAATCATGTAATCATATTCTAGATTAGAAATATTTAATTTTTTTTTAACAGTGAATAACTTTAAAAAAAATCTACCCAACCTCCACATTAAACCTGGGTCAACAGGTAAGGCAATTGACAATATCCCATTTTTTTTTATTTTTAACATCATTTCTTCTAAAAAAACTTCTGGCTCAGCGATATGTTCTAGAACATGTGAAATTATAACTCTATCAAAATAGTTATTTTTAAATGGAATTTTTTTTCCATTATATACCTTAAACTGAAATTTTTTTTGTTTGCTAAATTTTTTTTTTAAAAAATTAATTGCAAACTTTGAGTTTTCTAAAAAATAATATTTACCAAATTGATGTTTAACATATTTTACATGTGGTGATGAGCCCGCTCCTATTTCAAGTATTTTGGAATTTTTAGTAAATTGCTTGAAATGCTCATTATTTTCTAGTTTTCTGTGGCATAACTCCATCATGGTTCCAACACTTCCTTTGTCTTGGTATGAGCTATATTTTTTTTCTAGTTTGAGAAATTGTTTTTTTTTATACACTATTCATTCTTTTTAATATTTACATTAATTCGTGCGCCTGCTAGGAGTTGAACCCAGAACCTCCTGATCCGAAGTCAGGCGCTCTATCCAGTTGAGCTACAAGCGCATTTAGTATTAATATTACATTTTATGAAAAAAAACATTAATTTAATAGTCAAAAAAGATGAAAACAATCTTAGACTTGATGTATTCATCAATAAAAGAGAGAATTTAATTAGCAGAACAAGAATTAAGAATTTAATTCTTAAAAAAAAATTACTAATTAATAATCAAATTATTAACAGTCCTTCAAAAAAAGTGGCGGTTGGGGATGAAATAAAGCTTCAAATTCCAGAACCTAAAGAAGCATCTTTAAAACCTTATAATTTTAAATTACAAATTATTTATGAAGATAGCGACTTGCTTGTAATTAATAAACCAGCAGGCATTATTATGCATCCAGGTGCAGGAAATTATGATGAAACAATTGTTAATGCTTTAATGCATTATGATAAAAATTCTTTATCAACAATTGGTGACGAACTTAGACCTGGTATTGTTCACAGGATAGATAAAGATACCTCTGGGCTTATAGTTGTTGCAAAAAATAATGAAACTCATGAAAATTTATCAGAACAATTTAGTAAACATACAATTACAAGAGTTTATCAACTTTTAATTTGGGGGAAACTTAGACCTTCTTCAGGAAAGATTGACACTTTTATTACAAGAAGTTCCAAAAATAGACAAATGATGGAGGTTAGTAGCTCCAAAGGTAAAAGAGCAATTACAAATTATAAAACCATTGAAATTTTTGAAAATGATAAAACACCAACTTTGAGTTTTGTTGAATGTCGATTGGAAACAGGTAGGACACACCAAATAAGAGTTCACATGACTCATATGGGCAACAGCATTATGGGTGATGGTAAATATAAAAAAAAATATAAAAAACTCAAAAATATTGATACAAATTTAGAAAATTTAATTTATAAATTAGATAGACAATTTCTACACGCTCAAACTCTAGGATTTATTCACCCAAAAACCAATAAAGAGATGATTTTTACCTCAATTTTGCCACAAGAACTTGAAAATATTTTATTACTACTTAGAAATATAGGTAAATAAAGTCTTGAAAAACTATTATAATTAATTAAATAAATATAACTCATGAGATCTACAATGAACAGTAATCTTCCTGCACTTTCAAACGAAGGTGGTTTATCTGCTTATCTTGAGCAAATTAAAAAGTTTCCTATGTTGGCAGCAGAAGAGGAATACATGCTAGCAAAAAATTGGAAGGCAACTGGCAACGTTAGAGCTGCAGAAAAACTTGTTACTAGCCATCTTAGACTTGTTGCAAAAATTGCGATGGGCTATAGAGGATATGGTCTTCCAATAAATGAAATGATTTCAGAAGGCAATGTTGGGTTAATGCAGGCTGTTAAAAAATTTGAACCTGAAAAAGGATTTAGATTGGCAACTTATGCAATGTGGTGGATTAGAGCTTCTATCCAAGAGTATATTCTAAGATCTTGGAGTTTAGTAAAAATAGGTACGACAACTGCACAAAAAAAATTATTTTTTAATTTAAAGAAAATTAAAAATCAAATTGCTCCTCAGTCTGAAGGTGATTTAAGACCTGAGCATGTAAGTGAAATTGCTAATAAATTAGATGTTAAAAAAGATGAAGTGATTTCAATGAATAGAAGACTTTCTGGTAAAGAGTTTTCTTTAAATGCTCAAGTTGGAGAAGATGGTGACGAATGGCAAGACTGGTTAGTAGATAAAGAACTAGACCATGACCTTAAATTTGCACATCAAGAAGAAATGGGACAAAGACAAAGCTTGCTTAAAGATTCTATAAAAATTCTCAATGAAAGAGAAAGAGAGATTTTATACTCTAGAAGATTAAATGATGAACCTACAACACTTGAAGATTTAAGTAAAAAATACAAGGTTAGTAGAGAAAGAGTCAGGCAAATTGAAAATAAAGCATTTGAAAAGCTTCAAAAACATATGTTGTTATCTGCTAAATCTAAAAATTTACTTCCAGTAAACTAAACTTCAAAAGGGTTTTCTAAAAGAATAGTATCTTCTCGTTCAGGACTTGTTGAGATACTTGAAACTTTTGTCCCAATAAAATCTTCTAATGCATAGATATAATTTTTGGCATTTTCTGGTAAATTTTCAATATTTTTAATTCCTTGAGTAGAACTTTTCCAACCAGGGAAAGTTTTATAAATTGGTTTAATTTTTATTTGATCCTCAACAGCTGCTGGTAGATAATCCATTTTCTTTCCATCAAGTTCATATTCTACACACATTTTAATTTCATCTAATTCATCTAAAACATCTAATTTAGTTAGCGCTATTCCATCTATGCCTGAAATTTTAATTGTTTGTCTAACCAAAACACCATCAAACCAACCACATCTTCTTTTTCTACTAGTGACAGTGCCAAATTCCTTTCCTCTAGAACCAAGCAATTCACCAATATCGTCTGTTAACTCTGTGGGAAAAGGTCCCTCACCAACTCTAGTAGTGTAAGCCTTTGTTATTCCTAAAACGTAATGAATAGAATTAGGACCACAACCAGTTCCTGTAGCGGCGGCAGATGCAACAGTATTGGATGATGTTACAAAAGGGTAGGTTCCATGATCTACATCAAGTAGTATTCCTTGTGCACCTTCAAATAATATTCTTTTTTTTTGTTTTTTAAACTCATCAATTCTAAGCCACACAGGTTGAGAAAACTTTAATATTTCTGGAGCAATCTTTAAAAGTTCTTCTTTAAGTTTATTTTTTTCAAAACTTTTTTTACCCAATCCTTTTCTAATTGCATTATGATGAAGTAGTACTGTTTCTAATCTGTGGTCTAGATTAGTCTCTGATCTTAAATCCATAACACGGATTGATCTTCTTCCTACTTTATCTTCGTAGGCTGGCCCAATTCCTCTTCTTGTTGTTCCAATTTTTCCTTTTCCAGCAGCATCTTCTCTTATTTCATCCATCTCTCTATGAAATGGCAAAATAAGATTGGCAGATTCTGAAATTATAAAATTATCCACATTAACCTCAACACCCTTAGATTTAATTTCCTCTATCTCTTCTAATAATGCCCAAGGGTCAACAACGACTCCATTTCCTATAATAGAAATTTTATTTTTTCTTACAATCCCAGAAGGAAGTAGTCTTAATTTATAAGTTATTCCATCAATTACTAATGTGTGTCCAGCATTGTGTCCCCCTTGAAAACGGATAACAATATCTGCTTGGTCAGATAGCCAGTCAACTATTTTACCTTTTCCTTCATCACCCCACTGAGATCCAACAACTACAACGTTTTTCATTATCTAAATTTTTTTTTTATTGTTACTGAACTTAAGTGGTTGATCGGTCCATGACCTTTACCAAATTTAAGGTTTGAGTTTATTGAATTGTGTACATACTTAGTTGCTAGCTCACAAGATTTCTTTAGGGTTTTTCCACATGAAAAGAATGTAGAAATAGCGGAAGAAAGAGTGCAACCAGTACCATGTGTATTCATGGTTGTAATTCTTTTATTTTTTATTACAAAAATTTCATCTTTATTTACAAAAATATCTTGGACAATTTGAGATTCTAAATGACCGCCTTTTATAAAGACGTTTTTTGCTCCAAATTTGATTAATATACTAGCAGCAAAAATCATATCTTCCTTTGTTCTTATTTTAGTTTTAGTTAATATTTCAGCCTCAGGAATATTAGGAGTTATTAAACTAACTTTTTTAATTAATTCATTTTTTAATAATTGGATTGCTTTATTATCAATAAGTTTTGCACCACCTTTAGCAACCATAACAGGATCTAAAATTATTTTTTTAACTTTAATAAGGTTTAGTGAGTGAATTACTGATTTTATTACCTTTGTAGAGTGCAACATTCCAATTTTTACAGCATCTGGTCTAATGTCTTTTGATGTAAACTCTATTTGATTAGAAATTTCCTTTGGATCAATTGGAACTATTGATTTTACACCTGTTGTATTTTGAATTGTGACAGCTGTTATTGCTGTCATTGCATATGAACCTAAGGCAGTGATAGTTTTAATATCAGCTTGAATACCAGCACCACCAGATGAATCTGATCCAGCAATAACTAATATTTTAGATTTTGGTTTCAATTTATTTAATCTTTTTTAATACAATTTTCAAACATTTTTGAAGTAATCTACTATTATCACTCTCCCCCATAACTCTAATTTTAGATTCGGTTCCAGAGCTTCTAACTAATATTCTACCCTGTCCTTTAATTAATTTTTCTGCTAATTTTATAGAATTCTTAATATTAATATTGTTAATTATACTTTTGTCTTTAACGTCAATATTTTCCAATATTTGTGGAGTTTTCTTAAAGGTATTAAAAAAATTACTAGCTTTTTTTCCTTTTCTTAATGAAAACAAAACTTCTAAAGCAACTAGTAAGCCATCTCCAGTAGTTGCAAATTTACCTAGGATAATATGTCCAGATTGCTCACCACCTAAATTAAAATTATTTTTTTGCATTTTCTCTTTTACGAAACGGTCTCCTACATTTGATCTTAAGAATTTTATATTATGTAGTTTAAAAAATTTTTCTAATCCATAGTTAGACATTAAAGTACCAACCACACCCCCTCTTAACATTTTTTTTCTTTTCCATCTCATTGCTATTGCAGCAATTATTTGATCTCCATCAATTACAGTACCCTTTTCATCACACATAATAATTCTGTCAGCATCTCCATCAAGAGAAATTCCTATGTGCGCTTTATATTTTTTTACTGCTAATCTAATTTTATTTGGAAAAGTAGAGCCACAATTTTTATTAATATTAAGACCATTAGGGTTTATTCCAATTGAAAATACTTTAGCACCTAAGGATTTTAGTAATTCAGGCCCAGCCTTGTATCCAGCCCCATTTGCACAATCAATCACTATTCTTAAACCTCTAAGATTAAAATCTTTTGGTAAATTACTTTTTAAAATTTTTATATAATCTTTATTTGCAGTTTCTAACCTTTTTACACGACCTAATTTTTTTGGTTTTGATAAAGACCTTTCAATTTTTTGATCGATTAAAGTTTCAATTTTTTTTTCAATCTTATTTGACAGTTTTAACCCATCGGGTCCAAATAGCTTTAACCCATTGTCATGATATGGGTTATGAGATGCCGTAATCATAATTCCCATGTTAGCTTTCATGGTCTTTGTTAACATTGCTAAACCATTGGTTGGAAGTGGGCCTAATGTATAAACGTGCATACCAGCCGATGTAAGTCCTGATACTAATGCAGGTTCTAAACTATACCCTGATAGTCGCGTATCTTTAGCAATTATTGCTATTTGTTTCTTTTTTTTTTGAGTTTTAAAGTAAGTTCCTGTTGCAAGACCAAATTTAAAAAACATGTCTCCATTAATATTTTTACTATTAACAGCACCTCTTATTCCGTCTGTTCCAAAATATTTTTTTGCCATCAGTTTTTTATTAATTCTTTAAATACCTTTATACTTTGTCTTAATTCATTCACCTCATGAATTCTTAGAACCTGAACTCCTTGCATTATTGCATACATGGAAGAGGCTACTGTTCCACCTAATCTTTCCTTGCTATCATTTTTTCCAGATAAATCCTTAATAAATCTTTTTCTAGAAAGCCCAAGTAATATAGGAAAACCAAGAGTATGAAAAATGGAAACACTCCTAATTAAATTCATATTATGTTTCAAATTTTTTCCAAAGCCAATTCCTGGATCAATCATAATATTATTGTGTTTTATACCCATGGATATTAAAAATTGAATCTTTCGTTCAAAAAAATCATAAATATCTAATAATTCATTTTTATATTTAGGGTTTTTTTGCATTTGTTCTGGCGTACCTTGTGAATGCTGGATTACAAATGGAATTTTACTTTTTTTCAATACATCGACTGTTTTAGAGTCATAACTTAGCCCCGATACATCATTTATAAGTTTAACTCCTACTTGTATCCCTTTATTCATGATTTCTGATTTTCTTGTATCTAATGATAATGGAATTTTTTTATTAATATCTTTTAATATTTCTTTTATTCTATTCCATTCTTTTTTTTTACTTATAGGTTTAGATCCAGGCCTAGTTGACTCTCCACCAACATCAACTATGTCTGCCCCAGATTTAAATAAATTTTTTGCATGATATATTCCTGTTTTTTTTTTATTAAATTTGCCACCATCAGAAAAACTATCTGGTGTTAAATTTAATATTCCCATTATATTAGGAATTTTATTAAAATTTAAACTTGAAAAATTTTTATTTTTTTTAACAATAATCTTAAGATCTTTATTAATTTTTTCTTTTAGTGATTTAGATAATTTTTTTATATCCTTAAGATCAATTATTTTGATTGAAGTTCGTGTAATGATTTCAATTTGTCCAAATGAAATTTTTCTGTTACCGTTTAGTGGGAGATTTTTTTTTTTTCTAACTAATTCAATCGAAGATTTACCAT
>Ga0222652_1000501_pt1 | contig 16240 bp, 31 predicted proteins | sample AntAcemetagen371_FD_179803 | JGI IMG/M metagenome (GOLD analysis project Ga0222652, IMG submission 179803) | Saline water microbial communities from Ace Lake, Antarctica - #371 | ecosystem: Environmental > Aquatic > Non-marine Saline and Alkaline > Saline | place: Antarctica: Ace Lake... | reverse complement strand
CGAATTCATCGGTAATCACCTACAAGCTTTTCAGCCATTGGCGATACACATGCAGCAGTCGTATTGATAGATTGGGTTCCGTGCTCTGCGGATCGTCGCCTGCACATAGGGTGGCCACCCCTCACTTATCAAGCTCATCGGTAAAATGAATCTCGGGCTCTTTGGCGCTTCTGGCTTCCAGTTCCATAGCGCGATCTATACTGCTGCGCGCTTCTTTAAGATCCAGCAATGTGTCTTTAGACCCACGCTGACCCGGCATTAGCAGCTTCTTGATGGCGTGCTGAGTAGCAGGACAGGAAACGCCAAACGCCAGCAGAATGTCGTACACGTCAACATCGACGCCGGGCTTGATCTCTTTCAGGTATTTGTTAGTCACTTGCTATCACCCCTATCGAAGTCAGCCAGGCGGGCACGTTCTGCAGCGCCATGGCCAACGATATATATCAAAAGCAGTGCGGTGAATATCAATCCAGCGATCGCCATATCAGCTACCACACTCATCTTTGTGCCGCTGTGAGTTTCGTGTTGATCGGCAACCGGGGCAGATGGGGGCCAACTCAAGCGCCAAGCCAGCAGGACGGATTCGAGAAGCCGCAACGAGCTTTTTAAACTCACCAACGGTCGGCGCAAACGTCGGGTGATGGTCGATCACTGTCATGGCTGCTGACTTGATGCGCTCTACGTCGAATGAGGCAAGGTGCTGGTGCCAAAGACGCATAGCCGGTGCCATTTCCTGATCCTTCATAAAATGCGGATAGCTCAGCTTTAGCATGGTGAACAGATCCACGATGGCGTTCTTTTCCTCAGCAATTTTTGCATCAGAAGGACATCGCGGCGATTTCTCGCGCTGACGGGTTATGGCCTGGTTTGGATCTATCTGGGATAAAGACACTTTTCCATCCTCGTTCGTTGGCTTCTTCGACAAGTGCGCGGGCATCAAGACCATCCTCGACGCCGCTGGCGATTTTGTTGATCAGGGTGTGGAGCGCCCGCGGGGTTTCTGGGCACTTTTTTGCTTTTCGGGTTTTCAGGTATTCAAGCCAAAGCTCGGTGTCGATACCCAATGCGTTCGCCTCATCGAGACAGACATCAACAGGAAGCGCGGCGACCTTGGGTTTTTCTTTAGGTTTTTCTTTTTCTTTTAGTTCTGTAGATGCAGCTGCAGCTGCATAGGTCCTCGACGGTCCACCGTGGTCCACATTGTCCACTGTGGTGTCCACAACTTCGGGGTCTTGCTCGGGAGTTGCTGCAGCGGCCTTCGTTGCGTCATTCGCCCGTTTTTCTCGCATCCACGCCGCTTTGTATTCTTTGCGGTCATCGGTATCGCGCATCGACTTGTACTTATCGTGGTTCAGCAGTAGCCACCCACCATCAATCACGCCGATGCGGCGCCCTTCGTTGTCCGGGGTTCGGCTGTACTTATCAGGCGAAAGGAACTTATCAAGTGCCAGCTCGGTCTTTTCTAGTGAGACTTGAGCGCGGTTAGCGAGACCAGGTACAGACGCAAAGACTCTGCCGTGCATATCGGTCATTGCCAGCATGGTTATCCAAACGATGCGGACGTCCGAATCTTCACACCAGATAGTTGATTCAGTAATGCTGCTAATTAGTTTCGTGTATGTGAAGCTCATTGCGCGCGCTCCCTTAGTGCTTGAGAGCTAACGGGGGCAGTCATGCGGTTGTATAGCTGTTGTAGCTTGGTAAGGCCCCTGCCGGTGATCAATGGCGTTATCGAACGCTGTAGACCGCGATCAGGATGTGTCCACTTGCTTAACTTAACGTCTAGGTATCCCTGCTCTATCTTGGACTGGTAGGGCTCGTTGTTGCGTGTCAGCCATCCAGCTTGGCGCATCATAGAGAACAATCGCACGCGGCCAGTGCCTAGTATCTTCGCGGCCTCCCCGATCGTGATGGTGTCGAGTGACTGGGTAACCTGGTCGTGAAACTCAACCTTTGGCTGCGCCACATCGAGGGCGTGTTTTTGTCGCTCTATCAGGTCGGCTTGATCGGCAGCCAGTCTTAGGGCCTCACCAAACGACTGCGGGGCCTGTTTGTCTGCTAACAGATAGAATTCTCTAACAAGCCGCTTCTTGAACTCCTTGACTACACCAATGTTGCGCATGAAAGTCATTAGCAGGGTAGCGTGATGCTCGTTGAGTATTGCCACCTCTCTGATCTGTGTGCCGCCGGTAGTGTCAAAGGGTCGCATTTGAAATGCTACCCTTCCGAATTCCTCGAAGTCATTCAGGTTCAGCCTGACCAACTGCAGAATAGATTTGTGGGTATTGCCTACACCTTCGGCGATAGCAAAAGAGCTAATCGTTGGCTTGCCGTTTGTTATGGATACAATGTTATTCATGGGCTTTAACCTGCTAATAAAGCTTTCAAGTTCAAATCAAAAAAGGCGCGGGCCTGCAAATCGGTTGTGGCGACTGCAGGCCCACTGACTCGGCACGCCTGGTGGAGCGGCCAAGGTGACGAGGTTCTATTTCGGGTAATTGACCGACACGCCAATGCCAGGCCCGTCTATCTCGAATACCGACAAAAATCCCTGCTTTACCAACGAAGGAATAGCCTTTCTTGCTGCTGTGGCCGAGCAAACCGCTTCATCAGCCAACTCAGCAACGTTAACCAAGACGCCCATACCGGTATCCATCTGCACCAATTCGTGTAGCACAGAGTTTTGAACGCATGTTTCAGGGCGCTTCGCGGCCTTCTTCCATTTGTGGCGGCTCTCACTGCCTGGTGCTTCTGTGTAGGTCTTCATAGTGACTACTCCTAGTGCTTGTTTTTGGTCTGTGCTTAGTCCCTTGCTCTACTGGCACGCATAACGCGGGCAACCGGGCGCGATGGTCGTGGGCGCATTAAGTTGGCGTTGGTGCTGGTGACGCTTATGGCGAGTGCTAGCCCGACGATCAGGTTGACCAACAGGCATTTGAAGGTTGCAGCGCCAGCGACAAGAATCTTGCAACTAAACGCGATCGCGACAAGGTGAGCGCGGTTACTAGCCCCTAACTTCTCCATAGCGGCTTCTGCATGAGCTTCGGCGGTCCGTTGGGTGATGCCCATTACAGTGGCGATCGTCTTGGCTTTAAGTCCCTCTGCGATACATAGAACGCATTCCGCTTGGCGCGGTGATAGCGGGCCGAGAGTGTTTAGCGCTGTATTATTTTCGTAGTGTGAGAAATCACGATGTTGGATAGCAGGCATGGGTTTAATCTCCCTGTTAACTAATTGCATTGGAAACAAAGTCGTGATCAAAGACGTCTGGCCTAAGATCAATTCGCGTCACTACACCATTGGTGACCTGCTCGATCTGTATTGCCCTAACTACTGGCACCTTGCCCTGCCCCCACTTGGTAATCGCCATGGCTGACACCCCAAGTCGGTCTGCTAACTTGCGCTTTGTGCCGAAGATCTCGACGGCCTTACCAAGAGAGCTCATAAACGTATCATCCATTAGTATCCATATTATATAAATCTAAACGTTAAGGTTATTCAAGTCAACACTCGATCTTAGGTTTGTTTGATGGCTTTCTGTTTTGGGTCGAGTGGAAGGCTGTTCGCAAAAAACGCAGGCATAAAAAAGGCCGCTCTATTGCGGCCTCGAAGGAGTTGTTGTTTCTAGGTTCTAGAAAATATTTGTGTGATTGGCTATTACTCTACGCGTGGCCATTTCTTTTCGGACGTGGTGTTTTGCATAGCTAATTTCTCTAAAATTTTCAGAATATCGCCTAACTTTCGCGAAATGCTGTAAACCATGAAGGGGACAAAAAACAAAAGAATTGCCCATATGGTGACAAACATAGCGAATGCAACGCCGAGAGAGCCGGAGCCTGCGAGTTAATCCATTTTTATTCTCCAGATAGGAATTGATAACAGAGGCTATCACGGACGGGCTGATTATGAATATAAGCCAAAAGGCCTAGGCAATCCGTCCCCAATACTTACGCACTACCTTGCCCAAAACATGAATAATTTCGTCTGCAGTCTCTGCTTCATAGCATTCTGTCGGGTATTTATCTTTGTTTAAGTTGTCGCTGATAATTTCTAGCTTTTGATCTAAACGTAAGTTTATGCGTTTGATTCGAATGCCTCCGCTTGATTGGATTGCGTAAACACCGCCGTACGGTCCTTTGGACGCCCCCTTGTCTATCACAACCAAGTCGCCGTCAGATATCGTGGGTTCCATTGAGTCTCCTTCGCAAAGCACTAGAACAGCGTTTCCTGGCTCGACTCCGATTTTGTAAAGCATTCGCTTTTCAACAGGCCAGTGATCTATCACTTTAGAATTGTTGCCGCCAGAGTTGCCATTCCCTAGGCTCACAGACACGTCAAGCTGCGGGATCATGTGCATTTCCTCGGAGCCAGATGATTCGCCGTACTTGGACTGAGTTTCTCTTACCAGCAAGTCTAATTTGGCTTTGCCGGACTCAAACTCGACTTGGCTGATGTCGTCTGGTCTTACATTAAGCATTTTAGCAATCAGCGATGCCTTGCTTGCTGCCACGCCTCGCTGAAGCCAGTGGTTGACTGTTTGCGGCGACACGTTGGCTAGTTTAGCAACCTCCACGCGTTTGATTCCTTTCTGGTCCAAGGCCCTTCTGAAGTTGTCTGCTTTTCGATCACTCATAAACGCGAAGTTTATTCGCCTAGCCATTGCCATTCTATAACCTATATGTTTATATTTGTATAACCTAACACAAAGGTTACTTAATGTTTATCCGCGAATAACACGCGGATACGAGGACCAGATCAAATGATACAACTACCCACATACCATCAAGAGCAATTATCAGAGCAAGTCACAGAGGCGGCCTGTTCTAAAAGCGGCTTTCTAACTGAACTGGTGAACCAAGATCCTGAGCTTTTCGGGCGCGTTATCGATATGTTCAGCAGCGCCAAAGATTCGGCGGCCCGCGATACGCGGTTTGTCCATCCCGCCTTAAAGCTCAATAACGAGATCACGGTAGCCGTTGCGGCCATTGAGATCTTCCTAGGCGCCAACCCGCAGATCATCGAATACCTGCACGCAAAGCAAAACGAGGTTAATTCAGAGCTTAATACCCTGCTTTCGGCCTCGGGCGGCGATCAATGAGTCAGCAGGCCGTTAGCGACGTTATCAAAGACTGCGAGAGCAGTGTTGCCAAGCTGCGGGCCATGGGCGGGTGTTACGCCATAACCGGGAATGCGCTCGCAATCCTAGCTGAAGAAATAAAACAGGCGAATCTGGCATGAGGGTCTTAATGCGGTTTGCCGGCAACCCACACGAAGAAGCTTTTGCAGGTGTTGAAGACATCGAGACTACCTGCCCCTACTCGGGCAGCTGGCAGCGGGCCATGGACGTTACTTTATGGATCAGAGGCGAGCGGCATGTATACGGTGACGTTGTTGGCGTGCGAACTACGAGGGAAGAATAGTGGAATTAGTAGAGATTAATATTGCTGGTCGAGTGCATTCAGTACGCCCTTGCCCCTTCTGTGGCGGTTCTGATCTTACGCAGGGCTTATGGTCGCTAGAAAATGGCGAAGAAGATGCGATCGAGTGCGATACCTGCCTAGCTGGTGCGCCGTTGACTGCCTGGTTAAAACCTAACGTAAGCGATGAGGCTGCAGCATGAGAATTTATTACCGGCAGGGCCAGCTTTACACCTTGGTCGAGTTATCAAACCTGTTTTGGAGTAATTAGACGATGTTGTTTAAGAATTTGAGTATCTACGAGATCACGGCGCCGATCGAGATTACCGAGGAAGCGTTAGTTAGCAACTACTTTGTGCCCTGCGCGGGTCTTAGGGCAAAGTCTGTAGGATGGGTGGCGCCACTTGCCACTACCGAATACCGGACCTTTGAACAGTCGGGGGCGACGCTGTTGGCCCTCAAGATCGAAAGCAAGGTGGTCCCAGCCAGTGCGATCGCCGAGGCCATGAAGGAGCGCATCGATCGTATCGAGGCCGTTCAAGCCCGGAAGCTGCCGAGCAAAGAGCGGCTGGCTATTAAAGATGATGTGCTCGTCGAGCTCTTACCGCGTGCCCTTGCCAAGTCAAAGGTAGTGCATGGTTATATCGATCAGGTGTCGCAGCTGATTGTTATTAATACATCATCAAGCAGCGAGGCCGATCTGTGGCTTAACTGTCTGCGCGACTCGCTCGGGAGTCTAGGCGCCGTGCCTTGGCATGCGTCAGCACGCGGGCCGGTTGAGCATTTCACCAAATGGATAATGGATGATAGCGGACCTGCAGCGGGCGTTGCCCTGGGCGAATCTTGCGATCTGCTGAACCCCGAAGACGGCAGTAAAGCATCTATTCGCAAAGATGAGATCGATACCGAGGCAGTGAGGCGCCATATTGAAACCGGCAAGACCTGCCAAGCGATCAATATCTACTGCCAAGTAATGAATTTCACTATTGATACCAACCTGGTTATTCGTCAACTGCGGCAAGTAGGCAATAAAGATCAGGGCGAGGATTCAGAAACGCCAGCGGATCGGTTATCGAGCAACCTGGTTAATCTTGCCTTGAACGTTCGGGCCTTGGTCCCTGCGCTGTTTACTGCCCTTGGTGGTGTTGTGGAGGATGTAGCGTGATTAAGCCAGCCCCTTACCGCGCTTGGTACGAATACGGCGGCCTTCTCGGTGATGTTTATATGATCGATTGGGACCATCAAATAGTTCAGATCAGGACCGAGGCTGACACCACGCACACCCTTGGCCTTTCAACGGTCGTTCTTGATGGGTATACGGGCGCAAGTGACTGGGATGGCTTGCCAGTCTATGCAGGGGATATTCTCACCGTCGAGGGATCGCGCGGTTACGGGGTGGTTACCTACCTTGAGCATCAGGCAGTATATCGGGTCGCCATGGGAAACGGCAAAGACACGTTTTATTCCCCATGCCTGCAGAGCTACAGGTCTGGGAGCTATACCAAAGTGGGCAACATTCACCAGCATAAATATCTTCTCGAGGTGGCAGCGTGAGTACGAATCGATTTGCAGAGCTAAACGCAATGGTCGACGTCATACACCAGGCTAATGTCGACGCTGGCTGGTGGTCTGATCCTCTCACCGGCGATCGTATAGACCGCAACCGGGGTGAAATGCTGATGCTCGCCGTTACCGAGCTTGCCGAAGCAATGGAAGGTGTGCGCAAAGGCATTAATGATGATCACTTGCCGAACCGCTCAATGGAGGAGGTGGAGATTGCCGATTGCATCATCAGACTTTTTGATTACTGCGGTGGCCATGGGTTCGATCTTGCGGGCGCCATTAATGAAAAGTGCGAATACAACCGCAACCGGGCCGATCATAAGCTAGAAAACCGTTTAAAAGATGGTGGGAAGAAGCTATGAGCATGGCTTATATCAAAAGGCGCTACGGCATGAGCTTTACCCGCGGCGATCGAGTCAAGACCATGGAAGGCGATCATGGGCATATTACCAGCGCCACTCATTACATCCGAGTCAGGATTGATGGTGAGTACCGATCACGTAATTACCATCCTACTGATGTAGAAGTTATTGAAACTCGGCCGCTGCGTTTCTGTATGCACTGTAAAACCCCCCTCGTTCGACGGATCATGGGTGATGGATCGCTTGAAGGCTGGGCAAAGGTGGCGTTGCGAACGTTCTGCGGGCGTGGGTGCGCTGATTCTCACAAGCGCGGCGTAAGGCTTCAGGATCGAGAGAAAGCATTGCCAGAGAGTGATGTGGTGCCCTTCCCTCATGTTGCGCGGATTCTATGGAAGCCTGGCCGGTTAGTGAAGGTGATGCACCGATGATGATGGTTGACCGTTGGTGTGCGTGTGGCAAAAAGCTGGTCCGTAAGCGGTTGCCCAGCACTTACTTTGAAACGCCCAAGCAGTTCGCAAAGCGTAAATATTGCAATCAAGAATGTCATTACGTTGCCCGCCGAAACAGCAGCGGGACCGAATCTATCTGGTGGCCGGGCGAGTCGGTACCCTTCCCTACTATGGCGCAATCATCTTGGAACGCGCCGCAACTTAATCAGGTGAACGCGTGAGCAACGTTATCAATATGACCAACTCAAGCCCCACGCTTAGATCCGAATTGCTTTCGGTCAATATAGGAACCGATGCGGCACCGGTGGCCGCCTTGGTTATCCGCCAGGTGTATGAAGACTCAGGCGATGTGCAGAGCATTGTTATCCCTGCTGCAGACCTTCCCGGCCTTATTGATCTAATGCAGAAACACATCGAGGCGCCCAAATGATACTGCTTAGTCACGAACAGCAGAATAAACGGATCAAAAAGCTTGAGCACGCGTTATGGCTTGCTTCAAGACCGAAGAAATTCAAGGGGCCAACGAGTTACCTTTGGTATGGGTTTATGTGCCACTTGGGGATAACGATGTTAGTACAAGATTGGATGGGTCTTGATCTATACCTAAAGACCGTAAAGGCCGAGTGGTTGGATCTTCACTGGATAGTAGGGGCAACGATCTCTGGATCCGCGCTGCTGATGTATTGGTACAACGGGACCTTAGAGGTTCGATATAAGCGTTGGCGAGATAGATTCATAGCGCGCACTTTGATTGAAGGTCTAGCGATACCAGTAGAGGGTGATAAGTCATGAGCAACCCAGACCACCGACCAGTATTTATATGCGCCGGGAGTTGCAACGACGGTCTTGAGGCGTGCGACCTGATGTTGTGGCAGAACTGCGATCTGTACTGTGAGGACTGCCGCAACGAAAAAATAGACGATGGGGATATGTTAGCTGAGGACTTTACAAAGTTTGTCCCTGACCATGTAACCCGCATTGCCGAGCTTGTGGCAGAGAACGCGGCCCTTGAGTCGACAATATCTGAGCACGATTTTTCCACGAAGCTAGTAACTGGTCAAAGCGCTTTTCTGAACAAGGAAAATAGACTTTTAAAACTGGAAGTAGAGAGCTGGAAAAATTCAATATTAAACCTAGAACACACAACAGCTTGCCATTACCACCCCGATGAGTACGACGATGATATCTTGCTACTTGCAGATAAGGTCAGGAATGTTGATGGCGCATCACCTATGGAGGGTGAATAGATGGGCTATATGAAATGGGCCTACAAAGACGGGATTTTATCGCACGAAGATGGATCTGGCTGCGTCATTGGTCAAAGCGTAGTGATCGCTGACGAATTGATAACCCGCCTAATCGCTGACTTTATCGAGTCGGAAGAATCAAATACGCGCCAACGGATTATGATTAATCACCTTACAAAAGGTCTTGGCTTAATGCAGGTTCGTGAACTATGGGAAAAGGCAACACAGGAGGGTGAATAGGTGAGTTTATTTCAGTGCGAAAACTGCGGATGTCGCGAAAACACAGCGGTATCGAACCAAGGTTTTAGGGATCGAGAAGTGTTTGATTTCTCAGGGAATGAGGCACTTGAGGGGATGCTGCTGTGCAGTGCCTGTGGTCCTGAAAAGTTCAAGGACGGCAGACCAACTGGAGCCGGTAAATGGCATGGTGAATTTGAGCGGGTTTTCTTACCTTTAGGTCAATACATGACCAGTCATAATGGAAATTTAGAACGCATAGGACCACCTATACCAAAGGATGAAGGGAGCGCTGAACGGTGAAAAAGTTATTTAGAAAGTTATTTAGATACTCGAAAGGGAGCCTATCTTTTCATAGAGGCAGGTTCGGTTGGGCTGCAAGGGAATACTCATCAGGCGAACTTTTATGGCTGTGCTTTGGTCGTTTTGCCATCGCTATAGATTCTCGATTCGTTGACGGGGAGAGTAGAATTTTAAAGATATTTGGTTTCGAAAAATCGAGTGATGAATGAGCAGTCAAGGAGGGTGAATAGATGGACCAATGCAAACGATGCAAAGATTATCGATTATCTCCGGCTGAGTGCCGCTGCATAAAGTTCGTGGTGACCGAAATCGCGGACGGCGAAGATCACGAAATATGGGCAACTGATGAGGAATCTGCCGTCGAAGCCGTATGCAGATACCTCAACGAAAACAACGATTATTACATGATGAATGATAGCTACGCTTTTGAGTGTAACGGGAAACATTTCGCCGTCGGTGTTGAACCTGATGTTTATTACTCGGTCCGTGAAAGAGACACAACAAAGGATGCCGATTGATGCCCTTTCCAGATGCAACCCTTAACAATATGTCGCGCAACAAGCCATCAAAGCGCAAGGCAAATGAACTTAGCCGGGATCGGATTGCCGAGGATGTCGCAGCATACCTGGCAGCGGGTGGCGTTATAGCCGAAGCCGAGGCGATTGAAACCAATCAGAGGTGGCAGAAGTGAATAGCGTAATCATTGCACTGATAGAAAACTTTGATCACAAGCAGCCATTACCCACGATCGCAGAGATAAAAACGGCTGCGAAAGAATTAGGCGTAGAGCTCACCCCATACGATTTAAAGAAGGTAGCGGCTATTCTAAAAGTTTACAAAAACACCTTAGAGTGCATGAGCAGGTACTCAATGGAGAGCATAGGCACGCCGGACTGGATAACCAAGGCAACCTTTCGGTCGTGGGCGGCGATATCGATCAAAGCCATTAACGCAATTCGTAAGGCGAAAGAGCCGACCGAAGCCAACCGGGATATTGACCCAGCGAGGCATATACATTGATACGGTCAGAGGTTGAGGTCAAGACATTCAAAGCCGTTTACCACTGCCGCGAGTGCGGTAGGTTATTGACGGAAGGCAGGCATTATCTTATGGGGAATCCAATCCAATATGTCTGGGATTGCTTGCCGTGCGGTATGGCTTGGAAAACGAACGAGGCGCCCAGGTTCATTTACAAGGTAGTTCAATTTGCAAGGTAGTTAAACCATGAAACCAATGACACCAGTGGAGCTAAAGCGAGTGACCGGCACAAGTGACCAGGTTGAGCAGATCAACATCCTGAAAGCCCATGGTCTAAACCCAATTGTTGACCGGGTAACCGGTAGGCCGTACATTTATCAATCGGCGGTCGAGAAATCCATGATGTCAGCAGGGCGGCCAGCCAAGCCAAAAATGAACACAGAGGCTTTCGGCGATGGGCAGACGGCGCAAAAATGACAACGATCTACCGCCAAGGGTTTACCGGTCAAGCGTCGGATCCTTTCAATACAAGCCCTTGGGTGGGAAATCTGCCACCATTGCAACCAAACGTGCCACGCTCGCCGAGGTTTGGGCCGAATACCAAAAGCGTACCCAAGTTGCGGGCGTTAACGGGCTCGCATACCTAGCCGATCAGTATTACCTGTCTAATGCTTTCCTGACTTTGCAGCCTCGCACCCAAGATGATTATCAAAAGTTGTGCAGCAAGAAACCCCTAGCGGTCTTTGAGGGGTGGCAAGCAGGGCAGATCGAGCCGGCAGACATAAACGCCTATCTCGAGAGGCGGGGCAAAACATCAATCAGGCGTGCCAACCTTGAATTGGTATGGTTTAAGAACGTTTTTGGTAATGCAGCACGGACCGGTTTAATTAGAGACAACCCGACGCGGGATCTAAAGTCACTGCGGTTGACCAGGACAGAGAAAAAGGCCCAGCGCGCTAAGTTTCGGTATGTATCAGATGCAGACTACAAGACGATGCACCAGGCAGCGAGCGACACAGTTAAAGTCGCTATGGAGATCAGCTATTGCACGGGCTGCAGGATGGGCGATGTTCTTAAAATGCGATGGGATGAAATCGAGGAAACAATTTTTATCGATGAAGGCAAGACCGGGCGCGAGTACAACAAAGCATTATCACCGAGACTACGGGCTGCGCTGACAGTGGCAAAGGATCTGCCCGGGCATCCTTTCGGGGGCTGGGTAATTCGGACTAGGGCGGGGAGTAGGTACACCGTGAGCGGGTTTGAGTCTCGCTGGACAGCTGCACGCAATAAGATTAAAGCTGCGGAGCGTTTCACATTCCACGAAATCAGAAAGAAAGCCGTGTCAGATGCCGCGGGCGATAAACAGAAGTTCAGCATGCACCGTGACGCTACTATGTTGCGGATATATGATCTATCGGTTGAGGTGAGTCCGTCGAATTGAGAGTCTAGTAAAGTCCGTGGCAGTGTTTGAACTTCATCAAACTGCCGCAGGGGCAAAGCTTCCCTGGGCGAACCTTCTTCATCTTGTGCGCCTTATCAACCAAAAGGTTCTTTTCGCCAAAATCGTTATGGTGCAGTGAGGGCATTCGGAAACTAAAGACGGTTTCGCCTCCGAAATTGCTTATAGAAAAATCACCGTTGCATATAACATCCATCCCGATCAAAACGTCAAAGCCAGCCAACGTGCCCAAAGTTACTGGCAAAACCGGGAAGCCCACCTCGTTCGGTAGCATCATTCCTACTAGATAGGTTTCAGTTTGAACCGTGCCGGCGGCGTGATTAACAGTCGCCATTCCTGTAGGCATTAAGCCTAACGCGTCGACCACGCTCCTAGATATAACAGAGGCACTTGCGCCAGTATCCCATAGGCCGGTGAATTTGCGAGCGACAGGAGGTTGTCCTTTTGTGACGTCGAATGCCTCGTGCACATGAACATCGGAAGTAATAACATTAAGACGCCCGTTGGCCTTAATCGTGAAAGTCCGGACACCTGGCTTGTTATTTACCTGCACTAACCGAACGCCACTCTTGTATGAAACGTCTGAACGTCAGCGCCGGGGCTGCATAGCTGGATTAGAAACGTACCCGGCTCAAAACGAGCCTTCCCTACAGCCAAGGCATCTAGCTGCGAATCAAACGGCGCGAGGGTTTCATCCCCGCATATTAAAATATATTTGCCGGAATACTTCTCAAAAAGCTCTGTTTCTTGCTCTTTGTAGCGCGCGAACGCGTCCTGTAAACTTGGCTTGTTACTCACAACTTACCCCTCCGGTTATGCAGCGGACTGTACATGTCGATTACCGACATATCAATACTGTATAAGCATCCACAGTTTTCTAAATATAGACCAACATCACAGGTATTAAGTAATTTTTAGGCGCGATTTTCATCGGATCTTCGGAAGTTGTGCCGAAAATCCAACCACTGTATATTCCTAATCAATTCCTAATTGATGAAATGTTAGCGGCCATTTACTTTATAGCCTATTGTTTATGGTGGGCCCGGAAGGACTCGAACCTTCGACCAATGGATTATGAGTACAGTGCCCAAGTGAGTATTGCTGAGGCTTTGCGCCAGATATTAGGAATATAATCCCGGCATTTATCAATAACTTGCAGCTGTATATTCCTAATTGTCGGCTATTTCGGCCACTTCGTTCTGCTGGATATTTAGCGCCTCAACCGCTTCGGCTATCTCGCTCACTAACGCACGCTCGGCGGCGGCCATAACGCCTAACTTAATGGCCAGCACGTCTTTGTCCTGCCTGCAAGAATCAAGCTGCACTATCGCTGCTTTGATCTGTGGCGTAAATGTTGCGGGGTCGTAGTCTTTGCCGTTTACTGTGATCATAATTTACCTTTCTGGTTAAACTTTGGGCGAGATCTGCGGGCAGCTACTTGGGGCGACGTGGCACGAATGCAGGCAGTTTAACGCCCATGGACTCGACAAATTCAACCAGACGGTAATAAATTTTATCGTCTGTTTTTGTGCCGCGAGTGTTTAACGCAATCGTGCCCAGTATAAACAGGACAAAAGGTGTTAAGACGTACCAGTTTTCGATTATCCAACCCATTTTATATGCCTAAGGCAGCGCAAAGGGCAGTTCTATGTGTGGGTAATTCAAAGCAAGTCTCTTGCACTTGCGTATAGTTCGCCCTTTTACTGATTACGCGTAGACTGGATTCCCCTCAGTGTCGAATACGCCAACCGTTTCAAATTGAGGCTTTAGTTGTTCCTCAGTCGTCGCAGCAATTAGCGTTGCAACACCGCCGATGATCTCTACCTTCTCGGGTACGTCTACAGTCTCAATCGCCATTAGTTGCTCGTCACCGTCCATGATTGCGACTTTAACGGTTCTCTGTACTGGTTTATGTGTTGGCTCTGGTGCGGGCTTTAATGGCTCGACAATTACTCTGCCTTGCTCGTCAGTCCAACCAGTATCCATCATGTGTTGATCGTGACGTTCGCCGATAACCAGCCAGCTTACAGAGTCAGAACAAGAAGAATCTTGGCAAGAGATATACAAAGTGTTCCCTTCAACATAACCCCTAATAGGCTCCCAATCTGTCTCGTTGGTTGTAAACACCCTGATGTTTCTATTGAGCGCAACGAAAGTGCCTTCTGTCATGCCGTGGTATTCGTCAAGGTTTACTTTAGCGGAGCCGTTTACCAGTTTAGTTGTGCCGCTGTATAACAGGTCTGCTTGTGGTGATTCCGTGAACGAGTGAACAAGTTGATGAGTCTCTGATAGTTCAGGTAATGGGTGATCTATTCTGAAAGAACCCGAGCCTTTTGATAATGCACCAACAATAGTCAACGCTCCGGCAGCGGCCAGCGTCATTTGCCTTGACCAAGTAATAGCGTTTCCTGCTGTTCCACTAGCTGCGCTATTCCATCTGTGTTCTCCAGCTGTCTGGTAATATTGGCTGACAGCGGCGCTGCTTATGGCGTACTTATCGCCTGAGTTATAATAACCGCCAGACATTAGTACCGTATTGTTAGAGCCGAAACTGAAGATACCAGAACCGACAAAACCAACCTCAAGAGCATTAACGGAGGATTGCACGGTAGGCGTTACACCGATGCCTACGTTAGCCGACAAAGTTACGTCACCACTAACACCAAGGGCGCCTGTAACTGTCAGTGGGCCCGTAGCCGCTGCACCAGAAGCAGAGAGTGTTGTCGCCGATATTGTTGAAGGAGTGGTTGCGCCTATGGGTGTGCCGTCGATAGCGCCGCCGTCAATGTCAACTGCGCCAGAACCTTGGGCCGCCATAGTCCCGACCGTTGCCAGTACGTTACCGCCTGCTCGTATGATTAACGCTAGGTCGGTTCCGTTGATAACGCCTACTTGAGTTAGGCTATCAATTTGTGCCATTGTTATTTGCTCCCTGGCGCTGTCGGCCATGTGATATTGTTGAAGGAGTGGTTGCGCCTATGGGTGTGCCGTCGATAGCGCCGCCGTTAATGTCTACTGCCCCATCGCCCTGCAGCGCCATACTACCGACAGCAGATAGAACGATCGCGCCGCCCCGTATACACACAACCAGGTCAGTCGCTGCGATGATTCCGACCTGAGTTTTTTGGTCTAGTCTTGGCATGATTTACGCCTGAGTTGATCGAACAATGAGCTGGAATGTTTCAACAAAAACCGTATTGATGGCGGTTAGGTTGTAGGTCGTGTCGCCGGTGCCGCTGTCGGAGTCGTAGAAGGTTGCCCCGAACGATGCAACTGCCTCGGCCGGTGCTGAGTCGCCGGCATCGTAAGGCGTGAACACTCCGGTGATGCCGACAAAGGTCTTAATGGTTGTCGCGCCACGCTTAAGGGTGAGCGTTGTGGGGAACGGCGAATTAGTCGAGCCAACATATTCACCCGACAACGTAAAATTAACGTCGATAGTGGTTACTGATCCGGTAGTTCTGTTAATGGTGGCGCTTGCTGTACCGTCGTTGGTTGATTCGCCCGCAGCCACTAGGGTTGATCCTGGCGCAGACGTGACAACTAGCTCACCGCCGACGACTGAAAGGTGAGCGCCGTCTATGCTCAGTCTGTCTGCAGCGATGGTGCCTGCGGTGATCAGGTCGGCATCAATCGTGCCCACAAGAAGCGATCCGTTAATGACACAGTTTTGCAGCGTCGTTACACCTGCAACCACTGATAGCCATGCGGCCTGTGCAGCACCGGCTGGGGCGGCTGGATCGACAATTAAAAACTGATCAGCCCTGATTCTAAAGGCGCTGCGCGTGCCGTCGCTTAATAGCTCGAACCCTGTCAGGTTTCCGTTCGCGTCAATCTCTACGCCGTAACGTGCACCGATTCCATCCACCGATGTTGTTACAGTGTTGATACTGGTGGTATGACCGCCTACCGTGGTGGATAAGGTCGATAGGCTTGATGCAGTGCTAGTTATGTCGCCTTCCGCATCTGTAACGCGACTCGTGACAGCTCCCAGCGCCGTCGCCGTAGCAGTTACACCCGTAGTCCCGTTGTTCACCGTTGATTGCAGCGCAACTACCTTCGCAGCCTCGCTAGTAATTGTTCCTTCTGCCGATGATACTCTCGTTGTCAGCGCCTCAGTTGCGCCAGCGTTAGTAGCCCCAGCGTTAGAAGCGGTTAGCAGGTCTGAGCGCAACGAAACAATGTCAGATGATTGGATAACGATAGTATTTTCTGTTGCGAC
>Ga0222652_1000499_pt1 | contig 16268 bp, 7 predicted proteins | sample AntAcemetagen371_FD_179803 | JGI IMG/M metagenome (GOLD analysis project Ga0222652, IMG submission 179803) | Saline water microbial communities from Ace Lake, Antarctica - #371 | ecosystem: Environmental > Aquatic > Non-marine Saline and Alkaline > Saline | place: Antarctica: Ace Lake | collected... | reverse complement strand
ATGAATTGAGAATGCATCTGCTGGATGGCGCGGGTGAGTTACCGATTTGCGAGCAGTGGGATGAGCCGCTGGCCTCGAGTGAATCAGTGGAAATGCTGGTTGAGCATTTTGAACGGGCGATGGTGAAGACCGGATTTCATAACCCGGAAAACCCCAGGCAAACCATGACCCGTTTGCGTCGAATGCTCAACCGCATTCGCCCTGATGAGTCTGAAGTACAGATTTTGCGTGGTTTTCTCGCCAGTGCAGAGAAACAACTGAAGTAAGTCTGATCCCAAATGCATTCTAATTCCCAAGTGCTTGGTTGATACGATTATTGAGTAGCCTATACGCGGCTTCCTCTACAGCGTTATTCAAGCCTGGTTGCTGATAATAGGTGCCTTTTAGTTGAATGGTTGCTGCAAGTGCGCTGATAAAAGCATCGCGCAATTCCAGATCCGGGTGCTGGGGGGCGCTCCAGAATTCATCCAGCGATTGCTTGCTGACCAGTCCTTCGATGTCGTACATCGCACTGCCGAGTATTTTGGTGGCGATTCCTTCCTGAAGTGTGGCGATGGCGGTCGTGCTGTTAATGGTGACCATCCCTTGAGCGGAATAAAGCAGCTTTTGCAAGTTGCCACCATCAAGAAAATGAACCCTGTCGCCAAGGCCATAACGCCGGGCATCGGAAAACACCATACGTTTCCACTTGAACGGGCTGGGATCCAGGGGATGAATTTTTACCACCAGGTGGACATCTTTGGGCGCCGTATGAGCGAAAGATCTCAGGATGTCTTCCATAGGCTGTTCATTGCCGTCATAGGGCGAGTAGGCCTGGATAGAGTAATCGTGCTGTAGTTGCAGCGGGTAGACAAAATAGCGAATATCGCTGTTGCTGATCCAGTCGACAAATTTATTTGCCTGTGGCTCTACCCATCTGCGACGTATGAGTCTGAACAGGATGCCGAAGTAATCCTGAACCGGGTTATGACGCCTGAAGTTGTCATAGCCGGGAAAAAATCCCCAACCGAGTATGGCGGAAAAATGGTAGAGCACATCCCAGAATGCCTGGTTAAAGAATGAGTCCTGGTAGACCCTCCCCATATCGCGAGCATTACAGTGCTCGGCGAGTGCCATGATTGACTCCGGGTCTTGCGGGAACAGCGATTCGGCCGACATGCCGTTGAGTTCAAATGTAATCCAGTCGGGGCGCAAATAGCCAAAATCGGTAACCACGACCTGGATGTTTTTTCGACGAGCTGTTTTGATAGCAGCCAGATGATAATCACGCTGTTCTCCCAGCAGGAGAACATCAGTTATCTGGTTGTCGTTATAAAACTGTTCAATCCAGTCATCCCAGCGCCAGAGTGGACCCCGGTAATTGGTGGTGTTAGCGCATTTCCAGTGGAGCTGGTCGCCCAGATTGAGATTGATTTTGAAAATTTTGTGCCCTTCTGCTTCCAGCTTTTTTGCCAGTAACGGGAAAAAAGGTGAAATCGGCCCCTGCAAGAAGAGGAAATGGCGGGCTTCGGACATATTTCGTCGTTGAGATGCTCGTTCTACTTTTATATTTCCGCCTGTTGTGCGTCCATAGAAGAGCATTCAGAATGCGCGGAATCGAGGCGCGACATTACGAACCTGTTGTTGGTTAGTCAAGGTAAACCTGCGCGATTTTAGTGGGTATAGCCAATTCATTTTTTGTGGAGAGTTTTTTGCAGAACACGATCGCAAAAAAAGTCAGTTTTAGTGGCAGGGGCATGCACAGTGGCCGCAATGCCATAGTGCACATGAAACCGGCCGACGCGGGTAATGGCATCCGGTTTCATCGTCTGGATGGCAAGGCTATGGATAACTGGATTCCCGCTCTTTGGGATCGGGTAATTCGCTACCCTGCCTGTACCTGTATTGCCAACGAACACGGAACCTCCGTACGCACGGTTGAGCACCTTATGGCCGCATGTTATGCCACGGGTATTGATAACCTTGATGTTGAAATTGAGGGAGAAGAAATACCCATCCTCGATGGCAGTGCAGCACCGATCGTCGACCTTATTGACTCGGTAGGCTTGCGGGAATTAGGTGGCAAACGCAAGATTTTGGAAATTCTCAAGCCTGTGCATTATGAAAACGATCATCGCAAGTTTTCATTTGAGCCCTACGACGGGTTCGCTGTTGATATTAATATTTATCCGGCGGAATACGGACACATGCCCTGGACAGGTGATATGAATCCGGAGCTGTTTAAGCAAGAGATTGTTGCTGCCAAGGCCTGGGGACGGTTAAAGGATATCTGGTTGCCCAAAATAGTAGGCAATTTTCTCAAAAAACCGGTGTTGCGTGGAGCGGGGCTGAATACCGCGGTGGTCTATGCGTTTGGGCGCCCAATTAATCCCTCTGGCTTAAAGCATACAAACGATATGGTGCGTCACAAGGTGCTGGATATCATCGGTGATCTGCAACTTATTGGTGGGGACATACAGGGAAAAATCATCTGCCACTCCTCGGCGCATGTGACTAATCATTCGGGTATGGCGACCCTGTTCAATACAGAAGGAGCCTGGCGCTGGCAATAACCCCGGGCTGATCGATTATCGCTTGCTGTATAGCAGCGATTTCAAAATACCCCAGCCACCATACCGGGCTTTCAGATACCAGCGCTTCGCTAGTGAACTACTGAGTCGGGTTATCCCGGTATCGGCTAGTTCCTGCTGTAATGCCTGCAATGATCGCATTGCGGTGGTGAATTCTCCTGTATCGGGATTAACGTATCTTGGGTACATCAAATAGACTCCCGCAACGAGTTCTTCCAGTGCAAGTTTTCGTCCCCGGCCGGGCATTTTCTTTTCAGCCAGGTCCCGGGTAAGGCCCCAGCCGGCATAAAATGGGCGACCATAGGTTGTTGTTGGAATATGTCTTAACAGGGCTTCAAAACCTACCAGCGATGTCATGGTGTGGACCTCATCGGCAACACCAAGGCAGGCGTGAATATGGGCGTAGGGTTCAATTTGGTCGGCAAAATCCTGATAATCACTCGATTCTTTTATGTTGCCAGACACAACGTCGGGATGAGGTTTAAAAAGAATATAGGCGTCGGGGTTTAGCTGTCGTACTTCTTCCAGCAGGGCCATGTTGGTATTTACCCTGTCACAGCCCCTGGCGATTGAGGCGTCTATGCCAACCTGTCCGGGAATCAGAATAAGTTTTTGTCCGGCTTGTTTTTTTGTACTGACTGGCTCGATATCACCGACATTGTATTTGCTCAAGCCACCACTCACGATGGTTTCTATCAAGGCACTGGCCTGATTTAGTTCCGGGCTGGTAAAAACGGCTGAGCACAGGATTTTTTCAAGATCGGAGTTTGATTCCGGATCAAAGTAGATGCCCTCATTGTCGATCACCAGCGAGCGTGGCGCAGTGCCGTATTTACCGAGATTTACAGAGCGAATAAAACCATCTTCCATAGTGGCTATTTGCAGTCCATTACGTTGAGCCAGTGTCAGGGATTCATTATCGGCATTGTTTCCCCAGGCCAGTATTCGGGTATTGTTTTTTATATCGTCGACGGCCAGTTTGCGTTTGAAGCTGATCTTGTTGTTATCACTGCGTAAATAGTCGCGCACATAGCTATGTTTCCATTTGTCAAAGCCGAGGCAGATAAACTGTCCGCGATTTTCGTGCCAGTAGTTTTGCTGACGGATGATGTGATCAATGACGGTTTCAAGATCGCAGATAGCGCCGGTGTCGGGATCAAAATAGGTGCTGTAGAGTAGATAGGCAGCGGCAAAGATCTCTTCCAGAGATCGTTTTTTTACCCGTCTGTTTAATGTCTTCCGGTCTTCGGTAATTCCCCACCCGGCATAAAAAGGCATGCCGTAGCAGCGAACTTTTTTCCCGGCCATGCAGGCTTCAAATCCCATTTGGGAGGTGACGCACCAGACTTCATCGACCTGCTGTATCAGGTTAACCGGGTTGCAGGCCTCGGCCAGAAGTTGAACATTTTCCGGCAGGTGCTGATTAACCAGATAACCCTTTTTTTTGCCAGCCAGGACGTCTGGATGGGTCTTGATAAGAATTTCGGCGTTATCCTCAGCCAGTGCGTCTTGTAGCATTTGTTCAAAGCTCTCTCCGGAGGCCATGCCGCCAGAGATTGAGAGATCGTTAGCCGTTTGATCTACCAGCAGGATCCGGTGCTTTTTGTGGGGTTTCAGTTCAAGTCTGGGTGCATGGTTGTATTTGGATAACTGGTGATTAATGATTAAATCAATACAGGATCGGGCGCGATCTTTAAGCCCGGCCAGACGGCTGGAAAGCTGGTGTTTCCCGTTGAGGATTTTTTCCAGGTCTGATGGTTTTCTGGCGTCGTAGTAGATGCCGTCCCAGTCACTCACCATGGAAAATGAACGACTGCCGTCGACGCCCAAACCAAGGGAACGGATAAAACCGTCTTCGAGACAGAGTACGTCTATGTTCTGTCTCGGGGCCATTTTTTCCCGGAATTTCAGGCGTTTATTGCCCCAGTCCACAATCAGGTCAGCAGTGCCAAGTTGCCAGGAAACATTCAGCCCGTGAGTTGACCGGTGCTTGCGGGCGCCGGTGAAAAAGGCAAGATTATTAACGGCTGCTATGCCGTCAGACAGGCAAACAGCGCAGTTGTATTTTTTATCAGTTGAATTAGCCACAAGATCTTTCTAATGGAGTTGGATGCGGTCCATAATTGCCTGATGAAATTGGTATGATTACGATTGTCAAAATGTACCTTGATTGTGCCCGTGTGCCCATGAAAAAAACATCTAGCTTGCTTCGTTTTCCCATCTGGTTTTTGGAAATTTTTACTGAAGCAAAATCCTTTGAAGCCAACCCTGTTATTGGCAGCCGCCTGCTCAATCGACTGGGTTTGCATCTGTTGCGCGTTATTCTGGCTCACAGTTTAACCGGTGTTCGCCGATTTATCCTCGGTTGGGGATTGCCGGCGGATTTGAAGCGACAATTTCGCCAAAATGGCTTTGTCGTTATCGAAAACGCTCTTCCGCAAACGCATTTTTTAGCCCTGCAAAAAGAAGCCAATGAGGCCTGGCCGGAGGTGCGGTATTTTGTCCAGGGAGATACCACCACAGAATTTGTCTATCTTGACTCCGATCGGCAGCAGTTTTTACCAGCATGCAAAAAGCTTGCGCAAAATGACTTTTTTAATCAGGTAATGAAATATGTGGCTGCCTGTGGTTTAACGCCCTGGATGGATTTTCTTCGGGTTGTGAATGTGGGCGGCGTCCCTAAGGATGATCCCCAGAAGTATTTTCACTCGGATACGTTTCACCCTACCATGAAAGCATGGCTGTTTCTGGAAGATGTGGATTCCACCAAGGGGCCGTTTGAGTATGTAAAGGGTTCAAACCGGCTCACGTGGAAAAGACTGAAATGGGAGTATCGCCAAAGTCTGGGAGTAAAGGACTCTGGCACAACCTATGCTCGACGGGGCTCATTGCGCGTCGAAGAATCTGAACTGGACGCACTTGGCTATGGGCCCATTCAATCAATGGAGGTTAAGGCAAACACCCTGATTGTTGCGGATAACTTTGGTTTTCACCGCCGGGGCGAGGCGGCTGCCAATACCAGTCGATTGTCCATGGCATTTAGCAATCGGATTAATCCTTTTTTATTATTGCCCATTCCCGGATGGAAGTGGCTGGATCGCCTGGCAGAAAAACAGGTTCGCAAGCATCATGAATTGACCACGAAGTGTCGTTCGCAGACTTGATTTGCTTTGTACTAAAACGCCCTGCGGGCTTGTTCCCATAAGTCGGAAAAACGGCACAATGGATGATTGACGGATTTTACCTGGACAGGCAATGGCCAGGAGTCGTATTGATCAGTTAACTCCGTATTCCCTTGATCTGCAATGGACGCAGAACCCTGGACCCATTCCTGGAACAACCTTAACCCGTAACGAAAAAGTTCGGTGTTGTGCCAAAATACCGATCGATGCCGGTTTGGCGGCATTGTCCCCTGGGCCAGTATCTCTCCAGTATCAAAATCTTCTGCCATTCGATGCAGGCTGACGCCAAGCTGTGGCTCGGAATTCAGAAAATAGTAAAACACCGGGTCAACGCCCTTATAGGCAGGTAAGAGCGCTGGATGGAGATTGACTGCTGCCTGATTGGGAATGGCAAGCGTTTTTGGCGAGAGCTTCAGGTTAAAAAAACTCGATAACAAAATGTCCGGATTCTTATCTGCCAACCAGGTTTGTGCATTTGGAGAATTAATATTTCCGGAGCGGAATATGGGAATGCGGTGCTGATTCGCCAGGCCTGTTACGGTTGGCAAAACCCCCGGAAGCCGCAAACTATCAAATATAGTCGTCCCCATGGCCAGATAGGTTGCGTAGCCGAGTCCGGAAGTCTGGGCAATGCGTATGGCATCACTAATAAAGTTACCGTTTGGGGTGCGGGTGCGGGTCGACAAAAACAAGCCGGCAATTTCTATGTCTTCCAGAGCCAAGAGAGCCTGAAGGCTGAGAGTGGCGCAAATCCCACCACTGGTGCACAAGAGCACTCGGGCTTTGGTCACAATAGTCCTATCCCCTGGTTAAGACTGGATTTTCGCCAGCTGGTCCCGAGTAATTTTAATTGTAGTTTTTATCTGCTCTTCGGTATGTGTTGTGCAGATAAAAAACCGCAGGCGAGCAGCACGTTCTTCAACGGCAGGATAAATAATAGGCTGAACATTGACCCCTTTTTCGAAGAGCAGATTGGATAAACGTGTGGCTTTAATCGAGCTACCAATGATAAGTGGTGTAATGGATAGCCCCATGCTTAGCCCGGTATCCAGACCTGCTTCATCGGCAGATTTTTTGAAAAACTCACCATTGTGCTGAATATGACGAACCCGGTGTGGTTCCTGCTCCAGAATTTCCAATGCCTTAAGTGAAGCTGCGGCAAGGGGAGGGGAAATACCGACACTGTAAAGAAAGCCGGGGGCGGCAAATTTAAGGTGGTCTACCAGGGCTTTCTCCCCGGCGATATAACCACCGCAGCCGCCGAGGGTCTTGCTCAGGGTTCCCATCCAGATATCCACTTCAGAGCCGGCGATATCATAATGTTCGGCAATGCCTTTGCCTCGCTCGCCCATAATGCCCAGCGAGTGAGCTTCATCAACCATCAGGAAGGCTTTATGACGTTTTTTGATATCGATAAATTTGGGCAGGTCGGGGTAATCGCCATCCATGCTGAAGATGCCTTCAGTGACAATCAGGACGCGCTGATAACTCTTGCGGCGCTCGGACAGAATACGGTCGAGTGCTTTCCAGTCATTGTGAGGAAATGACAGCCGGAAAGCGCCGGAAAGCTGGATGCCCATAAGTACACTGTTGTGAATCAGTGAATCGTGGATAACCAGGTCATTGGGTCCGAACAGGTAGCCAATGGTCGAGACATTGGTGGCGTGACCACTGACAAAAACAACAGAATCCTCGGTTCCATATAGCTCGGCGAGTTTCTTTTCCAGCTGTCTCTGAACGGGGCGCTCCCCGGATACCGGGCGGCTGGCAGAGGCTGAGGTTCCATACTGGTCAATGGCATCCTTGGCTGCTTGCATGACGCGTGGGTCACCACTGAGACCAAGGTAGTTATAGCTGCTGAAGTTGATACATTCCTTGCCGTTGACAATCGATGTATCAGAAGCGATCCCTTCATGAACCCTGAAAAAAGGGTTTTCCAGTCCAAGCTGCTCCGAGGCTGCCTTTTGAATCAGTATGTCCTTGTAATTTGGATAGCTGTCAAATCGGTACAGGGCCGGATCAATATTGAACCGGCGTTCACCGGAAAATCTGGAGTGGTTGGTTTCTGTTTCATCCTTTTGCTTGCCCACAGATTCGCTACGCTTATTCAGAGCAGTCTGGATAAGCCGTTCCTTGGCTTGGCCGGAAAGGCCAAAAAGCGATTTTTTTTCTTTGCTCATTCTCTGGGTCCTAAAATACGGCTACAGGATACTGCTGTTTTTGTCGGAAGACTTCATTTTACTGCTCAATTCTTCCAACCCTTCATCGCCGAGGTTCTCGTTGTGAACATTGGCAAGTCGGCGGACGCTGTCTGTGGCATGGGCATCGCTCTGGTCGGTGTCTGTACCCATTAGTTTCTGGATAATACGTTCCGACAGTCGCATGATAGAAGGCCCTTCTGACAGAGCCATGGCTGGCATGTTCACGTTAAAGCGTTTTTCCACAGCCATCGCCAATTCTACGCCCATCAAAGAATCCATGCCCAGGTCGAATACCGACGACTGATAGTCAAGTTTGTCTGCCGGAATGCGCAAAATATGACCAATTTCCCGAGACAGTAGTTCCGCAACTTTCGCCAGTGCCTCTTCCTGACTAAGTCCTTTAAGCAGTTCGCGAATGTCTTCTCCCTGATCTTCATCACTGCCCTGTTTTGCTGCCAGCCAGTCGAGAATCCGGTACTGGCTGGAACTGGATATAGGAAGGAAGCGCTTCATTGCCCCCCAGTTAATGTCCATCACCGCACAGCCGGTACGATCACTCAATAGCAAATCTTCCAAAATGGAAAGGGCCTCGGCTGAAGTAAGTGACGAGCCACCCAGGCGAGCTTGCAAGGCATCTTTGATATCTTCATTTCGAGCCAGGAAACCTGCATCACTAATGGCTCCCCAGGCAACAAACAGGCCGCAAAGACCTTGCTCTCTGCGTTGCTGGATGAGTCCCTCAAGCGCGCTGTTGGCGGCCACATAGTTGCCCTGGCCAGGGTTGCCAAAATAGGTAGTCACAGAACTGTAGACCACAAACATATCCAGGCTGTGTGCCTGACTCAACATGTGCAAATTCCAGCCGCCAATTACTTTGGGATCTAGCACTTTGCGCATGCGCTCGGCATCCAGGTTTTGCAGCAGGCCGTCATCAAAAACAGTAGCGGCATGTATCACCCCTTTCAGCGCGGGCAAGGATGCGCCAAAGCTGTCAAAAAGCTGTGCGAGCTGCTGGTGGTCGGTGACATCGACGGCCTGGCAACTAAGCTCGACATCCATTAGCGCCAGTTCATCAAACGAATCGACAGAACTCTCTGGAGCGGTTCCGGAGCGACTAACAAGGGTGAGGTGCCGGGCACCTTTACTTGCGAGAAATTTGGCAGTTTCCAGGCCAAATCCACTCAGTCCCCCGGTAACCAGATAGGTTGCGCCCGGGTCCAGTTGCAAGGCAGTGCTCTGTTCTTTTGCCGGGCACTTAACTTTGGGCAAGTCTTCATAATTGATCAGGATTTTGCCTATTTGACGGGCTTGTTGCATATAGCGAAAAGCCTCTTCTGCGCGTGTTGCATTGAACACTCTATAGGGCAGTGGCCGCAGGGCACCTTCCTCAAAAATTGACATAAGGTCCTTGAATACGCGTTCTGCCAGCCTGGGTTTTTCTACCATGAGCTGGTCAGCGTCAATACCAAAATAGGAAATGTTGTTGCGAAAAGGACGAAGACCAATCCGTGAGTTTTCATAAAAATCGCGCTTCCCGAGTTCCAGGAACCGGCCGAATGGGCGCAGTATTTTAAGATTTTTGTTAATCGCTTCGCCGGCCAGTGAGTTGAGTACCACATCGACCCCCTCACCATTGGTAAGCTCCATTATGTCGTCAGCAAAATTCAGGCTGCGCGAATCCAGAACATGATCGGCGCCCATCAGATTTACAAAGTCGCGTTTTTCGTCAGACCCGGCAGTAACAAAAACCTCGGCTCCCAAATAATGGGCCAGTTGTATCGCGGCGATGCCGACACCGCCAGCGCCCCCGTGAATCAGTACGCGCTCACCTTCCTGAAGGCGAGCCAGATAATCCAGGGCATAGTAAGCAGTGAAGAAGGTCGTGGGTACAGTTGCAGCTTCTTCAAATAACCAGGTTTTGGGTATTTGTGCTACGGCACTTGCGGTAGTAATTAACTGGGTGCTGAAACAGGCCGGGCCAAAGCCCATCACTTTGTCACCAATATGAAAGCCTTCGACATTTTTGCCAACCGCTTCAACGACACCGGCAAATTCCATCCCCAGGGTTGGTCCGGAAAAGCCGCTTTCAACTGCTTCATCAGACAGTAAGCCCATGGCGTACATGACATCTCGAAAGTTTAAGCCGGAGGCCATAGGTCGAATTTTCAGTTCACCAGCCCCAGGAGAACGGTCTTCAACGGGAACCCACTGAAGATTTTTCAAAAGGCCAGGATCGCTAAAATCCAGTTTGATTGGGCCGTTCCAGTCTTCGCCTTGTCCTTTTTCAATGGGACAGGGCTGCATTTCCAGGACATATCGTTGATTGTCTTTCAGCACAATTTCGCGGTCTACTACCGGGTGCTGTAATTCTGCAGTCAGTGCAGTGAGCAGTGATTCCGGATGGTTGCTGGCCAGATCAATTTGGCTGCAGTCCAGTTCTGCTATCTCATTGCGGATAACTCGCCCGAGGCCCCATAACGCAGAGTCGGCCAGATGTTTCTTTTCGGTAGAGGCCGTGTTTCCGCCCAGCGTTATCAGCCGGAGCGCAGGCAGTTTGTCTGTCGACTGGTTTAGCAGTTTCGCTATGTTCAAGGCCGCTACAGTTCTCAGGTTGAGACTGTTCGACAAATTGCTTTCATCCAAATTCAGGCCGCAAAGAAAAAGAACGGAGTCGACCTTGTCGAGTTCAAGTTTTTCGATGCCCTCAGAAAAATTGCCATTGACCAAATCCAGAATATGGCTTCCCTCTGCAGGGGTCTCAAGTTTATTGCAGCCGGCTTGATGGGAGAGTCGGGAGACATGGATGAGGTCAGGAAGCTGGTCGCCCAGTTTGCGGGTCAGCGAGTCTGCATGGGCTGTTGAATCAGTAACAATCAGCCAGCGCTGTTCAGAGTCCTGTGTTTCCGGAGCTGATTCATTTCTGGCCAGCAGCAAGTAGGGCCCGGAAATTTCATCCGGATCATCGCTGATTGCCCGAGTGTCGGTAAACCCGGCGGAACTGGTCAAACTTGCCCAATCTTTAACCTGCAGACGCAGGGGAACCGGCCGGTCGGGATTATCGGTTCGGTGCCAGTAATCATCGTCCAGGCCAGATGTGATGTCGGCCAGGCGAGATGGGTTCTTCTCCATGCACAGTAATAATGACTCGGCGCTCATGACTGAGCGCAAGCTTTCCAGAAGGCGGTCTGGATGTGTATGGGCATGCAGTGCTTCGTTGACAATCACCAGATCAAAGGGTGTTTGAGCTTCTGCAAATTCTTTCCAGTCTTCAGAAGATTCAAAATCCAGTTGCGTAACCTGGGCCTGGGGAAAATCTTCAATAAGTGCTTCGGTTTTGCCACAAACCTCTGAATCTGAATGCAAATACAGGTAATCAGAGTTTATTGGGAGCAGTTTAATTAGTCGTTGGCACAGCTTTCCCTGGCCATTGCCAAGATGCAAAACGCGAAAATATTGATCTCGCTGGCTGCTCCATTGAGCAACAACGTATACCAGGCTGTCTATGGTTCCCTTGATACTGAGGGCAGTGTCGGCAAGATGGTCTTTCAGCCCACTTGATTTGCCCGGCTTGATGAACTCGTCGGCTTTGCGCTTTCCTGCCAGCAATTCACTGAGATTGGTTCCGGCCCGCCCGGCCAGCAATACTTCTGGCATAAGTCCGGGGTAGTCACCGATGAGCGTTAGCCAAACAGACCGGCTATCAGGAATTCCTTCGTTTGGGGACAGTGCCCAGGTGTCATTATTGCGTGTTGCCCAGCCCTGTTCTTCAAGAATTTGTAACAGGCGGGATACCAGAAACTGATGTCCAGGTTCTATGCCCTGATCCATAAATGCATTGAGATCGAGTTCCTGGTTTTTTGCAAACAGTGCCAGAGCCTCATAGGCATAGCAGGCGATCAACGTATCCAGGAGGGGGACAACCTCTGAGTACAGAGTTTTCCGGCGGTTGATCTGCGCTTCGCTGTTAAGAATTTTTTCCGCTGTTTTCGCCAGCTCCTTTGTATCCAGTGGGGCGACGTGATTACCGGTATACGCATTGGGCTTGGGCTGGAGAAGATATTCGTAGATCCCCGTTTCCTGGGCCTCCTGTGCAAATTTAACCGCACGAAAACGGCAGTCTTCGGCGGTAGCAACCAGATTGCCATCGGCATCAAACAACTCAAAGTTTGCGAGTACTGATCTCGGACTTTGACGTTTGATTTGCGCTCTAAACCATTTGATTTCAGTACTGTCATAAGTGCGTAGGCGCCCGACCCGAACCGGGATCATGGCACTGGGCTGTCGATCGGAAAGCTGGTTTGCCATAAGCCCGACCAGCACCTGAAAACAGGAATCCAGATAGCCTGGATGCAATACATGTTGTTCGAGTTGGTCGCGGATGCCATCGGGGGTGACGACACTGGCAATAGCACTATCGCCATTTATCCATACTTGTTCGATTCCACGGAAGCAGGGACCATATTTCAGTCCTAACCGGGCAGCTATTTCATAGTGCTGTTCTCCGGACAGGTGATCACCCTCGGGTTGTGTCGACAGGTCGAGGGTCGGAGTGGTTGATTTTCGGGGTGTTGAACTCTGGTGCAGTACACGGCCAACGACATGCTCTGTCCAGGCGTCATCCGAGAGCCGCAAACGACTTTTGATAACGAAGTGACCGGAGGACTCAGACAGTTCAAAGCGTAAGGTGCGTAGTTGACCTTCCTCAAACAGCAGGGGAGAACGAATTTCCAGATCTTCCAGTTCGTGGTAATCACCCTCCTCAAACCAGATTTTCGCTGCGGCCAACGCCATTTCTGCATAAGCGGCGGCAGGCATAACTTCGCCGTTGCCAACCACATGGTCTGCCAGATAGGGGACAGTTTCACTATCCAGATGAGTTTCCCACTGTGGCAGGCCAGGTTTTATGCGATAGCCGAGCAAGGGGTGTTCTACTTTTCGGCCGGTGAGGTTGTAGCCTTCGTCGGTTACGTCGTGCCAGTACTCCTGGTGCTGCCAGGGATAGGTTGGCAGGTCAATATGCGTTCCCGAAACGGGGAAATGGCGCTCGAGGTCCATATAAGCCCCGGCCAGGTGAACACTTAATAATGCACGCTGAATATCCTGTACTTCATCAGATTTTCGCAACAGGGTAGGGCTGACAAGGCCACGAATATTGGCGTGGCGCAGGCATTCGTTGAGATAGCCACGCATAATTGGGTGAGGGCCTACATCCATAAATACATGGAAACCGTCTTCGATCATGGTTTCTATGGCTTTTCCGAATACTACCGGTTGACGTACGTTATCCCACCAGTATTGCGCGGTGAATTTTCTGCCGTCAATCTTCTTGCCCGCTACTGTCGAGTAAATGGGAACGGAGGTTTGCCCTGGGCGCAAACTTTCAAGCGAGGTAAGCAACCTGTCCTTGACCGGTTCCATGTATTTGCTGTGGAAAGCATAGTCGAGATCGAGAATTCGGCAGAAAATATCCCTTTGTTCCGCTACGTTTGCCAATTGTTGCAGCGCTGGAAGTGAGCCGGCAAGGGTTACAGATTTTGGGCTGTTTATCCCGGCAATCTCGACCTGCTCCTTAAGCCTAAATTCTGCAATCAGGTTTAGGGCATCTTTCTGGTCTAATCCTAATGCTGCCATCCGACCGGTGCCCCGGGTAAGGCCCTGTGCCGCGCTTCTCTCGACAATGACGTGCACCGCCTGTTTGAGGCTCAGGGCGCCCGATGCCCAGGCTGCGGTGACTTCCCCCACGCTGTGGCCGGCAACTGCTTTAGGTCTGATGCCCTTGTCGGCAAGCCATTCGGTAATACCAACCTGGATAGCAAAGAGTGCAGGCTGTGCTATTTCAGTGAGATGAAATTTGGAGTTTTCCGGTTCGGCATGTAACTCGTCGATAATGGAGTAATCCACATATTCACTGAGGAGGCTGTCTGTTTCTCTAAGCTTTTCAGCAAAAAGTTTATCAGCGGCGAACAGTTCCCGCCCCATTCCCAGCCACTGGGAACCATTGCCGGAATAAATAAATGCCAGTGCCGCGTTTTTCTCGACAAGTGTCTGGGTAACAACAGGTGAACTTTCTGCACCTTCAATATAGCTGCGTAAGGCGCGAATCAAACCGCTCACCGACTTTGCCTTGACAGCAAGGCCGTTGTTCAGATGGGCTCTTTTATGAGCTAATTGATAGGCAATGTCGTAATACCAGGCGGAATTGGTGCGCAGAAAATCAGCGTATTGTTCTGCCATTTTCTTTAACGCGGCAGGGCTCGCTGCAGACAGGAAGAGGGGAGGGACTTCGATGCCTTCCGGGATGTCGCCATTGCGTTCCCGTGTATCCCTGTATTCTTCAAGAATAACGTGAGAATTGGCGCCGCCAAAACCGAATGAGTTTACCCCGGCAATTAGCGATTTTTCAGACTCCGGGAATTCAGAAAACTGGTCTACAACACTGATATTCAGGCCGTCGAAATCTATATTGGGGTTTGGGTTGTCAAAATGAAGGTTCGCAGGTACAGCGCGCTGTTTGAGGCAGAGAATGGTTTTCACTATGCCCGCCATCCCGGAGGCTGTTTCCATGTGGCCCACATTGGTTTTAACCGAACCTATGGGCAGGAAATTTTTGTGGGAGCGGAGTTTGGCCAGAGTTTCGCCAATCGCTGTCGCTTCAATGGGATCGCCAACGGCAGTTCCGGTGCCGTGAGCTTCGATATAGTCTATTTCGTTGACGTTAATGCCCGCTTCTTCGTATACCTTTTTCAATAGCGCTGACTGCCCTTCGAAGCTGGGCATGGTAATACCGTTGGTTCTGCCGTCAGAGTTAACCCCGGTGTTGACGATGACTGCATGAATTCGATCGCCGTCCTGTTCTGCTTGCTCAAGAGGCTTGAGATACAAAACGGCGCAGCCTTCGGAACGAACATAACCATCGCCGGCTGCATCAAATGCCCGGCAACGGCCGTTGGGTGAAAGCATGGAAGCTTTGGAAAAGCCGACAAAACCAAAGGGGTGAAGCAGAAGGTTTACTCCACCAACCAGCGCTTTACTGGCTTCGCCCTTCCAAATGGAACTACAAGCCTGATGAAGTGCTACCAGGGAGCTTGAGCAAGCCGTATCAATAGACATGCTTGGCCCGTGGAGGTCAAAAATATAAGAGATCCTGTTGGAGGCGATACTGGCGGTAGAGCCGGTCATGGAGTAAGCATCTGCAGACGAGAGGTCGTCCATCCGTCGCTGGGCGTAATCGGTACTTGCGATACCTACATAGACCGCAGTGTCAGAACCTTCCAGGCTTTCAGGGTTAACCGCAGCATTTTCCATTGCTTCCCAGCTGAGTTCGAGCAGCAGTCGCTGCTGGGGATCCATTTGTGCGGCTTCTCTTGGCGAGATCCCAAAAAACTGGGCGTCAAATTCCTGGATTCGGCTGAGCTGTCCGGCAGAAAAAACATAGCTTTTACCGGCTTCCGATTTTCTGGAGTGTTTGAGGATACTGCTGTCCCAGCGATCTGTCCCGACTTCGGTGACCAGATCTTGTCTGTTTGTTAGCGCATGCCAAAACTTTTCCTGATTGTTAATGTCTCCCGGGAACCGGAAGGCCATGCCGACAATGGCTATCCTTTGTTTCTTGTTTGGCATATGCGCTCTGCAGTCTCTGTTTTGTAACGAAATCGTAAAGTCACTGAAGCATTAATCATACTAGTAATTTGGATAAATTTTGAGCTTTGAAGCCATAATTTGTGCAAAGCACAATGAAATACCTGATGATTTTCGGGTTGTTTAGGGCCTATGTCTCAATTTTTGTCGAGTAACTGACGCCAAAATCGGTAAGCTCGACGCGGATGGCCTATTTTATAGGCGGTTTCCCGAGCGTTGAACGCCATATCTGACATCAGCTTTGGGTTGGAGATTAACAGATTGATGTAGTGAAACCATTCGTCGGGGTCATCATTTGCCAAAAAACCATTATCACCGTGGATAACGATATCAGAATAGGGTTCCCGATTGCTGTATATCCCGACTGCGCCCACAGCAGCAATATCCAGAAACTTTATGTGGGACTTTCCCCGGTTGTAGGGGCTATCAAGTAACGGCGCCAGGCCGATGTGTCGAGTGCAGATACGCTGAAAAAGCTTGAATCCGCGCCAGGATTTTGGCTGGCGCACAATAACGTTTGGCCGGGAACTCAGATCCCTGGGGGTGGAGTCGCCAATCAGGGATTCAAACCCCGCATTCGGACTGACCAGGATTTTTCGCAATGCCGGAGCAATAAATTCCAGATCTTTCTCATGCGACCGGGTTGCGTGGTAACAGATCCATTTTTTCCTGGCGTT
>Ga0222652_1000497_pt1 | contig 16305 bp, 14 predicted proteins | sample AntAcemetagen371_FD_179803 | JGI IMG/M metagenome (GOLD analysis project Ga0222652, IMG submission 179803) | Saline water microbial communities from Ace Lake, Antarctica - #371 | ecosystem: Environmental > Aquatic > Non-marine Saline and Alkaline > Saline | place: Antarctica: Ace Lake... | reverse complement strand
ACAACACCTGTATCGACAAACAAATCCCAGGTTTTGGCATCAATATAACGGCGGTCACCGACGGCAAGTGCGGACTGAATTTCGGCCCTGGCAACACCCGCCTGCTGCAAACGATCTGACTGATCCCGACGCCAGCGATCAATGCGGGCCTTCCATCCCGGCTTGATGACTTTTTTGTGGTCAACCAGATGTGATATGTATCCGGTTGAGCTGACTGACTCGCTCACCAGCCAGCGCTGATAATCAAACAACCCCCGATTCATCAGACCATGCGGACGGCGCAATCGGGCCTCAAAAGTCAGTTGGTCGCCCGGGCCAAACGGCTGCTCCGAATACCCGTAATAACCAAGGCGGATTTTTCTGGACCTGTTTTGCCCCTGAACTTCAACTCCTGGCTGAATGGAAACAGGCTGAAGCGAATGAACAAGCAGGTTAAACCGCCAACTTCGGGCTCCCTGTTCCGGCATCCCGATAATCTCGCCCTCAATCAGGAATTTTTGGTTATTTAACACTTCCGGAAGCAATAGCTGCGCATAGGAAACCGCCGACCAACTGCCATAAGCCAGACCAATAAAAAAAGCAATCAGCCAGATTCGCCGAAATCGGCAAAACAGCCCCGCGCTGGCAATAAAAGCGAAAAATAAAGGCAGGTAATTGGGCGTGTCCCAATAAAAATTGGGTGCAAATACACCCACCGAAAAAGCCAGTAATGCATAGATCTGCTGCATAAAAGTACTCCCTGTACTTTGTGGAATCGTCCTGATAAACCTGAGTCTAGCAAACTCGTATTGTTAATCTTGCTTTTTCTGTTGACCTGCGTGTAACAATAAAGACCTATTAGATCTTAAAGCCGTTATGCCCAAAAAGTTTTTTAAACGCATTGGCCCCAGCCGGGAATATATACAAACGCATAAATCCCTGGGATTTATTGCTCACCTGCTCCAGGACGCCAATCTTTTCCACCTGACCCGCCACTCGGTGAGCCGGGCTTTTGCTATTGGCCTGGGTGTCGCGATGACTCCGGTCTATGGCCATATGCTTATCGCCGCGGTACTAGCCATCTGGACGCGAGCCAACCTGGGGCTAAGCATTGTTCTGGTCTGGGTCACCAACCCCTTGACCTTTCCAATGGTTCTGTTTGCAGAATACTGGCTGGGGGCACAAATTCTGGGCATAGAGGAAAGGGTCAACCTCGCCAGCATTGACTATCACGAATGGAAGACTCTGCTGTTTGATGTCTGGAAGCCCATTCTTATAGGCTCAGTCCTGTTGAGCCTGATTTCTGCGCTGGTTGGCTATTACGGCATCCAGATATTTTGGCTGTTAGACGTCAATCGACGGTGGCGCGAACGCCGAAGAATAATTAAAAGAAGATAATTGCGCAGCAAAAAAGGTCAGCCTGGGCTGGGCTCCAGAAAATTAGGTGCCTTAACTTCAGTCCGTCATGCCCGCGCAGGCGGGCATCCACCTACGAAAATACATGGATACCCGCCTGCGCGGGGATGACGGGGCCGAGAATACTTTGGGCAGTAGTGCGCCTTCGCGGGAATAACGGCGCGTGAGAATTCATTTCACTCGTATCTAAGCACCTGGGAAGCTTCTACGCGAGAGACTTTCCAGGCCGGATAAACCGAAGCCAGCACACTGAGAAAAATCGACACACCGACCACAAACGTCAACTGTCCCCAATGCAGGGCGGATGGCAAATAATCAAGCGGATAGACTTCCGTACTGAGAATTTTAAAGCCAAAAAAGTTCTCAATTGCAAGTGATACCCCAGTTAGGTTCAGTGAAAACAACGCCCCGAGAGTACCGCCAACCACTGCGCCCAGGGTTCCAATAAACATGCCCTGCATGGCAAATACCCGCGCCAGACTTGCTGGTCTGGCTCCGAGGGCTTTAAGTATGGCAATCTCACTCTGCTTGTCTGCAGAGGCGATAATTAGTGTTGCCACCAAATTAAACGCCGCAATAATCAAAATCAGCATAACGATTAGCGCAACCAGATAGCGCGACATCTGGATGGCTTCGTACAAATTGCCATGGCTCTGCTCCCAGGTGCTAAACCGATACCCCAAAGGCAGGCCGCTTTCAAGTTCGCGTCCAATATTGCGAGCGGAAAATACATCGCGAATTTGAACCCGCATGCCTTCCGGTGTCACAGATTGTCCTGAAATATTGCGCAGCTGTTCGAATGGCAGCAATGCCAGACGCTGGTCCATTTCCGTGCCGGAATGAAAGACCGATATCACCTCAAAACTGGCAGCCTGAAGCTGTTGTCGATCTCTTTGGAATACCAGCGTCACGACCTGATCACCTTCGGCCAGATTGAGTCGACTTGCGACCCCGGCCCCTAAAACCAGTCCCTGACGGTCCTGCATTATTTGCAGCAATTCCTGCCCCAGCAAACGAGAGAATCCGGAGTCCGCCTGTCCTTCTTCCAGCTGCGGATCAAATGCATACAAAAGCCCTGGTTCCACCTGACCGCGATGACGAAACAGCACTTCCAGCTCAGTAAAGGGACTTGCGCTTAAAACCTGCGGGTGCCCCAAAATGGTTTGCATGTCGTTTTCCCAATTATCCCTTTCCGACACAATCGACTGGGTCAAACGGACATGCGGCAACAACATCAAAATTCGTTCGCGCATTTCCTTGTCAAAACCGTTCATCACCGAAAGCACAGTTATCAGCAGGCTGACACCCAGGACCAGACCCAGGGCAGACACCAGCGTGATAAAGTTTGTCAGGCGGCCTCGGCGATGCCCCAGGGTATAGCGCAGAGCTAGAAGAGCTTCCAAAGCGATCATGACGCTTGCAACTTGCCCCCAACCAGTTGCAGCTGCCGATCCATATGATCGGCGATTCCCGGATCGTGGGTAACGACGACCAGAGCAGAACCTGTTTGTTGATTCAGTTGTTCAATCAAATCTATCACGCGCTTGGCGTTCTCCCGGTCAAGATTGCCGGTGGGTTCGTCCATTAGCAACACCCTGGGCTCACCCGCCAGCGCTCTGGCGATAGCAACCCGCTGGCGCTCACCGCCAGAAAGCTCTGAAGGTCTGTGTTCAAATCGTGCCGACATACCAACACGATCAAGCACTTCCTTTGCCTGCACGGCCGCCTGTTTACGCGACTGCCCGCGCAACCATAGCGGCATGGCTACATTTTCAAGCGCGCTGAATTCAGGTAAAAGATGATGAAACTGGAACACAAAGCCGAGCGCCCGATTTCGCAGATTTGCGCGGGCGGATTCAGACAGGCCATTTACGTTGGTGCCGGCAATCCATACTTCTCCGGCATCCGGTTCGTCCAGCGCGCCCAGCAGGTTCAGCAGGGTGGTTTTTCCCGCGCCGCTGGTACCCATAATTGCCAGACGCTCACCCTCAACTACTTTGAGATCGACACCGCAAAGTATCTGTAGCCTTTCGGGACCCAGTTGATAATTACGCTCCAGTCCTTTGCAGACCAAAACTTCTTTTTTTTCCTGGAGAGTAGTCTCGTTCATCATTTTATTGCTTGTAGGTAAGTGCTTCTGTCGGGGTAATTTTCGACGCCTGCCAGGCCGGGATAATCGTAGCTAATACAGTCAAGACGATAGAGGCACCCACAACCCAAAGAAAATCACTCAACAACCACTGGCTGGGTACAAAGCTGACATAGAAAACACTGGGGTCAAACATCCTTGAGCCAGACATCTGCTCAAAAAACTGAACCAGGTCGGACAAATAAAATGCCAGCAGTGTTCCAAAAAATGCCCCCATGATAATTCCCGTCAGGCCAAGGGCCATGCCCTGAACAATAAAGATACGCATCACGGTTTTTGTGTTTGCCCCAATTGTCCTTAACACCGCCATATCCGAGCGTTTGTCAGACACCATCATGACCAGCCCACTGACGATATTAAACGCTGCCACAAATACAATAATCAGCAATAACAGTCCTACGGTCACCTTTTCCATCGCCATAGCCTTGAACAGGCTTTCGTATTTGCTCGACCAGCTCCGTATTTCCCAGCCTGCCATATTTCTATCGGTAAAAAATTCCTGCAGCTGGTCGGAAAAGACAGCTTCGGACTGCTCGTCTTTCAACTTCAGTCGAAACCCTTTGTCTGAGTCATTCTGACGAAATAGACGATTGGCATCCTCTATATGAATATAAGCCAGATCCGAATCCAGCTGTGACCCCGAATCAAAAATCGCTACAACCCGAAAATATTTTTCCCGGGGATAAATGCCCGCCGGCGTTACCTGAACCTGGGGCAACATGGCGCTGATCTGATCGCCGGGCTGAACGAAAAGCTGTCGTGCAATATAGCCGCCCAAGACAATACCGAACTCGCCTGGCTGGAGAAAATCCATCGCGCCGTAAAGTATCGCTTCTGCAAGCGGGACAACCGCTGAATCGCTTGTCGGCTCTATGCCCGTCAGGGTCACTGGCATCTGCATGCCATTGCCGGTAATCAACGCGAAACTTTCAAGCTGGCCGGCGCTGGCACTGACCAGCTCATTCGACTGTAAAAACCCCATGACTTCTGCTCGTGAAATGCCCGGGTCTTGACTGTCAGACGAAGCTGCCGGTACCAGGGTCAATTGCGGAGAGACTAACTGGAAGCGCTGCTTTATCTCGCGATTAAAACCATTCATCACCGACAGCACGATAATCAGCGCGGCCACCCCCAATGCCATACCAAATACAGAAAAAGCCGCCACTACCGAACCAAATCGGTTGCGCTGACGCCCACGGGCATAACGCAAGCCGACCGTGAATGGAACAGAGAAGATGAAATTCATTTTTGATCGTGAAAGAGCGCTCGTTTGTCGACTAGTCCCGCTTACACAGGGAAATAAATCACTTATTCAAAACCTGCACTCTAAAAATGTTTTCCTAATAGACGGAGTTGTTCTTTAGAGATGCTAGCTTAACAGCAACTCGGCGAGGAGTATCTGCAATGAAAACCCGAATGCTGCTAAAAGTTATTGTTTTGACGTCCCTGATCCAGGGTTTGCTTATCAATCTGGCTATGGCGGAGGAGTCGAAATTTTCGCCAGCAACCCGGGGAAACTACTTTCTGGTAATTCCTGAACGGGGCCAATCACAGACAGACGTTGCCATGTCATTCGGCGAAGCCCGGCGAGTTACCAGTACAGCAGGAAAGACGCATATCAGAACCTGGCACTATGAAGAGTTTTCTGTGTATTTTGAGCAAAATCAGGTTGTTCACGCCATACGACGTCATCGCCGTCTTTAATCATAAAAACAGGACATCTGCCGCAGGCTAGCTCTTTTTCTTCAACAGGTTGCTGATCTCTTGCCGATTATCCACGCCGGCATAAAAGTGTTGCTCAAACAACTGACAAAGCGTATCGATTCTGGAATTGTGCCCGGGATTCTGTCCACGACTTTGTTCTGCCAGCCGAGAAGGCGTATACCCTGGCTCCAGATCAACCCCGGCCTTGACCAGTTCAGTCCGAAACTGGTCGAATTGTCTTTGCGTTTTCGGTCGCTTGCGATCTTTCGAAATCCACCAGAGGTTAACGTAAATTGCCCCCATTATCAGCGCCACAAAAACCGACAAAATAATCAGCAGCCGCTTTAGCGAAAGATCACCAAAAATTCCTTCCCACATGTCAAATTGCTGCTCGTTGTCATAACCCAGAATCCAGCTCACCCAAAGGTAATTGACACTATCCATTCGCAGACGCAACCAGTTCAGCCAGCCTATATCTTGCAAAGCGGCAAGAGAGAACGCATCGTCCGCCAAAAAATCCGGGTCTTCCTTGAGAATTTCCCTGGCACCAAGTTCAATCCGTTCGGGAGAAACGGCGCTGGTCGGATCCGCCTGAACCCAGCCACGACCCTCAACCCAGTATTCCGCCCAGGCGTGGGCATCGTATTGATACACCATCAAATAGTTGCCATCGGCGTTTAGCTCACCCCCCTGGTAACCGGAGACAATACGAGCTGGAACACCCGCTGCCCGCAACAAAAACACGGTGGCCTGGGCAAAATGCTCACAAAAGCCCCGAGGTCGATCAAACATGAACTCATCAATTGAATCCGTACCAAAAGCACCAGGATTCAGGGTGTAGGTGTGCTCCGAGTGAAACATTGAAAAAAGCCGGCTCACCAGCTGGTCTGGTGTTAAACCTTCCGCAGCCCAGGACTCTGCCAGTTCACGAGTCTGCGGGTTAAACTCGCTGGGCAGGTAAAGATTGCGATATCGATCCCGCAAATCGAGAATCTCATCGGTCATACCGTAATCGGGATAACTGCTAACGCGGTATTTCACCCGCTGTGTGACCGGCTGACGACTGACAAGGCGCAGGCCCTTGGTCATCCCCAGGCCGTTTTCCTGGCTTACCGGAGCGGTCAGGGCAAATAGCCAATGCTGGCTGGTCGGCTCCTGATAGACGTCGTAAACCAGGGGTTCTCCTTCATAAAGAATTTCGTCGGTCCAGTCCGCCGGAGGGCGTTCCGAGCCAGGGAAATAAGTGCGCCCTCCGTCCTGGATAGCCATGAAGTTTTCGCGATTGGTCCAGGCCTGGCCATCATAATCACTGAGCACCAGGGCTCTCCAGTAAAGGTTACTGCGTGGCGGCACCTCTCCCTGGAACCCGACACGAAACGCCAGCCTGCTGGAGCGCGCCAGCTCGCCGATGGATCCTGGACGCATGGTGTCAGAGATACCGCTGACCGCCTGATCTTCGGAGACAGGGACTGCCCAAAAAGAAGGCACTCTCGGTGCAAAAAGGAAAATGATAATTGTCAGGGGCACGGAGACCAGGGCAATCCAGCCCACACTTTTGAGAGGAAACAGAGAGAGCGACCGGAAGGAATACTGTTGCCAGGGATCCCGTTCTGCCATGTTCTGTGCTGTGAGCGCCAGGATAATCGACAGTACGGCCAGCAAAAAATGCAGAACCGTCTGCTCGTATATCAACTGGATCGACGCAATGAAATAGCAAAGATAGAGTACGGTTCGCGCCTCGCGAATTACCCGCATTTCCAAAAACTTGAGTGCGCAGCAAATAATGAGCAGCGCACTCATCGGCTCAAGTCCAATGGGTGGATACCACTGCCAGAGCACAGCCGCTGAAGCCAGCACCGCCATGCCCGCTGTAATTTTTCTGGACGGCTGGGCACTACCGCGCCACAGAACCCGAAAACGCCAGACCAGCGCGGAGAGACAAATCAGCGACACCCAAACCGGCAAATAAAACCAGATAGGCAAACAAGTAACCGTCAGGGCCAGCATCAGCCAGCCCTGTTGCAACCGTGACATCTGAAGTTTTTCAGACCTGTTTAGACTGGACAGTCCCAGACTAATCATCCAGCTCCTCCAGACCATAAATGGCCAGCGCACTTAATAGCCGGTGCATATGGACTTCGCCCTGGGCTGGCAGAAACACTTGCCCCGGAAGGCGTAAACCATAATGCTGGCCGAGCTCTTCCATCTCAAGGATTTTGGCGCAGAGTGCGCTGAGCCTCTGTTCAGCACCCAGGCCGGCATAGTTTTCCCAATCCAGCCATTCCGGATTGAGTGTTTGCGCCTCAAAGGTTTTTTCCAGCAGGCCGCGTCCGGCAGAGTACTGCTTCCAGGCAATGCGCTGGGGCGACACACCCGGCTGCCACTCCGCCAAACCACCAAAGTCATCAATACCACGTTTGTGGCTTTGCCCCTCCCCGCCCTCTGACCGCTCTCCTGAGGTGGGCTCAGCGGACACAGGCTTTGGATATACCAGTGCATTCAGTTGCAATCTGGGCCAGCTCCAGGCTCGCAAAATTCCCAAAGGATAGGTGGTTTCAACGCACAAACGCCCGGGATTCAACCAGCCTCTCTGATGAGTTTCCAGGCGAATTTCGGTTTGTACCGTACTTTTTGCCGGCACATCAATGCTGACCGGATACGCATCGGCCCATCGCAAGACAATGCCCAAACGGTCTTCTTTGGTTGGATTTTCCACGTTCAGGTGAATGGCAACCTTTTCGCCGGAAAATGCGCGATCGCAGGTCGTAACCGCTACTTCAAGCCCGGAAAGATTGGCATGAGTGCGAAAAACAGTACTGACAAATATAGCCAGCATAAAAAAGGCAAGTGCGAGCACGAGGTTGTTTTCATAATTGGTTCCCGCCAGCCACATCATCATGGCTACCAGCAAAAAACCCACAAACTGACTGGTTGGGAATATATATAGATTGTGCTGAGAAAAAGCTTCCCGGGTCGTTTCTGGCTGGCGTTGTTCCAGCCACTTATCGAGACGTGCCTTAAGTGATTGCCGAGCCGAAGAAATCATGCGTCAGTTAATATTTGGTGATCAGTCAGCGAGAACATCAATGGTCTCAACCCATTGTTCAATTTCAACCATACTGGTTTGGGATCCATTGGAGCGACTGTTCAAGCGATGACTAAAGACCGGAGCAACCACTGCCTGGATATCATCCGGACTCAGGTAGTCGCGTCCTTCCAGCATCGCCCAAGCCTTGGACGCCTGCATTAACGCCAATCCGCCTCTTGGTGAAATACCATGAACAAAAAGACCGCTTTCGCGCGTCGCCTTGATCAGCCTCTGCACATAATCCATCACGACATCAGACGCCTTGATTTGGCTCACAGCGTTCTGCAGGGTCAACATATACTCCGCTAGCAACACCTGTTCGATTTCCGACATGTTCTCGCGTGGATTGCGCCCCTGAAGAATTTCGCGCTCCGCGGCAGCATCGGGATAGCCCAGGGATATTCTCATCAAAAAACGATCGAGCTGGGATTCCGGTAAAGGAAAGGTTCCAGCCAGGCTATGGGGGTTTTGCGTCGCAATAACAAAAAACGGCTCGGGCAATTGGCGCGACACACCATCGACTGATACCTGCCGTTCCTCCATTGCTTCCAACAAGGCCGACTGTGTCTTGGGGCTACAGCGATTGATCTCATCTGCCAGCAAAAACTGACAAAAAAGCGGCCCTTCCTGAAAGCGAAATTGCCCGGATTCCTTGTCATACATGGAAAAACCGGTCAGATCCGCTGGCAACATATCACTGGTAAATTGAACCCGCTTGTAATCAAGGCCGGTGACCCTTGCCAGAGCCTGTGCGAGCGTTGTTTTACCCAGACCGGGCAAATCCTCAATCAAAAGGTGGCCTCGGGCCACCATACAGACAACAGAAAGGCGCACAGCGCGATCTTTTCCCAACAATACGCGGCTTACCTGTTCAACTGCCGCTTGTAATTGATTTGGCATTACTCCATCCAGTATCTTTGTGATTGTTTAATTTCCAAATCGGTTTAAAAGGCCTCTGAGTGCCTCTTGCTGCTCTTCTTCCAGCTCAGTTTCTTCAAGCCGGCTTTCTATTTGTGCTTCAGCTTCGCCCCGAACCTCATTCACCCTGTTTTCGGCCTCTTCTCTCAACGATTCAAGTCGCCCCCGGGCTTCTGCCATGAAAGCAGATTCAGCCAGGGTTGAGGAAACAGCCCGGGTAATTTGCTGAATAATTTGCCTGGCAGCCTCCTCAGCTGTAGCGCCATTGGAGTTGCGGCCAATATCTGTCAGCCTCAACTCTGGCAATGGCAGATCAAGCACCCTGCTACCAAGAACCTCATGCCGGGCGGTTACCATGCCACCCACTATTACGAAATCGTCAATAATGATTTTTTTGGGCGCGGCTGTCGTTTCTTGCTCTTCCCCGGAAGCGGGCATATTTGCGGCGATGTTATCCAAAAGAGCCCGGAAGTTATCCTGTGAATTGCTGCCTTCATAAAATATTTCAGGTGATTGGATAAAAATCCGGTTAATCACGATGACATCCTCCAGTATGGTTGGAAGATCTATATCAACCTGCACCGATTCCAGTAAAAATATATGCGTTTGCTGAAACCCCTCCGGGTTGCCAATGGCCAGTCCGGCAATAGAAGCGCTGCCATCAAAGACAGAAATATCAACCGTATCCAGCTCAACGGTTGTTCCGGTTATACGTGGGCCAATTTGCAGTACTGCTTCCCGAACCAGGCTATTTAGCTGATAAAAAACAATGCCACACGCCACTACGATTAAAACCAGTAGACCTGCAAATATTTTAAATAATGGTCTCATTGCCGAACCTCGATAAAATGTTGTCGAATCAGTCTAACACTGCCCCAAAATCGCCACAGGGCTGAAAACTCATCAGGCCCTCTTCGCATTCGGGCCAAATAATGAATGAGTTTTTTGTCCGGTGCCAGATTTCAAATATGATAACTTGGTTATATGTTGCCAATCAGTCGCCTGTTTAACAGCTTCAAACTTCTGTTCACACCCGGTTACAGGCTCTTCGCTCTTGGCCCTATTGCGATTAATTTAATTATTTACCTGTTGCTGGGCTGGTACGTCATAGAGCTTTTTTCCCGGGTTCTGGACTGGTCTCTCAGTCGCATCCCAGGTTGGCTGTCTTTTTTGGAGCCTCTGGCCTGGATATTATTCGTCCTGGTAATGCTCGTCGGATTTGGCTATACCTTTGCGTTGCTGGCTGCAGTCGTCGCCTCGCCATTTCATGGCCTGCTGGCAGAAAAGGTGGTCCGCCATCGGGGACACTCTCTGGTAGATACGCGATTAAACGCAGGAGCGATTATGGCCCTTATTACAGGATCCCTTTGGCGCGAAATAATAAAGCTGGGATATTTTTTACCCAGATTAGTTGGAATTCTGCTGTTGTCGGCAATGATTGGGTTTATTCCAGTGATTGGCTGGTTGGCGGCGCCCCTGATTACCCTGTTCTGGGTGTCATGGAACATGGCTATTCAGTTTATCGACTACCCAGCCGATAATCAGGGGCTGGGGTTTCCACAAACCATTAGCGCCATGAAAAAAAGAAAACCCCAATGTCTGGCTTTTGGCGCTCTGGTTGCCGGACTTCTGTCTGTTCCGCTGCTAAATTTGTTTGTTCTGCCAGCCGCCGTTATTGCCGCTACGGGCCTTTGGGTCGATGAAATAAATCAGGACATTACCTGATATACCCCGGCAACCAGCAAAACCTGTAAAAGCCTGCGCCCCAGGACAGATTCAAACGCCGACAAGCTGGCTCGATTTGCGCCGATCAGTTCAGCAAACTCGGTCGGAACCTCAATGCACTCCCCATTAACAAACAACTGACTCGCGCCCGGGTCTGTATCCAAAACCGCATAGGCAACGCGGCAGCGATAATTGCGTACAAGTACCGCATTTTCTTCGAAAAGCTGATCTACTTCCTTTGTGGACCAGTCGTCTGTTTCGACATACTCAGGATAACGCGGTTCTGTCGAGAGGCGTCCCAGTGCTTCAGTCATTGCTCCTGACAGGGACTCTTCTGACAATAGTTTGGCCATCACCTTTAGCTGCTCCGACGCCGCACGGCATATTTCGCCAGGCTGCGCGTTGAGGGATTCAGCAGTATCCTGGTAACGCAAATTTTCCGGTAACTGGTCACCAATTGACGCTATGGCACTGCTGAACAGTTCAGTCGCAGAAGGTGCACGGAATCCGATCGACCAGGTCATGCAATCATCGTCCAGACTGATGCCCCAATGAGCCACACCTGCCGGTATATAGAGCATGTCTCCCGGCCCGAGGTCAAATTCGTCAACTGCCTGAAATTTTTGCAGGATTTTGAGCGGCTGGCCCTCAATCAAAGGGGTGGATTCATCGCACCGCTGGCCAAGTTTCCATTTGCGCTGCCCACGGGTTTGCAGCAGAAACACATCGTAATAATCAAAATGCGGCCCGACACTCCCTCCGGTAGCCGCATAGCTAACCATCACATCATCCAGGCGCCAGCTTGGCAGAAAATCGAATTCGTCCAGTATTTCCCGAACTTCCGGAAGCCAGTGATCCAGCGCCTGCACAAGTAGCGTCCAGTTCTTCTCAGGCAATTCAGAAAAACGGCTTTCAGCCAGTGGCCCATGCTCCTGATGCCACAAATCATCAGCTTCCTGAAAAACCAGCCGGGACTCGATTTCTTCCTCACAGGCAAGGCCCGCCAACTCATCAGGTGTCAGAATTTCACCATAGCCGGAGGCAGCCCCACGGATTAGCAACGGCTTTTGCTGCCAGTAATCCCGCAGAAATGTCTGCCTGTCGGTGCTTCCCAGAATACTCATATTCCCAGAATACTCATATTTATAGTTATTTCTGTTTATTAGACCAAACATTGTGTCGAATAACACATAAAAATCCAGCACCGGTTTTTTGTTGTCAAAAAATTTCAGCCAATTGGTGTTTCACAGAGCTTTGGGTAAAATGCGTGCCGCTATTGCAGTAGCGGTAGCTGCCCTGGATTTACGCTCCAACTCGCAGAGAAACAATATGACCAATTCTGTTCCGCGCTACAGGGTTTGTGCGCTCTACAAATTCGTACATCTCGATAATTTCGAAGACCTCCGCCAATCCTTGCTCGATTGCATGATGAAGCATCATGTTCGCGGCACCCTGCTATTGGCCCATGAAGGCATCAACGGCACCATCGCTGGCTCGCATCAGGGTACCGATGCCGTTCTCGACTGGCTGAATGCCGATTCCCGATTGAATCCCATTGATTTCAAGGAATCCTTTCACGAAAAAATGCCATTCCACCGCTCCAAGGTGAAGCTCAAAAAAGAGATTGTCACCATGGGTATTGAGGATATTGATCCCACCCGTTCCGCTGGAACCTATGTTGCGGCCAAAGACTGGAATGCACTGATCTCAGACCCCGATGTCACCTTGATCGATACGCGCAACAACTATGAGTACGAGATCGGCACTTTCCAAAACGCCATTAATCCGGATACAGAAAGCTTCCGAGAATTCCCGTCTTACGCTGAAACAAATCTGGATCCCAAACAGCACAAAAAAGTCGCCATGTTTTGCACAGGCGGTATTCGCTGCGAAAAGTCCACGGCTTATATGAAGCAGCAGGGTTTTGAAGAGGTCTATCATCTGCAAGGCGGAATTCTGAAATACCTGGAAGAAGTGCCCCCGGAAGAATCACTCTGGAAAGGCGAATGTTTTGTGTTTGACGACCGCGTTGCCGTTAACCATAAACTGGAAAAAGGCCAGTACGATCAATGCCACGCCTGTCGTTACCCCATTACTGAAGAAGACAAGCGTAGCGACAAATATCGACAAGGTGTTAGCTGCCCGCGCTGCTACGACGAGCTAACTGAAGAGCAACGCGCCCGTTTTGCCGAACGCGAGAAGCAAGTGCAACTGGCCAAAAAACGCGGCGAAGAACACATTGGGCTCAATGCACGCAAGGTTATCTCCAAGCGTAAAAAGCTAAAAACACTGGAGCGCGAACGCCAAAGGGAACAAGGCACACAGAAAAGCTAAGGGGCGCAAGAACGCGGATGAAAATGGTCGTATTGTTTCGTAAATAACCCCACCGTTTCACACGTTCGCTGTTGGAAAAACGCACGAAACAATGGGGTTCATATCCAGAAGTTGTTATTGAAGCCAGAAGCCCGGAACGCTAAAAGTCATATTTGATACCAAAGTCAACAGATCGTCCTTCTCCTGGCAACGCCCCAAACTCGCCTGTCTGGCCTCCTGCCAACCATCCAGCGTAATTAACACCGCCCAAAGGCAAGTCATACTGGCGATCAAACAAGTTGCTAAGTCCCAGGCTCAAAGCAAGCTTTTCCCAGCGATAACTGACCTCCAGATCAACCAGCGCATAACCAGCTGTCAACGCTTCCAGGCGCAATGGGTCCACATTTTTTTTGTGATCGACCCATTCCACTTGCAGGGAGTTGGTCCAGTTTTTATAGCTATGCTCAAGTGCCACATTCAGGTTTAAAGGCATTATGTGGTAGAGATTGCCGGTGTTGTCGTCCCGCTCGCCACGGGTATAAGCCAGGCGGCTATTCAGATGAAGTTCCTGTCCCTGAATATTGAGCAAAGACATTTGTCCCTGGATTTCCATACCGTAGATGTAGGCGTCGATATTGATAAACTGTAGCAATGGTCTTGTCACCTGCATTGCCATGCGGGGATTAAAAGTTCCAATTTTTTGCGCATCGATATAGTCGTCGACCTGAGTGTAATAACTACTGACTGACATCTGTCTTCCATTAAGAGCGTCCTGCCAACGCAGGGTCGCGCTCAGTGTATGGGCAATTTCCGGATCAAGATCAATGTCCCCCACGTAGCCGTTTGCATCGCCAAACCAGCCTACCATGGTCATTGCCATAGTACCGCGTCCCCAGCTATAGCTCTCGTACAGGTTGGGAGATCGGGTTTTACGCGCGTAACCGAGTTCTAACAGACTTTGTGAGTTGATCTTGTAGTGCGCAACGGCAGTTACATCAACATTGTCATAACTACGACGGCGATCTCGGGAGTTGAAGTGTGCTGCGGCAAGGGCATCCATATTTATACCCGCCATGCCAGGCATGCTGTTGTAGGGCTGTACGTCGCCAGTATCAGAAACAACATATTCGTAGCGCAGTCCCAGTTCCGTATGCCATTTTTCACTCAGTGTGTTTTCGGTCTCGATATAAAATGCTTGTCTGGTACGTTCGCCATCACTAATGTTGATGTAATCATTGGGGCCCATCATCATCGAGCCTGGAACTGCCGGCCAACGGTCATCCGTCTGAAAGCGCTGGAATTCATGCCCAATGCCAAGTGTGCCCGTATCTGTTGGAAACTCCCCAGCAATTTTATAACCGAAATCACGGCCCTTGGTTACCATTGGCATGGTGCCGGGCTTTTCATCGGTAAAGAACCCCATTTCGTGATCTACATCCTGAAAGTTCAAACGGGTCTCCAGTTTTCCCCAGGAAAAGTCGCGCAGATACTGCGTATTGAAAGCCGTGCTGCGATTATCGACCATATCCATGTATTGGTTAGGAAAGCCCTGGAAGGGAACTTTCTGGTGCGTAAGCTTGAAAATGAGAGACTGCAGATCGCTCTGCCTGCCCAAGGTCAAGCTGTGGCTCTCACTGCGGTATAGCGTGTCCAGAACTTTGTTGCCGTCTCCATCGCGGTAGCTGTCGGCTTCATCATATGTACCCGAGTAAGCCAGACTTGTATTTTCGTTGGCAATTGAGGAGTTTACCGCTACTCCCCTATTGCCATTGATACTGCGACCGAAGGCAGAGACTGAACCGGATTCCAGCAAACTACTTCCGTTTTCAGCGTAGGCTGGTTGCTCAGATTCAATGATGATCGTGCCCGCAATGCTGTCACCGCCCTGGCTAACTGGTGTTATACCGGCAATGACCTCGGCAACTGACACTCTACTGGAATCCATGTAGGACAAAGCCGGGTTCATATGATTTGCACAGGCCGCTGTGATGGTCGCTCCATCAATTAATAACTTGATACGATCGCCATTCAGTCCGCGAAGTATGGGCAGACTGGAAATACCACCCGCACTGGCAAAATCGACGCCCTGTGACCGCAAGTGTTCTGATGCGTCGCCCGTACCATTCATCATAAGTTCATGCTGTCCATGAATCACGACTTCTTCCAGATGCTCATGTCTGGGTTCATTTTCTTGCGCGCTAGCTGGTGTTGACATAAAGCCCGACAATGTCAACAAAGTCGCACCAAGCGACAGCCACGCAGGTTTTTTGATAAGTAACATTTTTATTACTCCAATAACTATCACAGCGCTCTCGGCACTGCGAACTTATTTCAAAGATTAGTTTTGCTTTTTAGTATCGGAGTGGCTGGGGAGGAGCTCGAGCCAGATATTGACGAGCACGTTTTTGTAGAGTGAATGAGGTTACTTGCCAGATAGCAAGCAACAAAAGAAATACACCAAGGGCCAATTCTGCGGGCTGAAAAAGCGCCGCACTGATAAATCCACTACCCAGGTCACACTGTTTGTATTCGTCATCCGCAAGGGTATTTGTTCCCTTGGGCTGCATATGGTGGTGGCTATGCTCATCCATTAGCACCATCATTGTCGAACTGGGAATACCATCCGGACACAGGACAATATACCAACCCGATGCCAGGGAGCCCGGCATAAAGCCAGTTGGCACAAGAATGCGCAACAGCATCGCCAGCATTGCGATGCCAGTAATTAGACGACGGTAGCTAAAGCGCATTTTTTATAAATTGGGTTTTAGGAAATTATAGAGTCGTATACGTTTATTCGAAAAATAATAGCCGACCGTATTGGATTTTGATGGATCATAACACAGGAGAATCTGAAGCTATTTCGTTAGATGCTATTCCGTTAGAAGTAGTTTTTTGTCCCTCATCTTCCTCTAGACTTGCAGGGTAAAACTGACCGGATTTACTTGGCAAGCTCGCCGCCACCCCTGCTGCTTCCTGTAATTACCGCTAGTTCAGCAGTTTCATCTTCTTG
>Ga0222652_1000493_pt1 | contig 16396 bp, 10 predicted proteins | sample AntAcemetagen371_FD_179803 | JGI IMG/M metagenome (GOLD analysis project Ga0222652, IMG submission 179803) | Saline water microbial communities from Ace Lake, Antarctica - #371 | ecosystem: Environmental > Aquatic > Non-marine Saline and Alkaline > Saline | place: Antarctica: Ace Lake... | reverse complement strand
AAAGCCTGTGTTTCAGGCTCAGTAAATATCGATGGTCAGTGGATGGATATTTTTGATCCGGAAAAGCTGGTCACAAATGAGAATTTTTTAAGTGTTTCGACCTTATAGATGGGAAATAAACGGTTGGGGTCTAGAACCTCAACCTGTTAGATGGTGAAAATATGGCTAGATCAGAAGGTTCCAGAAGAGTAACGATCATCGTTCTCATCGTCATCATGGTGGCCGCGCTCGGCGTTGCCGGGTTTAGTATTGTGGACGCAAATATTAGAACGGCTCAAGACCGCGAATCGCAATCTATTCTGAACCAGATGCAATCAGAGGTTTATGACCTCATGATTATTGCGCAGGAAGCGGCTGCGGGAGACGAGAATGCCCTGTTTATTCTTCCGGATTTAAAAAACCAAATCCAGGGCTTGATGGCGCAATTCAATGCATCTGAAGAGGAAATTGAAGACGAATCCCGGGGTAATCTTACCGACCAGATAAATATCATTGCTGAAAACATTGACCTGATTGAGTCACAAACGGAGAACGTTCTCTTTCTGTACGACCAGCTTGCCATTTTGGAAGCCAATATTCCCCAAATTCAGCAGGCCTATAACAATGTTGTGGATACTATGCTGCAGGCCGAATCACCCTCGGACCAGGTGGCTGAAGCCCAGGCGCAGGTATGGCGTGCAGAACGCCTGCTAACATCGCTGAACAGGATTTTGGCCGGTTCAGATGATGCGGTCACTTCGGCTGAACAGTTTCGTCAGGATGTACTGGTATTCAATCAAGTGCTTGTGAGCATGCAGGAAGGAAACCTGATAATGGGCATCACCCGGGTTGAATCACCAGAAGCGAGACTGCTTTTGGAACAGGTAAACACGCAATTTGCCGACCTGAACCAATCTATTGAGTCTGTCATTTCAGCCTCCCCTGCATTAGGACAAATTTCCCAGGCCAGCAGTGTCATTCTCGATACAGCGGCTTCGCTGCTTCAATCCACCACTTTTGTTTCCGATGAAATTTCTGCGCTGGCAGACAACGTTCAAAAACGTCCATTTTCTACCGCCTTTACAACTCTGGTAGCTGCCAGTGTCGTGGTGTTTGTTGTGTTTATTCTGGGTGTGCAAATTTATTTCAATACACGCAAAAACCTGGTAAGCACCGAGGACACCAACGAGCGCAACCAGGAAGCCATTCTGCGGCTACTGGACGAAATCGCCGACCTGGGTGAAGGTGATCTGACCGTACACGCAACTGTAACCGAGGACTTTACGGGCGCTATTGCAGACTCTATTAACTACGCCATTGAACAGCTGCGCGAGTTGGTGGCACGGGTTGCTTCTACAGCAGAATCTGTGGCGGCATCATCAAACGAAACCCGGGCAACCTCTCTTAGGCTTTCTGAAGCATCCGAACACCAGGCCATCCAAATTGCCAACGCATCAAACTCCATCAATGAAATTTCGGAAAACCTGTCAAAAGTATCCGAGAACGCCGAACAATTGGCCAACACGGCGCAGCGCTCGGTAACGGTCGCACGAAACGGAGCCAGCGTTGTACAAAACACTATCGAGGGCATGAATAATATCCGCGAACAGATCCAGGACACATCCAAGCGGATTAAACGACTGGGTGAATCCTCACAGGAAATTGGCGACATCGTATCGTTGATTAATGAAATCGCGGACCAGACGAACATTCTCGCACTTAACGCGTCGATCCAGGCAGCCATGGCGGGTGAAGCTGGTCGTGGTTTTGCGGTAGTTGCAGACGAGGTACAGGGTCTGGCAGAGCGGGCTGCTGCATCTACGCGCCAGATTGAAAAACTGGTCAAAACAATTCAGTCCGACACCAATGAGGCCGTAGCCTCCATGGAGCAAACCACCTCAGAGGTAGTACGTGGCGCCCAACTTGCTAACAACGCGGGTAACGCACTTAATGATATTCAAAGCACATCTGAAAACTTGGCCACACTGATCCTAGCTATCGCAAAAGAAACCCAGAATCAGTCACAGAGCGCTGAAGGCATTGTGGGCTCCATGAAGGTTATTCAGGACATCTCGGCACAAACGCTGGAAGGTACAACCGAATCAGCTCGCGCGGTAGGCGAACTGTCTGAGCAGGCCGATGAACTGCGTCAATCCATTGCCGACTTTAAACTGCCGGATTCCATGCAGCCAGCATCAATAGCTGAAACTGATGACGAAGACCTGGCAATGGGCGTGGATGACATGAATTTTGTAGACATTGATGCAGACCAGGAAACAAACCGTCCAGAAGACTCCGATAATGACACAGACCTGGATGTGGAGTTTGGTGATGATTTGGACGTCGATATTAATGAAACCGAAACCACCCAGACGCCTGAAACAGCCACAGATGAAGAATCGCTTGATGACATCGATTTCGCTGACTTTAATGATGACGCCATAAAAGCAGAAGCCTCCTTTCAGGACGCGGAAAATGAGCAAGGCTCACCTGAGGAGTCTGCTGAATCTGATGATTTTGAAACGACCATGATTATGGAAGCCGCTGATCTGGAAGTGGCTGATGATCCCGGTGAAAAGGAAGACGCACCCAAAAAAGAAAAATCCGATTTTGACAAAGACGAGGAGGAAGACGACCTAGATTTCTCTTTCGACGACGAAGATTTCATGAGCTTTGATCTCGACGAAGAAAAAAAGAAATAACAAGCGGATCTAAACCTAAAGCCCAGCCATGACGCAAACTCTTCTCCAAAGCCAGCCCAACTCTTTTAACTGGGCCATTGACGAGCTCAATAATGAGTTGAATTTGGTGCTGCGTATTCTCGAAAATTATTCCGAGAACCCCCAAGGAGGTGGCTCGCTGGATGAATGTCTGCAACACCTAAAACAGGTTACAGGCATTTTTTCGATCACCAATATGGCGGTACCGCAGCTACTCGGCGAGGAGCTTCAGACAGCCATCTCTGATTACTCTACCCAAACCGGCCAGGCAGCGACCGATACTATCAGCCTGGTGGCCGAAGCAATTCTGGAGCTGAGCAGCTACCTGGGCAATCCCAATCGAATCAAACGGCTTATACCCCAGATCAATAATCTGCGAGCCCTGACTGAAAGAGAGCTTTTTACCGAATCTTCGGCTATAGAAATAGAACTGGACAAAGGTCTTCGTGCATTTAAAAAATCCAGCTCCCAGCCTCTGGATTCACAGACTATTCGCAAATTGCGAATGCTCTACCAAAGGACCGTACTAAACCTGTTTAAATCAGGTTTATCGACAGAAACGCTTGGAAACTTGCAGAAAGTTTTCAAAATCCTCTATCAAATGGGTGGCACTCCATATCTGTCGGCCCTTGGCTATTCAGGACTGACGCTTATCGAACGCCTTCAGTCCAATAGACTCACACTCAATATCGCCGTTAAAAGCTTGTTCAAGCGCCTTGACGAAGTCTTGAAAAAGCTCAATGCCGGTACGGATTATGAAGACTATGGGCTCTTAAAAAGCATTCTCTATTATGTTGCCAGCGGCGCTGATCATGGGAAACTCTCTGCCAAACTAATCGAAATCTTTTCGTTACAAGACTTTGCTGATGACGCCGGCACAGCAATGTACAGCAAGTCACTTTCAATGGAGCCAGAACTGGTTGGCAAAGTCGTGGAAGTTCTGCAGACAGAGATCGAACAAGCCAAAACCTGGCTCGATGACTGTTTGCATCAGGTTTGCGAATTTAAGGAAGCCCTCAAACAAGTTAAGGCCATACTTCGCCGTGCTGACGATACTCTCGTCATGTTAGGCGCAGACGCTCCCCGGAAGACAACTCAAAATCTTCAGGCAATTCTGGGGGAATGGGGGCAATTTGACTCGGAAAAAGACCTCTCTACCGAAGACCTGGATAGGTTTGCCAACGAAATGGTCAGTCTGGAGTCCCAACTTGTTCGGTTGTCACACCCTTCGGCAAATGATTCTGACGAATCCGCAGGTGTCTCCGGAGCCAAGGCCACCATTATTGAAGAAAGCCGGGTCGCCCTGATCCAGATAAAAACCTCAATTAACCAATTTATCGAATCCAATTGGCAGTGGGCGATGTTGCGAGAAGTTCCCTCCAGCCTGGCCATGATCGAGGGGGCGTTGCGCTTTTATCCTTTGGACGACCTTGCCACGGTTGTTAACTGCATTGGACGCTACGTACGCGAATCGCTTTTGGAAAAGCATGAAGAGCCCAATCAACAGGAAGTTGAGTTGTTTGCAGACGTTATTGTCGCGGTAGATTATTACCTAGAGTGCCTTGAGCGTGGGACGACATTCAACCTTGAGTTTTTAATTGATCGGGCTCTTGATAACTGTTCTACCCTCGGATTTCCACAAGAGGCGCAGGAAACAATCGGAGAATCTGTTTCAACTGGCGATGAAAAATCTGCTGAATCACATGATGACACAGAGAATTCACCCCATCATTTTACCGATACCGTCCAGTTCAGCAAAGAGAACGACCCTGCTCTATCCACTCCCAGGCAGGGAGCGCAGGAAGAACAGACAACAACAGAAAATGACAAACCTGCTGAGCCTGACGCCCCTGAGCCAACGGCTGAAGAGTCACCGGTTTCAGAGCCGGAAAGTGAGGAAGACGATGACTTTGAAATCATTGAAATCTTTGTAGAAGAAGCTGGCGAAATTCTTCCCATCGCTTTTGAACAGTTAAAGGAATGGCGTGATCACGGAGATAAGGCCGCACTAATGGACCTGCGTCGAGGCTTTCATACACTAAAAGGAGGCGGCCGAATGATCGGTGCGTCTGTGCTTGGTGAACTGAGCTGGACATTGGAAAACTTGCTCAATCGCATTATTGACACCAGTGTTGAGACTACCCCGGAAATTTATGAGTTAACCAAGGACGCTCTGGATCAATATCCGGCGCTGCTGGAAGAAATTGCCTCTTCCGGCGAAGAAAGCTCAAACGAGAACATTGAACGAATTCAGGCTCGCGCTCAAGTACTGGCAGACCCTTTGGCCAATGCCTCCGCCGATACTGAAGAAACATCAGAAGCAGAAAATAATGATTCCAAAGCACAGGAATCTGCATTAGAAACTGAGCATCAAGAAACTGCTGAGACGGAAATACCTTGCGGGAAGTGGGAGCCCACTGTAGTTGCCGCAGTGGAGTCAGTGCCGGTAATTGATGAAGTGGTGACCACCTTTGTCAACGAAGCGCAAAGCCATCGAAAATCAATCATTCAGCTGATTGCTGCCGCTTCAAGCAACAAAAACGAGGACTCGTCCGGACAGCTGGTCACAATACTGCATACCTTGTCCGATAGTGCCAGAGTCGCTGAGCTGGACGATTTGGCTGACAGCATTATGCCCATGCAACAATTGCTGCAGCTCTACAATTCTTTTAATGTCGGCCTTTCCAGTGAATTTATTGCGTTACTAAGTATTTGGACAAGCAAGTTTGATAGCCTGCTCAATAATCTGCTCCAGTCAGGCAACCTGGATTTAAAGCCAGTTGAGGACGTTGTCAGGTCGGCAGCCGAGCTCCACGAGCGGGATGAAAAAGCCTTTTCCAGTGACCCATCGTCAGACAGAAAAAAACGGTTCCTGCCATTGCACAGGCTAATGGCAGAAAAGCTGGATCACCTGATTATTGCCGAACAATTGATCGACGAATGGGAACAAGGCGAAATATCCAGCGAAGATCTCGACGGACTGGATGCCGATCTTACACTTTTGATGGAAGTCGCAACCTCATGCAAAGTTGATGAAATCGTCAAACTCTGCCAACTAATTAAAACTGCGCAAGCTAACCTGACCGGACAGGACTCCCTCGAGACATCCCAGTCAGAGTGGCTGGACCAGGCTTATGGTCTGCTATTGAATATGCTTGATGCTGTAGCGTCTTGGCAAGTTGTCCCTAAAATCAGTGATGATCTGAAAGAAAATCTGCCGCAAACCCAAACGGAGGCAAGTGCACAAAAGACAAAATCCTGGGACACTGAAGCTTCCAACACCGAAACTGAATCACCTAAAATCAAGCTGGAGCCCGAATCCCCAGTTTCTGACGATTTTCAATTCGATAGCAACTTTATCGATCCGGAAGATGAGTTTCAGCAAGAATTGCTGGACACCTTCCTGGAAGAAGCCGATGACCTTATGCAAGAAATTGATACCAGCATCAGCGCCTGGCGTCGTGAACCTACGGCATTTAACAACGCGGATCTTATTCACCGTGCCTTGCATACTCTAAAAGGCGGGGCCCGACTATCCGGTTTAACCAAACTGGGCGATTATAGTCACGATTTTGAATCGTTCATTCTTGACCAGCAGGTCTTGCAAAAAGCCAACGAAGAATTTTTTAGCAAGGCACTGGATCGACTGGATCACCTGAACTCACACATCGAGGCCATCCGGGAAGTCATGCTGAGTGGCGGTTCAATTGAAGACATCCCTAAGCCCAGCGCCAATCCTGAAGAGGCGACAAAGACCGGGGCCCCGGAAAACGAGGCCCCAATACAGGTCATCGGTGCAGAAGAACTTGCCCCGACTGAATCCGACCCACCCGTTCGTGATTCCAAAAAAATCGGAGAGCAAATTCATGAAATAACTGCTGAAAGCGAATTTTATACGGACACCGATACCCGCGCGTTTGAAGCTCGCCAGCAGCGTCAGGAAAATATCCGCCTGCGCTCTGATCTGGTTGATGAGATGGTCAATCTGTCCAGCGAAGCGACGGTATATCGAGGCCGCGTCGAGGCCCAGCTTTCAGGGCTTGATGCAAATCTGGACGAACTTGAAGCAACAATTGGGCGCATTCAGCAACTCGCACGCCGACTCGACACTGAAACTGAAGCCCAGATTCAATTCCGCAGCGAACAGCTGGCAGAATCCGGCGAAGAAGAAGACTTTGACCCACTGGAAATGGACCGTTACTCAACTCTGCAGCAGTTGTCTCACCAGTTAATCGAATCGGCATCTGATCTTCAGGATCTTCGGGTAAGCCTGTCCGAAACCAACCGCGATACCAACGTGCTACTCGTGCAAAGCGGCCGCATTCAGTCTGAACTGAATGCCCAACTGATGCGCACACGCATGGTCCCCTTTGAGCGAATACTGCCACGCCTTGAGCGCATCGTTCGAACCGTTTCACGCGAGCTTAGCAAAAAGGCGGAAATACGATCACTTGATATCAGCGGTGAAATGGACCGAACCGTGTTGGAGCAACTGGTTCCACCGATCGAGCATATTCTGCGCAACTCTATCGATCATGGCATTGAAGATGCCGACGGTCGAAAACGTGCACACAAACCGGAAATTGGACGTATTACCTTCAACCTGCACCGCGAAGGCTCCTACATGGTGTTGACGATTGCCGATGATGGTGCGGGAATCGATTTTGAAGCTGTGCGCCGACGTGCGATTGCCCGCGGGCTGGTGGGTGAGGCTGAAAGCACCTCACTTGGCAAGGATGAAATCGCCGAATTCCTGTTTATGTCCGGCTTTTCTACTGCACAGACTGTCACCCAGATATCCGGCCGTGGCGTGGGCATGGACGTGGTGAAATCAACTATTCGGGAAATGGGCGGTTACGTCAGTGTAAGCAGCGAACTGGGACAAGGTACCCGGTTCCAGCTCTCTATTCCTTTCACTACGTCTGTAAACCGCGCATTGATGGTCCACTGTGGTGAAGACCTTTATGCCTTGCCACTGGCATCACTTGAGGCACTGATGCGACTGAGTTTTACTGATTTGCAGTCCTACTACGAAAATCCCCGGAAAAAACTGACTTACGGTGCTGACGAATACGACTTTGGCTATTTGGGAGAATTGCTCAAAACGCGTGACCGCCCACCCCTGGATGTCATCATCGAACCTACTGTCTCTGTCGTTTTGTTCCGTGTTGGCAACCACCGTCTGGCGCTATTAATAGATGAGATAGTTGGCAGTAACGAAGTCGTGGTTAAATCTCTCAGCTATCCGTTTAATGCCGTTCCGGGCCTGTCCGGTGCCGCAATTATGGGTGATGGCAGTGTGGTTGTAACACTGGACATGCCGGCGCTAATTGCCAGCCACTACACTTCCGTATCCGACAAAACTGATCAGGGCAACATAGCCGCCGCTCATAAGGAAATGCATACACCAACCATCATGGTGGTAGACGATTCTGTAACCGTACGCAAAGTCACTTCCCGCTTCCTGACACGTGAGGGTTTTATTGTTGAGACTGCCCGCGATGGCGCAGAGGCCCTGCGCATGGTGCATGATCAAAAACCCGACCTTATGCTGGTAGACGTGGAAATGCCGCGTATGGATGGCTTTGAATTGTTGGGCACTTTGCGTTCCAGTGACAAATTCAAAGACCTTCCTATTGTTTTGATCACCTCACGTACCGGCGAAAAGCACAAGCAACGCGGTCTTTCACTAGGCGCCAATAACTACTTTGGCAAACCTTATCGTGAAGACCAATTGCTCGAAGAAATCAAACGGCTTTTGGCAGGGGGATAGAAATGACGGGCAGCTCAATCAAGGCAATTATCGGCATCTGCGATGGCTTTAATCTAATTCTTCCATCGGAAATGGTCGCGGATATCGTTTCCGGGGTAAATGTGTCCACAGTCGAAGCACCGCATACCTGGCAACGAGGCAACCTAAACTGGAACGGTATGACGATTCCCGTTTTGAGTTTTGAACAACTACTTCGCAGCAAGACTGCTCGACTTAGAGGTTCCCACATAGTGGTTATTCGCGGCACCTCTGATACCGAAACCCTTCCCTTTTATGGGCTGCCCACCCAGGCAATGCCGAACGAATACAATCTGGAGTCAGGTGACGAGTTGGTTGAGGAGCCAGCTTCGGCTGGCTTGAATCAAGTTGCATCGGCTGTCCGGGTTCGAGGCGTACCCTGCATCATTCCGAAAATTGCGCAGATCGAAGAGCAGGTAGCGACTGATCTAAAAGCGACGTCCTGAAACAGAAAAAGCTTGTCTTGTATCAGGACAGATCACCAAATTCTGACTGAAGAACACTAATAATCGCCAGCGGAGCAGTCTCGGTTCTCAACACTCTCGGTCCCAGACAAACGCCCAGCAAGCCAGCATTTCGCGCCAGCACTAACTCCTGTTCAGAAAACCCGCCTTCGGGACCAATATACAATCGAAAACCGTTTTCAGATTGTTTGAGACTGGAAAGATTTTGATTCGCTTGAGGATCAAGCAGAATACCTGTCATAGCAGACGGCCGTGCGAGAAGTTCTTCAAGACCCACCACCTGGAGCAGGTCCGGCACCAGGTTCCGTCCAGACTGTTCACAAGCGCTGATCAAAATACCCTGCCAGTGCTCATGCTTCTTCTTTAGACGCTCTGTATTAAGCTTTACATCCGTGCGCTCTGTCATCATAGGCTGGATGCGGGTGATGCCTAGCTCTGTTGCTTTTTGCAAAACAAATTCAAAACGATCGCCTTTGGAAAGAGCGATGACCAGTTCCAGTTGCAAGGGCGACTCATGATCATCTTGATCAAACTCTCCCACAGAGACAACGGCTTGTTTCACATCGGCCTCATCAATCTGACAAAGCCAGGCTCCGCCTCGGCCATTAAACAACCATAACTCCCGGCCTGACTGCATACGCAGGGCCTTACAAAGATAATTTGATTGTTTGGCTGGAAGCCCGAGTAGCTGCCCCGGTCGGATATCGGCATCCAGATAAACCCGAGGGACGCGCATCCTGACTAACCCTGGTCGAGCAAGCCAAGATTGGCACAGATATTGGCCGTGGGCTCGTATTGGTTCATGGTATAAAAGTGAAAAGATTCAGCGCCCAGCTCAATCAATTGCTCGCAGAGGTTGGTCACTACCTCTTCGCCAAAGCGCAGAAAGTCTTCTGAACCAGGCTCAAAATCGGCCAACGACCGCAGCAACCACCGAGGGATTTCAGCACCACACATACTGGAAAATCGAGCCAGGTTATCCAGATTGGTAATTGGCATAATGCCAGGAATGATGGGCTTATCTATGCTCTGGTATTCGCACTCATCGAGAAATCGGGCGTAGGCATCAGCATTGTAAAAATACTGGGTAACTGCGTAGTCAGAACCGGCATCCAGCTTTTGTTTCAGATAACGCACATCTTCCGCATAACCGGATGCCTGCGGATGCACCTCGGGATAACAGCCCACTGCTATCTCAAAGTGATCGCCAAAACCAGCCCGGACAAACTCGACCAGTTCGTTGGCATAGACCAGACGCCTGTCGCTTAGCTCTGGCGGTAAATCACCGCGCAAAGCAACCAGCCGATGAATGCCGGCATCCTTATAGATGTTCAGCAGATTTTCAATAAATGCCTCATCGTTGGCACCAAAAGAGAGATGCGGAGCCACTTCCAACCCTTCAGAATTCATCTCCAGGACCCTGTCCCGCGTGTTGTCACGGGTTGTCCCTCCGGCACCATAGGTGACAGAAAAATATTTCGGCCCCAACCGGTTGAGCCTGGATCGCACCTGTTTCAGCTTTTCGTTTCCAACCTCTGTTCGCGGAGGAAAAAATTCAAAGCTGAACGAAATATCGTCTTTCATGAAATCGCCTATTTGATGAGCGAGACAAGCTCAGCAATAATCAATACTTGTAATGCTCGGGTTTGAATGGACCCGACACAGGGACATTAATGTACTTGGCCTGTCGTTCAGTCAGCCGAGTCATCACACCTCCAAAGCCGGCCACCATATGGGCCGCAACTTCTTCGTCCAGTTTTTTCGGCAACACTTCTACGCGTAGTGCCGATTGCTGCTTGTCCTTTGGTAAAAGGGCAAATTTTTGTTTATACAAGTGCATTTGCGCCAAAACCTGGTTTGCAAAGGAGCCATCCATTATTCGGGAAGGGTGGCCAGTGGCATTGCCCAGATTAACCAGACGTCCTTCGGACAACAGTATCAAAAAATCTCCGGCAGATCGGTCACGATAAATTTTGTGAACCTGTGGCTTAACTTCTTGCCACTCCCAGTTTTGTCGGGTAAATTCTGTGTCGATCTCGTTATCAAAGTGCCCAATATTACAGACCACAGCGCCAGACTTGAGTGCTGAAAGCATGTTTTTGTCACAAACGTCGTAGTTACCTGTGCAGGTTACCAGCAGGTCAATATTACCCATCACTGAATGGTCGATAGAGCCAGCTTCACCAGTGTTCACGCCATCAATAAATGGCGAGACAATTTCATAGCCATCCATGCAGGCCTGCATGGCACAGATCGGATCAATTTCCGTAATACGAACGATCATGCCTTCTTGACGCAAAGAGGCCGCTGAGCCTTTACCTACATCACCATAGCCAATCACCAATGCTTTCTTGCCAGATAAAAGGTGGTCCGTGGCGCGCTTGAGAGCGTCGTTGAGGCTGTGACGGCAACCGTATTTGTTGTCGTTCTTGGATTTGGTCACTGAGTCATTGACGTTGATCGCTGGCACTTTCAACTCGCCTCTTTCCAGCATTTCCTGCAAGCGATGGACTCCAGTTGTCGTCTCTTCGGTGATGCCGTGAACGCCGTCAAGAATCTGGGGATACTTGTCATGCAGTATGGCAGTAAGATCGCCACCATCATCCAGCACCATATTGGCGTCCCAGGGCTTGCCATCCTTGAGAATGGTTTGCTCAATACACCATTCGTATTCTTCCTCGGTTTCGCCTTTCCAGGCAAACACAGGTACACCTGCTGCGGCAATCGCGGCTGCAGCATGGTCCTGGGTTGAAAAAATATTGCAGGAAGACCAGCGAACCTCTGCACCCAACTCAATCAGGGTCTCAATCAATACGCCTGTTTGAATCGTCATGTGGATACATCCCAGAATCTTCGCTCCGGCCAGTGGTTTTTCGTCGCGATAATTTTCTCGCAAAGACATCAGCGCTGGCATCTCTGTTTCAGCAATTTCCAGCTCAAGACGACCCCAATTGGCCAGGCTGATATCCGCTACCTTATAATCATTCACATTCGTGACACTTTTCAGTTCAGCACTCATTACATTTTCCTCAATCATTAAATTCTTTATTACAACGCTTTGGCCAGAACATCAGCTTTGTCTGTTTTTTCCCAGGTAAAGCCCTTTTCGGCCGTGCGCCCAAAATGGCCATAAGCTGCCGTAGAACGATAAATTGGCTGTAAAAGGTCCAGCATGTCGACGATCCCCCTGGGGCGAAGATCAAAATGCTCGCGCACCAGTTTTTCAATTTCCGCATCGTCAATCTTGCCGGTGCCGAGCGAGTTCACACTGATGGATGTTGGTTCCGCTACCCCAATGGCGTAAGACATCTGGACTTCACAGCGATCCGCCAGACCCGCAGCAACAATATTTTTGGCCACATAACGGCCAGCGTAGGCTGCAGAACGATCCACCTTGGACGGATCTTTGCCCGAGAAAGCTCCTCCACCATGCCGCGCCATGCCGCCGTAGGTATCCACAATGATCTTGCGGCCGGTCAAACCACAGTCGCCAACAGGGCCGCCAATGACAAAGTTGCCGGTTGGGTTAATGTGATACAGCGTATTCGCGTGCAAAAGATCCTCTGGTAATACGTCCTGTATAATGTTTTCCAACACTGCTGCACGCAGGTCGACCAGGCTAATGTCCGGGTTATGCTGGGTTGAGAGTACCACCGCATCAATAGAAACCGGCCTACCCGCCTCGTCGTAACTCATGGTCACCTGGCTCTTGGCATCAGGGCGCAACCAGGGCAATACGCCTTGCTTGCGCAGCTGGGCCTGCTTCTCAACCAGGCGATGCGCGTAATACACCGGGGCCGGCATTAAAGTCTCGGTTTCATTGGAAGCATAGCCAAACATCATGCCCTGATCTCCGGCACCCTGTTCCTTATCATCGGCTTCATCAACGCCCATGGCGATATCCTGAGACTGCTTGCCAATGGCATTCAATACCGCACAGCTCGCACCATCAAAGCCAACTTCAGAGCTGTTATAGCCAATGTCTAGAATGACATTCCGAACAACGTCTTCCAAATCTACGTAAGTACTTGTTCTGACTTCGCCCGCAATAATAGCCATTCCGGTTTTGACCATAGTCTCAACTGCTACGCGGGCATTTGGGTCATCGGCAATAATGGCATCCAGGATCGCATCAGAAATCTGGTCTGCAATTTTGTCCGGATGTCCTTCGGAAACTGACTCCGAGGTAAATGTGCGATAAAAACTCATGGTTTGTTCCTCTCAGTTCAAATCGGGCTTGCTTGCCCTGTTAATCTATTCAGGTCTCGCCCTTGATAAATTCCCGTACCTGTACTTTGAAACCGTTGCGCAGTGCTAGGTATTGTTCTCGCCCTTCCTGTAGCCCAGCATCTTTGCACCAGCTGCCAATTTCTTCCGGAGCGAATCCAAGCCAGAGATCACCGCAGGATTCTCGGGCCCACTCCTGATCATGTTTATCCAGATCGCATATCAACAATTGGCCGCCCGGCTTCAACAACTCGCCCATATCGCGGATCATTGCGGCAGGTGAGGCCACATGGTGGAGCACCATGCTGCAGCTGATGGTGTCAGCATGTAGCCCTTTTTTTAGCGCTCTGGAAGTATCTCCGAGCACAAAATCAACCCTGGCCACATCCTCCTCAAGATATGTTCGGGAGCTTTCAAGCATTTCGCTTGAAATGTCCAGGGCGATGCTGCGGCCAAAGTCACTAGAGGCCTCTTTCAACAGCTCGCCAACACCTGGACCAATTTCCATCCAGGTCCGATCCGCTCCCCTTGCAAGCAAACTTTGGATAGCATCACCGTAGTCAGAAAATCCGGCAATAAGATCTTGCTGCTCGTGAAATCGATCTGCATTTTCCCGGAAAAAATTTTCAGAGCGCAGTTTGCGTGTTTCCTGAATCTGCTGAACTCCGACCACCAATGAAGCGGATATATCGGCCGCATCGGAAAGTTCAAAAATTCGATCAAGCAGGCCCTGCTCTTCAGGCAACGTACTTTGAGCGCGCTTGTAAAAAATACTGTTTCCTTCCCGGCGACTTTCCAGCAATCCAGCATTACTCATCACTTTCAGGTGATGGCTCATTGAAGGCTGCTGCACATCAAAAATCTGGCAAAGTTCCAGTACGCCAAACGAATCTCGCCGCATGATCTTGAGAATCTCCAGTCGCATGGGATCTCCCGCAGCCTTGAGGGCACTGGCAATATTGAGAGAGTTCCGGACAGCGGCAGATGAAATCATCGCGCAAGGCTACGCGATGGCAAAAACAATATCAATATTTTTTTATATTAAAATTTATTGATTTAGATACTAGGCTGGCTCAATCGCTGACAGATGCCTTGCTGCAGCAATCCAGGCGCCTAGCCAGCCCAGGATCACTCCCAGGCCCAGCAAAACCAGTAAGTCCATAGAGTCCAGTCCAGCCAGTGAAAGATCGCGCAGATATAGTTGCCCCAAGGCATCTAGCGGAGCAGACATTGCCCAGGCAAACAGATTGGTCAAAAACCAGGCAATCAGGGCGCCGAGCAACCCATACCAGACACCGGTATATAGCAGGGGTCGCTGTACGTAGGCGTTGGTGCCCCCCACAAGCTTAACGACAGCGACCTCTTCCCGCCGGCTTTCAATTTCCAAACGAATCGTATTTCCCAAAATCAAAATAACACCGCTACCAAGCAATAGCGCCAGCACCAGGGCGACCTGATCGACAACTGCCAGCAGTGCCCGCAGCCTCTGCAACCAGACATAATCAAACTGCACCTGGTCGACGCCATCTATGGACTCAATCTGTTCAATCAATGGCTCTACGTCGCGGTTCATTTCTGGAGTCACCAGCAAGGTCGCCGGAAGCGGATTTTCTGACAGCTCGGCAAGCGCATCACCCAGCCCGGAGAATTCCTTAAACTCCTGCAGCGCTTTATCCGGGGGTAAATACCGGGCAGCCAAGACCGAATCCAGTGCCAAAACCCGAGACTGCACTTGTAACGAGGTCTCCTCATCTATACTTGGAGAAAAATAAACTGAGATATCAGCACTTTGCTGAATATTTATCATTCCCGACTCGACACTCTTAACCAGCATATAAAGCATGGACGGCAAACAAAGGGCGACGGCAATAACCAGCAGGGTAATAACCGTCTGCAATGGAGAAAAAATAAACCGACCCAAACTGTCCAGACAGGCATCCAGATGATCGGACAACCACCTTTTGAATGAACGATTGGCCCGAATCGGGATTCCGGCGGACGAAACAGGCGCCATCAGAAATCCACCAGTCTGCCGCTATCGAGCTTGATCTCAGTCCGATCCATGCGACGAATCAAATCGACGTCGTGGGTTGCAATCAACATGGTGACACCCACCGCATTGAAATCAGCAAAAAGTTTCATAATATCGGCTGAAAGTTCGGGATCCAGATTGCCAGTTGGTTCGTCTGCCAATAACAAATCCGGTTTGTGCACCACGGCTCGGGCAATCCCCACGCGCTGCTGCTCACCACCGGAAAGCTGAACGGGAAGTTTCTTTTCCTTATTGAGCAGGCCAACCTTATCCAGTGCAGCACGAACCCGACGCCCGGTTTCCTGATAGGGGGCCCCACTGACAAGCAGAGGCAAGGCAACATTCTCGAATACGCTTCGGTCTGACAGCAAGGAATGATTTTGAAAAACCACCCCTATGCGGCGGCGGTGATAGGGTATCTGTCTTTTGGAAATTTTCGCCAGATTGACTCCCTGGCAGATAACCTGCCCCTGGGTTGCTCTCTCCATCAACATGATTAGCTTAAGCAGAGTGCTCTTACCAGCACCCGAATGCCCGGTTAGAAAAGACATTTCTCCCTGTGGAACCTGGAAACTGACATTTTTCAGCGCCTCGAAGCCACCCGGATAACGTTTGCTGACAGAATCAAACTGAATCATTTGTCGAGTATGGGTAAGTATGGAACAACTTTAACCCAAAGCGAGTAGTGTGTGTCAGCATGCGTTGCGTTAATCAGGCCAAAATTACACTAATCAAAAAGTGCGGCGACAAAACTTTCCGGGTCAAACTCGGCAAGGTCATCTATACCCTCACCCAGGCCAACAAACTTGATCGGAATCTGTAATTGCTCAACCAGCGCAAACACCACGCCGCCTTTGGCGGTCCCGTCCAGCTTGGTCAATATCAATCCAGTAATAGGTACCGCCTTACAAAACTCCCGAGCCTGACTTAAGGCATTTTGACCTGTGGCTGCATCCAGCACCAAAAGAATTTCATGGGGGGCCGTTTCATCCAGCTTTTTGATCACACGAACTATCTTGCTGAGCTCTTCCATAAGGCTACTTTTATTGTGTAGACGCCCGGCGGTGTCGGCAATCAGGACGTCCGTCCGTTTAGACTTGCACGATTCCAGCGCGTCGTAAATTACGGAAGCGCTGTCGGCACCATTTGCCTGGGCAATAACCGGAACAGCGTTCCGTTCGCC
>Ga0222652_1000481_pt1 | contig 16728 bp, 19 predicted proteins | sample AntAcemetagen371_FD_179803 | JGI IMG/M metagenome (GOLD analysis project Ga0222652, IMG submission 179803) | Saline water microbial communities from Ace Lake, Antarctica - #371 | ecosystem: Environmental > Aquatic > Non-marine Saline and Alkaline > Saline | place: Antarctica: Ace Lake... | reverse complement strand
ATCAGACGACCTGAGAACGGAAGAGCAAAGAGAAAAGGAGTTGGTTGACATGATTGCAGACGGTGGCAAGCAATGGACAGAGCAGGAACTGAAGGACAATAAAGAGCGGCTTGCAGCATTGCTGATTACAGCATTTAAGACGCCATCTGATAAGCCAAAGATGTACGAACCTGAACAAAGCGACACAATGGGCGTGAAGAAAATCAAACAAGAGATAAGATCAAGGATGAGACAGATCAAAGCAGAGACAACAACAGCAACAGAGACAAAAGTAGACGTTCTTAAACAGGAACATAAACATAAGAAACTATGTTTGGGTTCCGAAACAGGAACGGGTAAGAACAGGGAAAAGGAACAGGTTGTAAAGAAACAGGAACATAAACAGCAGGAACAGGTGGACTATATAGCTATAGTTGTTTTGTTTCAGAATGAATTGTTTAATGGTGTGAAGACTGAAAACGATTTGCATATGTGTATGCGATTATCGGAACATGGTGTGACACGTAGTGAGATCATGCGGCACATAACAGACGTAGCAACTGACACTGTAGGCATAGTCAGCAGTCGCATGCTTGGTACATAGTACATACGTGCGTATGTGTGTAGGACCGAGGGGGGGGGTAAGGTGTTTGCAGGTAGCGCGCTATAGAATGCACGGGGTATTGGCTACTGTAGGGAACGGCTGGAGGTAGCACAATAAAATGGCACTATATGCCCCCCCCACCCCACGGCGCTATAGGTGGGGCACACACCAAAATTTTAGTCACTTATTTTGTAGTATGACTTTAGGAGAGCAAGATGGCATATGAGATGAGAGCAGGTCAGGGTAGTGCGTTTGGTAATCGGGATAGGAAGGAGGACTGGCATGCAGACTTTAGAGGCAAGGTGATGCTGCCTGATGGTGCGGTGCATTATTTGGATGTGTGGGTTAAGAAGACTAAGAATGGTGATGACTGGGTGAGTGTGAAGGTGGGCAATCAGACACAAGCTGATGCGCCTAGGCAGGATAGTCATAACCAGGCTAAGTCAGATGGGTATCAGCCGCAGGGTGTTGCTGATATGAAAGACGACATACCTTTTAATTAGAACGGGTCCATAATGGTGGTATCCACAGCACAGGGGTACAACATGATTCGTTCTAAAGAGTGTTTTAAGTGCAACGCCGTCAAGCCTTTTGAGGAGTTTTACAAGCACTCCCAAATGGCTGATGGCCACGTAAACAAATGCAAGGAGTGCAACAAATTAGATGTTCGCACTAACAGGGGCAACAAGATTGATTACTACCGTGAATACGACCGAACAAGGGCCAAACTGCCTGAGCGTGTCAAACTAAGCCTAGAACAGACAAAGAAATGGCGCGCTGAAGATACGAGGCGAGCGTCTTGCCATAATGCGGTAGCAAGGGCGGTAAGGAAAGGCACGTTGTTGCCACAGCCTTGTGTTCGGTGCGGTTGCGAACAAAGCCTTGCCCACCATGAAGATTACGACATGCCATTAGCTGTAATGTGGTTGTGTCAGCCCTGCCATAAGCAGAGGCATAAGGAGTTATTAGATGGCAACTAGGCAGAGGCAATCAAGGGTTGTGCCACAGTTAGATGGCTGGGGTGGTGTTAGAGCTGTGCAGAACAAGTTAAGGCGTTCAGACACGATTATTCAGAACCGTGAGGCTGTTGCGTATACCTTGTTGTGCATGGCCAACACCAAGTTAACGGATATTATGAAGTGGGATGACCAAGGCAATGTACAGGTCAAGGCCAGTGATGATATCCCTGAACACGCACTACAGGCTATTAAGAATATAAAGGTAAGAAAGGACAAGGACGGGGCGCAGACGCTTGAGATAGAGTTGTATGACAAGGTGGGTGTGCTTAGGTTGCTTGCTAAGGCTAGTGGGTTGCTAGACAACCCTGATGATGGGTCTGATAAGCCCAGTGTGATAGGCATTAATGTGCAAGCACCTGAAGACATAGAGGTCAAAGATGGCACGGACTAAAGAGCGGTCTACTAAAGAGTTGCCAGCAGTCGGGCTAAACCTGAACTTCAGAAAAAGCCCAGTGGTATATAAGTTCTTGCAGTCCAATGCCTTTGTGCGTGGCTTATTGGGTCCTGTGGGGTCTGGCAAGTCATATGGATGCGCGGCTGAGATCATGTTGCGAGCAGTCAAGCAAAAGCCTAGTCCTATAGACGGCATACGCTATACGCGCTTTGCTATCGTCAGGAACAGTTACCCGATGCTTAAGACCACGACTATTAAGACTTGGTTGGATTTGTTCCCTGAGAACACGTTTGGCTCTATGTTGTGGACGCCCCCGATCACTCACCACATTAGACTGCCTGCTCGCGGTGATGCAGCAGGAATTGACTGTGAAGTTATATTCTTAGCCCTAGACCAGCCTAAAGACGTCAGGAAACTGCTGTCATTAGAGCTAACAGGTGCTTGGGTTAACGAGGCACGGGAGCTACCAAAGGCGGTGATTGACGGCTTAACGCACAGGGTGGGGCGATATCCTACTAAGCGCGACGGTGGCGCTACGTGGTGCGGGGTGTGGATGGACACTAACCCAATGGATGACGACCATTGGTGGTACAAGATTGCAGAAAAAGACAAGTTAACAGGGCTATACGCTTGGGAGTTCTTCAAGCAAGCTGGTGGAGTGGTAGAGGTAGATTCTGAAGACTTACCGGAAAACCCAGAGGCTAATGACCACATCTATGCCAATGGCAGATGGTGGAAGATTAACCCCAAGGCTGAAAACTTAGACAATCTGCCGCCTGGTTACTACATGCAGATGCTAGGAGGCAAGAACTTAGACTGGATACGGTGCTATGCCGAGGGTAAGTACACCTATGTGCAAGAGGGTAGACCCGTTTGGCCAGAGTATGACGACAATGCCATGGCTGGGGAAGTGGAATATGACCCATCGGTGCCGTTGCAAGTGGGTTTGGACTTTGGTCTGACCCCAGCGGCTGTCATTGGACAGCGTCTAAACAACGGTCGTTGGATAATATTGCATGAGATTGTTACTTTTGACATGGGATTGGAGCGTTTTGGTCAACAATTGCTAGCAGAGTTGAACGCCAGATACCCTAAAGCACAGATGATGATCTGGGGTGACCCTGCTGGTATGCAACGAGATGCCATTTATGAGGTCACAGCCTTTGATTACTTGCGTACATTGGGTCTAAGAGCGCAACCCGCACCTAGTAATAACTTTCAAGTACGGCGTGAAGGCTCTGCATTACCCATGCAACGCCTGATTATGGGCAAGCCTGGCCTGATTGTCAGCAAAGACTGCAAGTTATTACGCAAGTCTCTAGCTGGTGGCTACCATTTCAAGCGGGTATCGGTAGGTGCAGGCCAAGAACGGTTTAAAGACACGCCAAATAAGAACGAACACTCCCACGTTGGTGACGCATTTGGCTATTTGCTAACTGGTGGGGGCGAGCATAGGCGCATGACCAAGACTCCGCTGTTGTCTCAAAGCAACTTTGTAGGACAATTAAATGCAAATACTGATTTTAATGTGTTTGATTAGTGTGATACAGTAGAGCTGTTGCTAGCAGAGGCGACAGAGACCGTTTAGGTCTGTTTCTTACCACAGGGCGCCAATCCTGTGGCTCTGCTAAGGAACAGAACCTAAGCGGTTTTGTTTTGCAACCGCCAGTACCGTCGGGAGAGATAACGGCAGGGTCTGGGGATAGTCGCTACTGTGGGATCAGGTGTGAGACAGCGACAAGGGTGGCGAAGTTAGCGCCCTTCACCGAACGGCTGACGGGTTCCGTGGCTCCAGAGAGCAGGATGAAGGACTTAGTCTTCCACTAGGATAGGCTAGGTTCGTCCACCAAAGAGCAGATCTTACTACTACAAACTAAATATCTAATAGATACCGTAGTGCTATAAGCTATATCAAATATTATTAATATGCTTTAGAATTTGCATAGGATAACTACGTCGGAGTCGACAATGCCTTTTATTACTGGTGCTTTAATTATTGGTGGTATGGCTTTAGCTGGTTCTTTTTACACGGCAGATCAAGCAAGACGCCAAGCGGGTGCTGCAAGAGACCAAGCACAAAAGCAATCTGCTGCTACTTCTCAACGTGCGGCTCAACAGTTGTCTGTCCAGCGTGAGCAAGCCAAGACAGCAAGAGAGCGATTGAACTTTGAAGTAGGCCAATCTGCTGAACAAAGGCAATTGCTTGATACGCAAGCCAAACAAGCTGCGGAATCACTGCAAACCCAGCAACGCGAGATGGCAGAGGAAGAATCTAATCGAATGCGTCAACTGCGTCGCGGTGGTAGGCGATCTTTATTGTCTCAAGAAAGATTAAACCCTGAAGCCGGTTTAGGCGATTTTGGTTCTGTTCAATTGGGCGCTGGTAACGGTCTAGGATAAGGAGCGGTTATGCCTTTTGCACAAGTATCTAAAACAATGGCAGCACGCAGGCAGGCTCGCAGACGTCCTCGCGGGTTAGCTGAAATACAAGCCATCCAATCCCAGTATCAAGAAGATGTGATGGGCGCGCAATCTAGGTTGACCGGTGCACAAACAGCGGCAACACAAGAGTTTTCTGATCTTAGTAGTCAATACGAGTCACAATTGACTTCATACCAAGATGAATTAACTAACTACAACAAGCGAGCAGACCAGTTTGCTAGCAGGGTTGATAGTTATATTGGCACGCTTGATGAAATCAAACGTGTTAAAGACCAAAATATGATTAACTTATACGTTAACTGGACCGGTTTAGCCCGTATGTTTGGTGGTGAAGACCGGCCAATGGAACAAGTGCCCGCAACACCAGCAGATCCAGGTTCTTTTACAGAATCATTTGATCGTCCTGTGCCTAAAGCGCCACAAGCGCCATCGTTTCAAGAAGATGTTTCAAGGTTTCAAAAAGAAACGCAAGAGGCCAAGGTTGGCATGGAGCGTGAAATAGGTGAGCGTCGTGCAGCAACGCAACGCGCTCGCTTTCGTATGCGTGATCGTCCCTTAATGACAGGAGCTTAAGATGAAAGATGGTTTGTACAAAAACATGAACGACAAGCGCAAGCGCATAGAAGCTGGGTCTGGAGAAAAGATGCGCAACAAGGGCGACAAGGGTGCGCCTACTGATGCAGCGTTTCGCAAAGCAGCTAAGACGGCAATGCGGAAGAAGAAGTGAGCATTAACGTAAAGTTAGAATCCCTTGATACCAAGTCTAGGTTTGTCACCAAAGCGTATCTTGATGAGAACAACAATCCTCAGCTAGTCGGCTCGGAGTTGCCGTTGCCTGTTGCTGACATTGTCGCATTGCGCACGTTTGAGGGCAGAACTTTTGGTATCGGTGCAGTAAAGAATTTTGAAAACAAGCTGGCAGCCGGTGCAAGTCTTGATTTAGCTATCGCTTGGGCAACTGGTGTCTCACCAAGAATTACATTAACGGGGTTGGTTGGTGGCAATGCTATTGCTTATTTGTATGAGGGCGCCACTGTGTCTGGTGGCACAACTGTCGCGGCAGTTAATTTAAAAAGAACATCTACAAGAACAAGCGAATCTGCGGCTTTACTGCAACCAACAGTCTCAAGCACCGGTACTCTGGTGTTAGAGCAGTTGCTTCTTGGGGGCATTGGTAAAAAAGCAGGTGGTGGTGGGGATAATTCAGGTCGTTTGTATTTGAAACCGCTAACCACCTACTTATTCAGGGTAACTAACAAAGATTCCGGTACCCCGCATGTAGCAGAAATATTGTTGGAGTGGTATGAGTAAACTTACAAAACCGTCAAGGGTGAAAGACAATGGCTAAGATGAAGTACGAAGGCAAAAAGTTGCCGGTTGGTGAAATCATCAAACGAGCCGACCTCGCCCAGCGCAAAAAAGATTTATTCGAGGACTTGTACCGCGATTGCTATGAGTTTGCCCTGCCTCAGCGTCAGCTTTATGGCCACTGGGAAGGCAACAGCGTTGGCAACAAAAAGATGACCCGTGTGTTTGACTCTACAGCGATCAACTCCACGCAGCGTTTTGCCAACCGCTTACAGTCCGGTATCTTCCCGCCTCAGCGCAACTGGTGTCGTCTAGATCCTGGGCAAGACATCCCTGAAGACCGCCGAGTTGAGGCGCAAGCTGTGCTTGATTTTTATAACAACAAGATGTTTGCCCTTATTAAGCAGTCAAACTTTGACATTGCCATTGGCGAGTTCTTGCTAGACCTGTGCGTTGGTACGGCTGCTATGCTGGTGTTGCCTGGTGACGACGTCAAGCCAATTAACTTTATTCCTGTGCCAATGTTTTTGGTGGCATACGAGGAAGGCGCAAACGGTAAGGTCGACAAGGTTTACCGTAAGATTCGCATGAAGGCTGAGGCTGTTTCGCAGCAATGGCGTGATGCAGAACTGTCAGAGTCGGTCAAGCAACGCTACGAAGAAAAGCCAACAGACGATGTTGACCTGTTGGAAGCGACTATTCACGACTCGGAGCGTGGCGATTGGTGCTATCACGTAATTGACCAAGCCAGTAAAGAAGAAATTGTGTACCGCCGCATGGACTCATCGCCTTGGGTTGTGAGCCGTTACATGAAAGTAGCCGGTGAGATCTATGGCCGTGGCCCGTTGGTCACTGCCTTGCCTGATATTAAGACGCTTAACAAGACGCTTGAGCTAGTGCTAAAGAATGCCTCGCTTGCGGTGTCTGGTGCTTATACTGCGGCTGATGATGGGGTGCTAAACCCACAGACTGTCAAGATTGTGCCAGGTGCGATCATCCCAGTGGCCAGAAACGGTGGGCCACAAGGCGAATCACTGCGCCCACTCGCTAGGGCGGGTGACTTTAACGTGTCTCAGATCGTGGTCAATGACTTGCGCATGAGCATTAAGCGTGTGTTGCTAGACGAGTCGCTGCCGCCAGACAACATGTCTGCGCGTTCTGCCACAGAGGTGGTCGAGCGTATGCGTGAGTTGGCTCAGAACCTAGGATCAGCCTTTGGTCGCTTGATTGACGAGACAATGATCCCGTTGGTTACGCGCATTCTGTCTGTAATGAACGAGCGCGGTCTGATTGACTTGCCGTTGCGGGTCAATGGCCTTGAGGTCAAAGTGTCACCAGTTTCCCCGCTAGCTATGGCGCAGAACATGGAGGAGATCAACAGCATTGTGCAGTTTATGCAGCTAACAAGCGCTCTAGGCAACGAAGGCGCGTTGGCAGTTAAGACTGGCGACCTGATTGACTACTTAGGCGAAAAGCTAGGCGTGCCCGCTAAGCTGAGAACATCTGCGGCCGAGCGCGCTTACCTGATTGAGGAGCAAAGGAAGCTGGCTCAAGAAGACCAAGCTATGATGGCGATGGCGGGTCAGCAACAAGCCGTTGCTCAAAACCAAATGGACGCTCAAGCGGCGCCACCTATGGAGTAAAACCGCATGGAACCTGACATCACGCATTTTTTCGGAGACGGTTTATATGCAAAAGAAGCTAGAATTCCTGCTGGCATGTTGTTACAAAAGCACCAACACACCTTTACTCATTTCTCTATCCTCGCCAGAGGCAAGGTTGGGGTTGTGGTCGACGGCGCAGAAACAAAATTCTACGAGGCGCCGGCTTGCGTCGTTATCAAGGCTAACGTGCTCCACGAAATTTATGCAGTAGAAAACAGCACTTGGTATTGTGTACACGCTACTGACGAAAAAGACGAAGACAAGATTGACGAGGTTTTAATCTTAAAGGATTTATAAATGGGATGGGACGAACTAGATGCGGTTCAACAAGCGTTGACACCGCCGCCAGCTAACGACATTGATTTACTGTGCCTCAGAGTGTTTGGCACAGAAGAGGGGCAGAAACTGTTTAAGTGGTTGCGAGAGCAGACAGTTGAGCAGGCTGCATGGACGCCTGGGACAGATCCGTCCTACGGCTATTTTTTAGAGGGCAGATGCGCCTTAGTCAAGGAGCTTGAAGCCCGACTCAACCGAGCAAGGAAACTGTAAATGAGCGAAGATACCGCAGTTCAGCCCGAAGAAGGACAAGAAGCACCCATCCAAGAAACCGGCCTACTGGACTCAGTTGAAGCAAATGATGACAGCCAGAAGGATATTAAACCAGAGGACACTGCGGTAGAGCACCGCTCTGATGAATCAATACCAGAAGACGAAGCAGTAGACAGGCCTGACTGGTGGCCAGAAAATTTTTGGAAGAAAGACAGCTCTGAGCCTGATCTAGAGGGGATCGCAAAGTCGTGGATGGATTTGCGCAAGCAGATCAGCCAAGGCAAGCATAAGGCGCCCCCAGAAGGTAAGTACGACTTAAGCGCATTTGGTGATGACGCAGAAAACAAGCCAATGGTTCCCGTTTTTAAAAAGTGGGCGGCAGAAAATGGCGTGTCACAGACGGCTTTTGACTCGCTTGCTAGTGACCTAACAGCCATGGCAGCCGAAGCTGTTGCGTCACAACAACAACAGTTTGACCCAGCAGCAGAGAAAAAGTCGCTTGGCCCAAATGCTGATGCGGTAATTAACGGCATGGTTAGCTGGGCAAGAGGTCTAGTCAACAAGGGTATCTGGTCATCTGAGGACTTTGACGAGTTCAAAGTGATGGGCGGTACAGCCAAAGGTATCAAAGCCCTGATGAAATTACGTGAAACTTACGAGGGCAACTCGATTCCTACTGAGTCAATGCCTATTGAGGGTATGCCAACTGACCAAGAGCTGCAACAAATGGTTGGTGACCCAAAATATAAATCTGATGCGGCTTATCGACAAAAGGTTGAGAAGTTATTTAATGCCAGATATAATTAATTTGTCTCCTTTCTGTTAGTTCAGAACTCGCCCCAGTCTCTTGGCTGGGGTTTTTTTTGAAAGTTATACACAGGGCACTTGCAAGTTATCCACAAGCGGTATATTATTTGCCCAAAGGCCAATCATATTCATATGACCCTTGTGATTGCGGTAGTCCGCAGGCTGGCACCCTAATGCAAGCGTAGGCCCATCACCAGATGGCACACCGATAGCGATTAAACTTAACTTTTCAAAGGAAATGACATGGCTATTAATTTATCTACTGCCTTCGTCACCCTGTTTGATGCAGAAGTTAAACAAGCGTATCAGGCTCAGGCCATTTTACGCGGTGCTGTCCGTCTGCGTTCAGGTGTTGAAGGTGCTACCTATAAGTTCCCCAAGATTGGTCGTGGTGTTGCGCAGGTTCGCGTACCCCAGACTGATGTAACCCCACTTAATGTGGAATATGGTCAAGTGACTGTTACGCTTGCTGACTACATCGCTGCTGAATACAGCGACATTTTCATGCAGCAGAAAGTCAACTTTGACGAGCGTACCGAGTTGGTGCAGGTTGTCTCAAACGCAATTGGCCGTCGTCAAGACCAGTTGATCTTGGACGCATTGACCGCATCGAGCACCAGCTTGACTGTTGCAAATGACATTGGTGGTACTGACAGCAACCTTAACGTGGCTAAGCTACGTGAGGCCAAGCGCTTATTGGACGCCAAAAACGTTCCTATGCGTGACCGTCACATCATCATCCATGCCGATTCTTTGGCTTCGTTATTGGGCGAGACGTCTGTTACTAGCTCGGACTTCAACACCGTTAAGGCGTTGGTTCAGGGCGACATCAACACGTTCTTGGGCTTTACGTTCCACACACTCGGTGATCGTGATGAGGGTGGCTTGCCTATTGATGGCTCTAGCGACCGTACTGTTTTCGCTTTTCATCGTGAGTCGCTCGGTATGGCTGAGGGCATTTCCCCCAAAACCGAGATCAACTATGTTCCTGAGAAGACGTCTTTCTTGGTTGCATCCATGTTCTCGGCCGGCGCAGTTGCGATTGACGATGAAGGTATCGTCAAAATCACCTGCCGTGAAGCGTAACTAGGAGGAATGACAAATGGCTTTCTCATTATCAGGCTGGACCGTAGCAACTGCCGCTAAGCGTGGCAATGCTCCTTCCGTATACGCCTACAAAACCACCGACGCCATTGCGGCTGTCAACACGGCTGGGTACTTTAATGACCTGTCCGACACGTTGGCTGTTGGCGATTTGATCTACTGCGTGACAAGCACCGGCACAACTGCTGTTGCCACGCTTGTATATGTGTTGTCTAATGCATCAGGAGTAGTTGATGTAAATGATGGCACAACGCTTGCCGCTACCGATACTGACTAACGGTAGGCGCTAGTGAACCGAGGCCAGCTACTTAACCCAGGTGGCTGGCCTTTTTTATATTGAGAGGTTGCTATGGCAGCAGGTGATTCCGCAGTATCCATTTGTTCAGACGCCTTGCTCCTATTGGGCGCAAAGCCTATTTCATCGTTTACTGACGGCACAGACGAGTCCAATACTTGCGACCGGCTGTACCCTAATGTGCGGGACATGACTTTGTCTATGTACCCTTGGTCGTTTTCATACAAGAAGCTCAAGCTCGCTCGGCTGCTTACCACGCCCGTTAACGAATGGAACTACGAGTATCAGTTGCCAGGCGACAAACTAGCTGGCCCGCGTGCTGTGTTCTCTAGCGAAAGCGTTAGCGCTCGACCATTTAAAGAGTGGGAGATACTGGGCGACAAGTTGTTGACTAATGAGAAGACCATTGTCATTGACTACCCGTACAGCACGCCAGAGTTTTCTATGCCACCGTACTTTGTGCAGCTAATAAAGTACATGATGGCTTGGCATTTGGCGTATCCTATTACTGAGCAAGAAGCAAAAACCACCTATTGGCAAGCTGTTGCAGTTGGACCAGGGCGCGGTGGGTACTTTAGACAAGCGGCTAACATTGACGGCCAGAGCCAGCCACCACAAGTAATTGAAGATTTCTCTTTGATTGAGGCGCGATACTAATGGCACGTTTCGTTCAGTTGCAAACGAATTTTACAACGGGTGAATTAGACCCGCTGTTGCGTGCCCGCGTCGATTTAGAGCAGTACAACAACGCGCTCGCTAAAGCAACAAACGTGGTTGTGCAGCCACAAGGCGGCATAAAGCGCAGGCCAGGCACCAGACATTTGTTTGAGTTGCCGGCCAGTGCGGCTGATGGCGTGCGGTTGGTGCCGTTTGAGTTCTCAGTTGATGACAGCTATATGTTGGTGTTTGTTAACCTGCGCATGTATGTGTTCAAAGACGGGGTTCTCATTACCGACATAAACGGCACGGGTGACGACTTCCTTGTGACCACTATTACGTCTGCAATGCTTAACGAGATTAACTGGACGCAGTCGGCAGACACGATGATTGTGTGCCACCCAGACTTGCAAACTATCCGGTTATTGCGCGGTGCAACAGACGCATCATGGACGTACACGACGGTTACATTTGACAGTATTCCAAAGTATGCGTTTACGTTGACGATCACAAACCCAGCGGCAGATATCACGCCGTCCGCTGTTGCTGGTAACGTCACTATTACCGCGTCTGCCGCCGTTTTCTCGGCCGGCAATGTTGGTCAGTACATCAACGCTCAACCGCAGGGTCGGGCTAGGATTGTGGCATTTACCTCGACAACGAGCGTAGACGCAATCATGGAGTTCCCGTTCTTTAACACCACGGCCATTGCAAGCGGCGATTGGGACTTGGAATCGGGATACGAGGATGTGTGGTCGGCTACCCGTGGGTGGCCGAGATCGGTGACGTTCCATGAGGGGCGGCTGTATTTTGGCGGGAGCAAGTCTAGACCATCTACGGTGTGGGGCAGTAAGATTGGCCTGTACTTTAGCTTCAAGGTAGACGAGGCGCTTGATGATGACTCGGTTGAGGCTATCCTAGACACGAACCAATTGAACGTGATTGTCGACCTAATCAGTGGACGGGACTTACAGGTGTTTACCACTGGGGGCGAGTTCTACGTGCCTCAAGCAGGTACTGATCCGATCACACCCGCCACGTTTGTATTTAAGGCGATCAGCCGAAATGGCATGAAGCCTGGCACGCTAGTCGAGCCGCTTGAATCTGGCACGCTGTTTATCCAAAGGCAGGGCAAGGCGCTTAATGAGTTCCTGTTTTCTGATGCGCAGCTGACTTATGTTACTCAGCGTATCTCACTGCTATGCGGGCATTTGCTCAAAGGGCCAACTAGGATTGCTTTGCGTCGGGCTACTAGCACCGATGAGGGCGACTTGATGTTTATCGTCAACTCCGACGATGGGGGCATGGCCGTGTTCTCGCTACTGCGTAGCCAGCAGGTTGTGGCACCTAGCGAGTATTTGACTGACGGCGAATACGTAGACGTAGGCGTGGACGTCACTGATATTTATTCGGTGGTCAAGCGCACATTTGACGCCACAGATCATTACTTCCTAGAGCGGTTTGAGGACGGCTTGTTTACTGACTGCGCGTTTACGGGCACAGCGGCGTCTGGTGCTACGGGTTTGCCCCATGAGGGCAAGACCCTAGACGTTATATGCGACGGTGCCGTGCAAAGCCAAGAGGTTGTGGCGTCTGGTGCTATCACTTTTCAGCGCCCAAGTACGGCTACCTACGAGGTCGGCCTGCCTATTGTGGTGTTGGCAAGAACCATGCCTATTGAGCTGCGGTTGCAGACAGGTACTAGGATTTCATTTAAGAAGCGTTTGGTGCAGATCAACGCTGTTGTAAGCGATAGCCAGCATTTGAATATGAATGGCAATGCAGTTCCATTTAGGAACTTTGACAACCCATTGCTTGATGAGCCGGTTCCAGAGTTTTCTGGTCTTAAGCGGCTAGATGGGGTTCGCGGCTACAGCAGAGAAATAAGCGTGGAAGTGACTCAGACATTACCGTTAAAGATGACTTTGCTAGGGTTAGAATATAAACTAGCTGTGCATCAAGGGACGTAGAGATGGCAATATCAGTAGCGGCAGTTACAGGGGGGTTTAACGCAGCGGCTGGCTTGTTTGGCAGCATTGCGCAGTCTTACTCTCAGCAAGCGCAAGGCTATATCCAGCAAGCCGGTTACGCGGCTCAGGCAAACGCTAACTTGCAATTGGCGGGTCTGCGTGCGGACAAGCAAATAGAATACGCAGAGCTGAGTTTTGCCCGACGCAAGTATCAAAACCAGATTGAGCAATTAAATTACAAAGTACAAGCCAACGGCCTGCTTGACAACCTGCGCCGCAGTAATGCCTCTGTAAGGGCCAGAGCGGCCGCCAGTGGGCTTGATCTTGGTAGCGGGTCTGCTTATGCCATCCAGAGAGAAAACGTGCGTCAGACGTATCAGGACGTCGGTATGGTCGAGTTAAGCGCTTTGGCCGCTAGAGTGTTCGGCATGGACGACGCGACAAACATACTGCGCGCTGGGTATGACAATGCGTTCTATGCCCGCGAAGAAGCCTTGGTCGGCGCAAACACGGCGCTGCAAGCCGGTGGGTACGCGCAACAGACGTCTGGTTTACTGGCCAATGCTACGTTGCTTCAGGGTGCGGTGCAGTTTGGACGAACCGTGCCAACCAGCTTTACTACTCGCTCAGACATGACGGACGCTTAAGCAAGCGCGTTTATGAACTCATAACCGTTGTTCGGATAAGGGCAATAGGAACAAAAATGGCAACAAGATTACCGCAGATTACCAGCCGAGGCGTCCAAGTACAGGCTCCACCTAACGCTGTGTTGCCAGAGGTTCGCTTTGGCCAGCGCGATGTTAGTTCCGCTAGCCGCGAGCAAGCACGCTATCAGGGCGCAGTAAGCGACGTAATTGGCAGAATGACGCAAGCAGTGTTTGGCCTTGCTGAAAGTTCTAGCCAGCGGGCGGGTGCGCAATTTGCCGCAGAGAACCCGTTGACCGTTGAGCAAATGCAGGCTATGTCTAGAGGCGACATGAGCGATGTCAACCTAGGCTCGCCACTAAATGTGTTTAACGCCGCTGTGCGAAAGGCCAGAGCTATTGAGGTGTCGGGTCACGCTGAGGCTGAAGCCACTCAAGAGATGCTGGGGCTGCTAGAAAAAGCCAACATGGGCGAGATGGACGCGGACCAAGTGTATGGCAGGATTACTGCAATCACCAATGGCTACGCTGAGTCTTTGGCGGGCATTGACCCTGATGCGTCTTTTAAGTTCCGTGCGTCAGCTGCGGCTACCGGCAACAGGGTATTGGAAAAGGTCGGTGAGTTAGATTCTCAGCGCCGCACCATTGCGAACACGGTGAAAGTGCAACGCATGTACTCAGATCTACAGCAAGAGATTGCCTTGGCCGCCACGACAAAGATGCCGCTTGACCAAGAAACCGGACAAGAGATTCCTGCCGACGTCTACATTGATGCACTTAAACAAAAATTCCTTAACAACACGCAAGCGATGATTGGTGTTACTGGGGCAACGCAGTACTTGGCCAACATTGATGATGACATTAACACGGCAAAAGTTAATGCCATTTCCCAGTATCTGACTACCGATGCTAGGTTTGCCAATGACCCGAACGCTGTCTTGCGGTTGTCGCGTGGTGATGCGGGTAGTGCCAGCAACGCTTATCAAGCGCTGTTGCCACAGGACCAAGCAAGAGTGGTAGCCGCGTACATGACTGCTGACGGCCAGAATTATGCCTTGCAAAAGCGTCGTGCAGAGGAAGGCGCGGTAAGTAGCAAGCGGGAATTTACGGATTTGTATGTGCAGTACGCTATGACAGATGACCCAGCGATGAAGCAAGAGCTGTTTACAGAGATGTTTAACCACCCTTCCCTAACTTTGGCAGAGGCCAAGTCGTTAATGTCTTTTGACTCATCTGTTGAGGGAGAGATCATTGTTGAGGGGTTAGTCCGCAACGGTCAGATTACCACCGAAGGGGATTTGCACAAGGCGGCAGACAAGTACGGCGTAAGCGGCACGGGTCTTGGACAGATTTTTAATAAGTTTAGAGGCTTGTATTCGTCTGTAGACGGCACTTACATTAAGCGCAAGATCAAACAAGCTGCCAATGTGCCTGAGGGTTTGTTTACTATTGACCCTAAGTCTGACTATGCCCGCAAGATGGCTCAGTACGAAAACGAGTTTATGACCGCGCAGAACGAGGCAATTAGAAGGGGTGAGTCGTTTGACCCTAAGGCCACGGTTGACCGGATTGCGGATAACGCCATAAAGGCTCGTGCCTCAGTTGATGCAACGTCGGCAAAGAACCAGCTTGATGCGTACCAAGATCGTATAGGCGGTCGGGCTATCACGCTAGAAAATTTTGAGGCTTTAAGCTATCAGGTTAGGCAAGGCACCGAGACACGCATTAATAAAACAATGCTGCCTATTATTGAAGACCTGCTTAGACGAATTGAGGGCTTGTGATGGAAGATTTTGAGAAAGCCTATATGGATGAATACGCGGCGTCTTTTTTCCCGCCTGACACACCTACGCAAGACTTGCCTGAGGTGTTCCCTATGCGTGCTGGTGCGCTAGACGCGGAGATGAAAGCTATCCCGCAAAGCGATTTTCAGCGTTTGGCAGAAAAGGCCGGCATGACTCTAGAGGAGTTCGGCAACGCGGTGGAAAGCCTTGGCTCTGTGCGACTAGGACAGTTCGAGATCAGCTTGCGAGACTTGTTGCCGTTTGTCGGTGACAGGGTAACGGAAACAGACCCTGCTACGGGCGAGCAAACAGAACGCACGACCGGCACGCCTGCGGCATTGCAGCAGATGGGTCAGGGCGTGAGCGCCACAACTGGCACGGGGCAGGCTCGGCAGTTAAGACCTGACTTTAAAGAAGCCATGTTTGATTTGCTTGAGCTAGGCGGGATACTGAAGGCTGGCGCTGTTGCCGGCAAGGCTGGCGTTAAAGCGCTAGATGAGGCAATGGAGCCGATGGCGCAAGAGATCGGTAGAGACATTGGTGTTATGACCAAAGAGGTCGGTGAGGCCATGCAACGCAGAACACAAGGGGCTAATTGATGGCACTTAAATCCACAAAGCAGCGCATAGACAACATGACCCGCATTCGCCTAGAGGGTCCTGGCATGGATCTTGAGTGGCTAGAGCCGGATGTGCCTGTTAAGACGGCCGTGCCTCCTGTGAGCAGTGAGCAGATCACAGCAAAACCTGACCCAGGTCTCGGTGAGCAGGTTATTGAGGAGCCGCTTGAGGAAGATATTACCAAGCCTGCGTTTGATAGCGAGCCGGTTCTTGTTGCTGGCGCTGGGTCTGCCTTGCGCGGTATTGTGCGTGATGCTGAGCGCGGGTTTAAGCGTGCGCTTGACGAGAAGCCAGAGGCCACCCCTGCACCTGTAGAGCGAGTAGAGCCTACGCTTGGCGTGCCTGAGGCTGTACAAAAGAAAGACGAGTTGCTGATTCCTGAGGCAAGCGAAGACACGGTGCGAGCTGTTGAGCAAGCGACTACCGCTCGGCGTGAGGCTAGAGAGTTGGGTGCGCCTGCTGCTAAGCCACCAGAGGAAGCCTTTAACACCACCCGTATGGAGGGCAGTGTTGCTGACATGGTGCGCGGCACAGCTGATGCGCTAGGAATCAGAACGGATCGCGTCTCATTTGATGAGATTAAGTCAAAGGCCGCTGAGCTTGGCATTGATGACAAGTTTATTAACACCCTTATCACTAACAGCGGTTCGCTTGCAGGTAACGCGACCTCTGTCTACCGAGCTATGCAGGTGTTAGAGGACTCAGGCAAGGTGCTTGACGAGATGTTTACTAAGGTAAACGCTGGCTCGGCCACAGAGTCTGATTACCTCAAGTTGCGACAGCAGGTCACATTCCACGGACTGATCCAAAAGTCTGTTAAAGGCGTGCAGTCTGAAACAGCTAGAGCGCTGGCCATTATGCGGGTGCCGCGTGAGAGCAATGCTGCAG
>Ga0222652_1000477_pt1 | contig 16851 bp, 16 predicted proteins | sample AntAcemetagen371_FD_179803 | JGI IMG/M metagenome (GOLD analysis project Ga0222652, IMG submission 179803) | Saline water microbial communities from Ace Lake, Antarctica - #371 | ecosystem: Environmental > Aquatic > Non-marine Saline and Alkaline > Saline | place: Antarctica: Ace Lake... | reverse complement strand
CTTTTTGCCCAAGACCATCACAGATACCTTGCTCAAAAGCGGTTCTAAGTGATCGCAGTGCTTTGGGAGGAAGTTCCTCGGTGCCAATTTCGACGAGAAAATTTGCAGTCGACATCAGTTGGCTCCTGCCTTGTTATTAAGCGCAATCACCTGGTCAGCCAGCGCTCTGTCTGCCAATGGAAAGCCAAGTGACAGACGCGAATCAAAGTAGGCCTGGGCTACTGAACGAGCGAGAGTCCGCACGCGCAAAATAAAACGCTGGCGTTCTGTAACGGAAATCGCATGACGGGCATCCAGCATGTTAAAGGCGTGCGAAGCTTTCATTACCATTTCGTAGGCGGGTAGGGGCAGGCTTTGCTCTAGTAATTGACTGCAGCTGGATTCATATTCATCAAAGGCTGTAAAAAGAAAATCAACATTGGCCTGTTCAAAGTTATAGGCCGACATTTCTTTTTCGTTTTGTAAAAATACATCACCGTAAGTAACGGGCTTCCCGTCGGGTGATCTTGCCCAAACCAGATCGTAAATGCTGTCTACGCCTTGCAGGTACATAGCGATACGTTCCAAACCATAGGTTATCTCGCCACTGACCGGGAAACACTCAAGGCCTCCCACTTGCTGGAAGTAGGTAAATTGGGTGACTTCCATACCGTTAAGCCAGACCTCCCAGCCCAGACCCCAGGCCCCCAGCGTAGGCGATTCCCAATTGTCCTCAACAAAGCGAATATCGTGCACAGTTGGGTCAATTCCCAACATCTTCAGGGAATCCAGATAGAGATCCTGAATGTTGTCCGGCGATGGTTTGAGGATGACCTGAAACTGGTAGTAGTGCTGCAAACGGTTGGGGTTTTGGCCATAGCGGCCATCCGTTGGGCGTCGACAGGGTTGTACATAGGCGGCATTCCAGCTTTCCGGTCCAATGGCACGTAAGAAAGTAGCCGGATGAAATGTCCCCGCACCTACCTCCATATCCAGTGGTTGCAGTACCACACAGCCGTAATCACCCCAAAATTTTTGCAAGAGCTGTATTAACCCCTGAAAAGTTTTGGCCCCTTCCATAATTTCTGTTTCAGTATTCACGTTTTCTCAGTAGCCCCATTAGCGGAGAACTATTTCGGGCTTTATATATCGAACAAAGCTTGGACAAAGGCGGCGATTATAGCGGCTTGTTTGTTTCTGTATAAGGGCATGAAGCCAACGACTGAGTATAATGCGCGCTGATTTGTTTTGGTCTTGCACGGAGCATTAGCCATGCGCCTGTTTTTTGTCAGCTGTCTGATGCGATTTTTTTCCTGGGTACCGCTAAGGGTAAATCGTTTTATCGCCAATGGAATCGGGCGATTTCTCTATGCGTTGAATATTCGCGAAGGACACACCACAGAGCGTAACCTGGAGCTCTGTTTCCCTCAAATGCCTGCAAGTAAACGCGCAAAACTCGCCAAAGCCAGTCTGCGCCAATCGGCCAACTGGTCGATGGAGGCAAGCGCTGTCTGGCTTCGCAGCACCGCCTGGCGCGAATCAAAAATTGTAAAATTTCATAATCGCGAACTCTACGACAGAGCGGTTAACGGGAACCGTGGCGTGCTTTTGTTGCTTCCCCATTTCGGCAATTGGGAAATGATCGGTCTATGGTGCGGCGATCAGGCCAAGACAACTGCCATGTATCGCAAGCCAAAAATGGAAGATCTGGATCCGCTTTTGCGCAAAATTCGGGAATCGGCCGAGCTGAGCACCCTGGTTCCCACCAGTGCTCGTGGTGTCATGTCTGTGCTCAAGGCTTTAAAGCGCGGTGAGCAAACCATTGTATTGCCCGACCAGGTGCCTGTGGGCGAAGGTGGTCTTTACTCAAATTTTTTTGGTCTTCCGGCCTACACACAAACGCTGGCGTTTAATCTGATTCAAAAAACCAACTCCATCGCTTTATTTGGCTATGCCAAGAGGGTTCCCGGCGGATTTGAACTGGGCTTTATTGAGCCGCCCGCGGAGATTTATTCCGAGAGCGCGCAGGAATCAGTCGACGCCCTTAATCGTGGAATTGAACAACTTTGCCAACTGGATTTGAGCCAGTATCAATGGGAATACAAGCGGTTTAAAAATCAGGCAGATGGTCGTGATTTTTACAAAGAAAGATAGAAGTGCCCATTGGCTGTTTGCCTAGTTTTTTTGTTCAAAATAATTTGGGCCGGGATTAACTTATAAGTGTTGTAAAGGAGCAGCTTGTAATTTGAATGCCTACTGTCCTATCTACAAGATCATTTTCCAGATGCGCTGAAAAATTTGGCCCTTGGCTGTTGTTATTGTATAGGGCTGTTTGATCAATCAGCTAGATTGCAATTTGCAACTCAATTTGCAACTCAATTTGCAACTCAATTTGCAACTTATTTTGCAGAAATCCGCTTAACCTGATGGAAAAAAAACTGAAAATTACCTTAACCTCATAAAAATAAAGGAGTTATTAGATAATTTAATTTTTGGCATGATAGTTGTTAATACCCCGGAGTAGTAACTAAAAATAAGGTATTCAAAATGGGTATGAAACTAAGATTAAGGGCCGAGCAAAATGAAAACTCATTGCAAGAAGCAGAATTCAGAAGCAGTCACAAAAAAATCCAAAAAAATAGACTGCTTGTCAATTTATCGAGCGTTAATAAACAGCCCCCTGGAAGTTTTTATAATTTAATTATTGTGGATGCAACCGAACCGGATGCTTCATCTAAAGCGCTTGCCATGATCTTGCCAATTTATAAAATTGGAGAACAAAAAAGATTTATGCTGGTTATTGATAGGGTTCAAAACTCATTACAAGGACCTGCAATTTTTGAGCAAATAAACGAACTACTGTCTTATCTCCCGGATATTTCAATGAATTATTTGGGCGATGTACCATCCAGAAAATATCTTTCACGATTGCTCATACGCAACTAAAGCTTAGATACTCCTTGAATTTTACATGAATAAGTTTTTGGCTTTTTGGGCGTTTATAGTTTTGTGTGGCTGCTCTTATTACCCCGTCGATGCTGGGGACTCTCATCCTATGCCTGTTGGCGAGTATTTAAAGTGTATAGACACAAAAATGCATCATTTGCCTTCCTGTTACTGCAATAAATTTGTCGTACAGGCCAAGCCGGAAAGGGAAAAAGTGTGTTCTGCAGCTGCAAATTCACCTTTAATAAAAAGAAATAATGAGCTGATTTCTGAGAAGGATTGGCTTATTAATTTTCGAAAACAAACTGTAATACTTGAAAAATATAAGTCTGAAGCCGTTGAGAAGTGGTCAGATAACACTCTTGATTATCTCTTGGGAAATAAATTTTTTGATGACTGTGATTCTCTTGACAGCATACTTGATGTTCTATTTTTGGTAGGCGGTTTCGAGCTTTCTGAACTAACAAAGATACTTGTTGAGATCGATGACACAGAGTCAAAAAAATATCATTTCATAGTGGCTGTCTGGACCTCTGGTGATTGGTTGGTATTAGATTCGGCAAAAGAAACCCCAGTCAGTTTAATTGATCTATCCAGTGGCAAATCAGCGTATGAATCGCCCCCAATTCACTAGACACTTTCCAGTTGTTGTTGGTAACGCATTTCATACTCTACCGGCGACAGCTGATTATTGGAACCGTGTCGTCGTTTTGCGTTGTAAAATATCTCTATGTAATCAAATATATCGCTGCGAGCTTCATCCCGAGTGGAATAGATTTTTTGCCGGATACGTTCTCGTTTAAGTAGTTGGAAGAAGCTTTCAGCAACCGCATTATCGTGGCAGTTTCCTCGCCGACTCATACTCCCTTCTAGCCCATTTTCCATCAGAAAATCTGCCCAATCGTGACTGGTGTATTGACTGCCTTGATCCGAGTGAACAAGTACCTTGCTCGTCGGATTGCGGCGCCACACAGCCATTAACAACGAGTCGAGCACCAGTTCTTTGGTGATGCGTGATTGCATCGACCAACCAATCACACGTCTGGAAAACAAATCCAGAACAATACCCAGATACAACCAGCCTTCATGAGTGCGTATATAAGTAATATCGGTGACCCAGACTTCGTTGGGTGTTTCTCTATCAAATTGACGCTGCAAATGATTGGGAGAGGCTATATGAGTCGGGCCTCCTCGATGACGAGGCTTACGATACCCTACCTGAGCTTTCAGCCCTGCAAACTTCATTAATCGGTGAATACGATTTTGACCACACCTTTCACCCACATCGCGCAGATCTGAATGGATTTTACGATAGCCGTACACCCCACCCGATTCCAGCCAGAACTGTTTAATCATTCCGGTTAAGCGTTCATCGGCGATTGAACGTTTGGATCGTGGCTGTTTCCGCCAAGCATAGTAACCACCCGGGTGCAGCTCCAGTAACCGGCAGAGCCATCGAACAGGCCAAAGATCATCATGGTCCTGAATAAAGGCGTACTTCACTCGGACTGGCTCGCGAAGTACACCGCGGCTTTTTTTAAGATGTCACGCTCCTCCGTGACACGCTTGAGCTCCTTTTTAAGCTGCTTTATCTCAGCCTGCTCATCAGACTTCGCCTGATGTTCGGCTGAATCAGGGCCAAACTTCTTGAGCCAGGCATAAAGACTATGGGTGGTTACCCCTAATCTGCTGGCAACTTCTGCCACACTGTGACCACGATCCGATATTTGTCGAACCGACTCTATTTTGAACTCTTCCGGGTAACGCTTGCTCTTCATAAACACCTCTCTTTGTGCCATTTTCTATGGCGAGTAGGTGTCTAGCAAACTGGGGGCGATTCAGTATATAGGAGAGAGAACTCACTATAATATTTTGGCTCACCGGCGTCTTGATCAGAAATTCTGGAAGAAAGGGTTACCCACCTTTGTTGATACAACAACACAAGTATTCTATGTGAGTCAGTTTTAACTCTTTTTATAAAGGCGCTGGGTATCAAAAATCTAGATCAAAAATATGCGGTTTCGGCATTAATTGTTGAGGACAGTCTATCGGCTGCAAAGCTCTACGAAATCTACTTAGATTCTTTCGGGCTAAGAGTGGAATTAGCCCATAGTTATGCAGAGGCAACTCTCAAACATCAGAGCCAAAATTTTGAAATAGTACTTTTAGACATTCAGCTGCCAGACGGCAGTGGTCTTGCCTTGATAGATAAACTTCTAGAGTGTTGCCCAAATAGAAAAATAATAATTGTCACAGCATTGGATTCTGCGTCTAATGGAATTGAGGCTATGAGGCTGGGTGTTTTTGAATTTTTGGTCAAACCTTTTGACGCTGCTCGTCTCTACACTGTTATTGAAAAAGCATTGAAGACTAGTTTCCCAATAAGTTCTGACAGAAGGCGGTCAAAATTTATAGGAAGCTCTAATACGATGCAGGCTGTTTATCAAATGATTGATTCTGCTGCTGAAAGCGATGTTTCGGTTTTTATTACTGGAGAAAGTGGTACGGGAAAAGAAATTGCTGCTTTGTCAATACACGAACAAAGTAAACGGGCAAAGGAAGAATTTCACGCAATAAATTGCGCTGCTATTCCCTCAGAACTGATGGAGAGTGAGATTTTTGGTCATAGAAAAGGTGCGTTCTCGGGGGCATTGGAAAATAGAGAGGGGGCAGCTGAGGTTGCTAATAATGGCACCCTTTTTCTTGACGAAATTTGTGAAATGAGTCTTGAGGTTCAAAAAAAGATGCTGCGCTTTATCCAAACTGGGCAGTATCAAAAAGTAGGTAGTGACAAAATAAACAAATCAAATGCGAGAATAATTTGCGCTACAAATAGAGACCCTTTGAAAGAAGTGCAATCAGGGCGTTTCCGTCTGGACCTCTATTATCGTCTACATGTTATCCCAATACATTTACCGCCTTTGAGGGACCGTAGTCACGATATTTTATTGCTAGCTGATTATTTTTTATTCAAATTTTCTAAACTGGAAGGTCAGGATTTTAAGAGTTTTTCTGACGAGACAATGCAAATCTTAAGTGCTTATTACTGGCCTGGAAATGTGCGTGAACTACAAAATGTCATTCAAAATGTGGTCGTTTTAAATAAAGGACTAAGGGTCGAAAAGCATATGTTGCCTAACAGTGTTACAGATGGCGGGAGAAATAAAATTTCGGCGCAAAGTCAGGAGAAAAAAAAGTCACAGTTGATTGAATTTGAATCTAATAGTAATCCACTTTTGTTTAACCGGGTCATTCCTTTAAAAGAATCTGCAGATCTTATTATTAAGCGTGCTATTGAAATCTGCGACGGCAACATTCAATTAGCTGCGGCCAAACTAGAAATAGCCCCATCTACTATTTATAGAAAATTGAAGTCAGATTATAAAAAATAATGTATGGCCTGATAAACAAATCGATAAAGGATATGGTCCAGGAGAAATACAATTTATCTGTCTGGGCTGAAATACTTGAGCATTCGGGTTTGGAAACAGACGCTTTTATAAGTATGCAAAAGTATAACGATTCCACTACTTTTGCTCTTATATATGCAGCATCAAAAGTTCTGGATAAGCCGGTTAATGATTGCCTGGAAGAATTTGGCCATTACTGGGCTACGGAAACCTGCCCTAAATCCTATCGGCAGCTTATGGATTTAACAGGCACGGACCTAATAACATTTTTAGGCAATCTAAATGTATTGCATGAACGGATCACTTCAACTTTTTTGAATTACAGTCCTCCTTTCTTTGAAGTATATGCCCATTCAGAAAGTTTTATTATTAGATATGTAAGTGAGCGAGAGGGGCTGCTCCATTTTGTTATTGGCTTAGTTTATGGTTTGGCTGAGTACTTTAGCCAAACGGTAGAAATTATTGATTGCAACCAATCTGGTACCAGCTTAGGGGAAGTCTGGTTAATTAGAATCGCTGTAGTATAAGGAGCAATGGGGTTTGTTAAGTTGTGGACATTGATATCATAAAGCAGATCTCAACAATAAGCTTTGTACTCCATGAAAATCTAAGAGTTACCGAAACAAGCGACCTTTTAGCAAAACACTTTCCTAATATGGAAGGTAAAAAGTTAGATAAATTTTTTGAATTTCAAAGACCAAAGATAATTTTTTTACAAGACTGTGTTAAATCAGTCGGCCAGTTGGTACTTGCAATTTCGATAGAGAAAAATTTTGCATTTAGGGGGCAATTTATAATTTCTTCTGATGGTAATGGAGAGCTAAAGTTCGTCGGATCCCCCTGGCTGTCATGGATAACAGAAAATACTAATTTATCCCTAACTGTAAGCGACTTCTCGCCCTTTGACGTTCAATTGGAACAAATCGTCTACTCGCTTACACAAAAACAGCAATTGAGAGATTTGGTCACTTTCAACAAAGAGCTTCTTGAAGCTAAAAAGGAATTGGAAAAAAGCTCAAAAGTTCAGTCAGACTTGTTTGCATTAATGAGTCATGAGATGCGCACACCGACAGCATCTATTTATTTCTCCCTTGATCTTATCGATGAGAAAGAGCTAAAAGCATTTGATGCAGATATGGTCAGGATTGCCCGAGACTCAGTAATGAGCCTTCGTCTAGTGATAGATGATGTTTTAAATTATTCAAAGTTGAAGAAAGAAGGTTTAAAAAATGAGCCTGTCATTTTTGATCCTAGAAAGCTGTTGAAATCACTGGAAAATACATCTTTGGCCAAGATGAAAGATTCCCCGATAACATTTCATTATTACTACGACGGACCTGAGAAAATATTTGCTGATGCAGGGAAAATCAAACAGCTCTTGTCTAACCTGGTTGACAATGCATTGAAGTTTACTGGTGATGGCTTTGTTCGTGTTTTTTTTGAATTTGTAGAATCAAAGCAAAAAATTCGCATTTGCGTAGAAGACACGGGTGTGGGCATACCAAACGAGAAGCAAGACTTAATATTTACTGAGTTCTGGACTACCGAAAGTTATGTTGCGAAGGATTTAGGCGTAGGACTTGGATTGCCTATTTGTAGAAAAATGGTAGAAGTTTTAGGTGGGAGTATTTGTTTTGAGAGCTTTGAAGGTAAGGGAAGCTGTTTCTATTTAGAGTTACCAGCAATGGCTTACGTTGCTGCTAAAAAAGAGCAAAAAACCAGAAAAAGAGATTCTTCAAAAAGCGAGCGGCTTACAGGAAATATACTGTTAGCTGAGGATAATTTTACTAATCGATATTTAATACAGTTGCAACTAAGCAAGCTTGGTCTAAATGCTGATACAGCGGTTGATGGAAATGAAGCTATAAAGAAGGCTCAGGCAAGCAAGTATGATTTGATACTGATGGATATTTCCATGCCAAATATGGATGGCATCCTGGCTACCAAACGTCTTAGACAAATGGGAAACAATATACCAATTATTGCGATGACAGCCTTTTCTGATCCAAAAGACCATTTTGAATTTATTGATGCAGGGATGAACCAAGTAATTACCAAACCTACAACAATTTCTAAAATAAAAAAAATAATTTCCCAATACTGCAAGTAAAAGGCCAGATTGACCAATGACAACAGAACCGAGTTTTTTTTCAAAAAATACCGCTGAAAAATTTATAGCTGAATTTGGCAGCCACAGATATGTTGTTTTGGTTGAAATATATTCTATGGAACTAAAACAAAAAACAGAAAAAGCAATTTCTTCTGAAGATATTAATTCCGTTCGCGACTTGGCACATTCACTTATAAGTTCTACCCACGCTGTTGGATTGCTTCAACTTGCTTCATATTTTCAAGCTATTCAAGACTTATCAACGTCAGACAATATATTGCAAATTAAAAAGAAGGTATTAGACACATTAGCTTTGAAAGAAAAGTCTTTATTTGCGTTAGATGAGTTCCTTTCAAATTGTTTTTAACCTTAACTACGCCAGTACATGGGTACGAATAACACTATCAGGGTGAATAACTCCAGCCTGCCAAGAATCATGCAAAAGCACAGAACCCATTTGGCAATATCGCTGATTTCTGAATAGTTAAGCCCTACTTCGCCGAGGCCGGGACCGAGATTGTTGAGGGTGGCGGCAACAGCTGACCAGGCGGTGACATAATCCAGCCCGGTGGCCAATAGAATGATGACCATCACATAGTAAATAATCAGGTAGGCGCCGAAAAATCCCCAAATAGCGTCGGCAATTCTTGGATTTACTAGCTTGTTACCCATCTTGATAGGAAAAACTGCACTTGGGTGAATCAAGCGGGAAATTTCCCGAAGCGTTTGTTTACCCAGGATAACCATTCGGCCAATCTTGATTCCGCCACCCGTTGATCCGGCGCAGGCGCCAAAGAAAGAAAGAATAATCAGTATAAATGCCAGGTGTTGAGGCCAGGCTGAGAAATTGTCCGCGGTAAACCCGGTGGTGGTCATTATGGAAACGGTATGAAAAAACCCCTGACGAATAGCCCCGTTTAAATTGTAGGTATTCCAGATGAACAGTCCGATAGCCACCACAATCATGCTGATAGCTAGCAGGCTAAAATAAACCTTTGCTTCTGTGTCTTTAAAATAATGTCTTAGGGTGATGCGGGAGAACGCGTAGTAGTGCAGCGCAAAATTCAGGCCGGCAATGACCATAAAAATCATGCAAACGGTCAGGATAAAATTATTATTTATGCCGGGTTGCTGGGCAAACCAGGCCATGTTGTCATCGTGGGTGGAAAATCCGCCAATTGATACCGTAGAAAAAGAATGACCGATGGCATCGAATGGGCTCATACCCCCGAACCAGTATAGCCCTGCGCATGCGGCAGTCAGAGATAGATATATAAAAAACAATGCCTTTGCTGTTTCGGCAATCCGGGGCGTGAGCTTGTTATCTTTTACTGGCCCCGGGGTTTCTGCCCGATAGAGCTGCATACCACCAATACCCAGCATTGGCAAAATTGCAACGGCAATTACGACAACCCCAATACCACCCATCCATTGAGTAAGCTGACGGTAAAAAAGAAGTGACTTGGGAAGATTGTCAAGGCCATGAATTACCGTGGCGCCAGTCGTTGTAAGCCCGGAAATGGATTCAAAGATGGCATCTGTAACGCTCAGCTTTGGCATGGCACTCAACAAAAACGGGAGTGACCCTGCAATGCCAAGGGTAAACCAGAAAAGCACGGTTATCATAAAACCGTCCCGTGCACGGAGCTCTTCATTATGTCTGGCACAAGGAATCCAGATTAAAGCGCCCAGACTAAAAGTAATCAGAAATGCGTAGAAAAATACAGGTACTTTGCCGTCGTCATAAATCAGCGATACAAACATTGGCAAAATGTAGCTGAGGCTGAAAAGCATCAGCAGTAAGCCGAGAATTTTGAATATAACGCCGGATTTAAGCATGATTGGGCTGGCTTCTAAAAGAAGCCTAAACTGACCTGGAACAGCTGTTCCACCTTGCGGATCTGTGATTTGTCCGAGAGAAACAGGATAACGTGATCCTTATCTTCGATAATAGTATCCCCAGCGCCCATTATAGCCTTCTTGCGCCCATTTTTTTCGCGCACTATGGCCCCTATGGTAGCTCCTTCAGGCAAGGGAATTTCATCAATTCTTCGGCTAACGACCTTGGAGTTTTTATTGTCACCATGAGCGATAATTTCCATTGCTTCTGCGGCTCCACGCCGAAGTGAGTACACGCGTACAGTATCTCCTCTGCGAACATAGGTAAGCAGTTTTCCGGCTGTGATTTGTGCCGGGGAGACAGCAATGTCCAGATCCGAGGTCTGCATCATGTCTACGTAGACAGCGTTGTTGATCAGGGTGATTACTTTGCCGGCTCCGAGCTTTTTGGCCAGCATGGAAGAAATAATGTTGGCGGCATCGTTGTTGGTCAGCGACAGGAAGACATCGGTGCTGTCGATACTTTCCGCCAGTAACAAGTCCTGATCTGAAGAGCTGCCATTGAGCACAATGGCTTCGCGCAGGTGTTCTGCCAGAAATTCACAGCGTTCGTGATTAAGCTCAATCACCTTGGTTAAATAATCGCGTTCGATTGCTTCGGCAAAGCGGAAGCCAATGTTGCCGCCACCGGCAACAATAATCTTGCGATAGGGCTTTTCCTTGTGGGCCAATTCAGCCATAACTTTACGAATGTCGCGCCTGGATGCCAGAAAAAATACTTCGTCACCCTCGTTAATGACGGTCTCTCCCGTCGGGATAATGGCTTCAGACTGACGACGATAGATTGCGGCGACACGTACATCCACGCCCGGGATATGTTCTTTCAGGGCCGAGATTTTCTCGTTGACCATGGGTGCATCTGCCGAAGCCCGCACACCTATTAGTTTGACCTCTCCTTCGGCAAACTCCAAAACCTGCAGCGAGCCGGGATGGCTGATTAGTCGGCTGAGATGTTCTGTGACCAGGATTTCCGGGGTAATGACTGTATCCACCGGCAGGTTCTGGTCACCAAACAGGCGTTTGCTGATATGTGGTCGGGTGTAACCTTCGGAGCGAATTCGGGCAATTTTTTGCGGGGTTTTGTAGAGGGTGTGGGCAATTTGGCAAGCGATCATGTTGACTTCGTCATGGGTGGTCACCGCAACCAGCATGTCGGCATCTTCGATACCTGCCTGTTCCAGTACCTCCGGGTGTGAGCCCTGTCCGTGAACAATACGTATATCCAGGCGGTCCCGCAGTTCGTTGAGACGGTGTTCGTCTAGGTCAATGAGCGTGATATCGTTGGCTTCCTTGGCGAGGTTTTCCGCCAGCGTACTGCCGACCTGGCCGGCACCGATAATCACTATTTTCATTCTTTATTCCTCAGTTTTCGCTTTGTTTTGTCAACATGGCGAAATAAAAGCCGTCTGCGCCCTGGTCCCCGGGAAGCAGATGCCTCCCTAGTGGAAGCCCGATTCCCCAGTCAGCGTCAATTGTCTGAACGCGGGCGTCTGGATGTCTTGCCAGAAATTTTTCAATCTGGCTTTCGTTTTCAGCGGGCATTATTGAGCAGGTGACATAGAGCAGCAACCCGTTTTCTGCAAGAGTTGGCCAAAGTCCGTCGAGTAGTCTTTGCTGTTGCTGACAAAAACTGTTGATATCGGTCGGCCGCCGTAAAACCTTAATGTCGGGATGACGCCGGATGACACCGGTTCCCGAGCAGGGAGCATCCAGCAAAATGCGATCAAAGGGCTGCTGGTTCCACCATTTGTCGATGGCGGCGGCGTCTTCCGCAAGCAGTTCGGCGCCAAAACCCAGACGGTCGAGATTGGATTTTACGTCTTCAAGTCGGCGAGAGGAGTTGTCCATTGCAACCAGGTCAATATCCGGACAAGTTTCCAGCAGGTGCCCGGTTTTACCGCCCGGCGCAGCACAGGCATCCAGAACCCTTAAGCCTGGTTGCAACTGTAACAGCGGGGCGCAAAGCTGGGCTGCTTCGTCCTGAACACTGCAATTGCCTTCAAAGAACCCTGGCAGGGCGCTAACTGCCGCTGGTTGGGCAAGTTTGACAGCTGATGTGCTCATAGTGCCTGCCTGTGCATCTATCCCCGCCTCCTTTAACATGCTGATATAGGATTCTCGCTCATTTTTTTTCTGATTAACCCTCAGGCACATGGGGGGATATTGGTTGGCTGTTTCGGCAAGCTGATCAAATTTTTCTGGCCAGGCTTGTTGCCATTCTTCGATCATCCATTGTGGCAGGGAGGTCTTATATTCGATATTGGATGCAAGCTGCGACTCGATTTGTTCTTTTTGACGCAAATAATTGCGCAGAATAGCGTTGGTCAGGCCGCGGGCCCAATTCTTACCCAGTCCTGTCACGGCCTCTACGGTTTGATCCAGTACAGCGTGATCGGGAATGCGGGTGAAAGAAAGTTGGTACAGCCCAAGTAACAACAGCGCGCGCACATCGGCATCCTGAGGCTTGATTTGTTTTTGTAATAACTGGCTGAGAATCAGGTTCAGACGAGGAAATTGCCGCAAGGTACCGTAGCAGAGCTCGGCATAAAGACCCTGGTCTTCGGGGTTATCCATTTTTGCCAGTTGCAAGGCGCCTCGATGGTTTATCACCGGTGCTAATGTCTGGGCCGCTCTGGCGCGCAGGCTAAACTGTTTCAGGGTGTGATCTCCGCGATTGAGCAGAACGGAATTGCACAGAAAAAAGTGCCGGGCCGAAACAAATCCGCGTAGCCCCTCAGAATATCGGCTACCGGCAAGACTTTTTTGCCGGGCATCTGCAAGCGTTCGATGCGCAATGTGCCCTGGCCTGTTTGAACATCCAGCCCCTGTGCGGAGGCGGCAATAATTTCTCCGGGCTGGTTGGATGAATGGGCTTCCAGGACAAAGGCCTGATGAATTTTGATGCGCTGCTCACCCAGTTCCGAGTAACAGATAGGGAAGGGATTCAAAGCCCTGATTTTGCGGTCCAGCGTCGAGGCATCCAATGTCCAATTCAGTAGCCCTTCTGACTTTTGAATTTTATGGGCGTAGGTAGCCCGGGAGCCGTCTTGTGGCTCAGGACTGACTTGCCCCGACACAATTTGTTTCAGGGTATCGAGCAAGGCAGGTTTGCCTATATCAACCAGCTTGTCGTGCAGTTGCGTTGCCGTATCGCGTGATTCTATCGCGCAACTTGCTTTTGCTAGCATATCGCCAGTATCCAGACCCTGATCCATCTGCATGATAGTAACACCGGATTCGGTGTCGCCCGCTTCAATAGCGCGCTGGATAGGTGCTGCCCCACGCCACCGGGGAAGCAGTGAGGCGTGAACATTGATACACCCAAATGTAGGAATATTTAGAACAGATTCGGGCAGAATCAGGCCGTAAGCCACTACTACCATGACATCTGCTTTTAGCGAGGCAAGGTCGCTAACATGGGCAGAGTTTTTAAAATTTGGCGGTTGATACACAGGCAAATCGTTTTCCAGTGCCAGCAGTTTGACAGCACTGGGTTGTAGTTTTTTACCCCTTCCAGCAGGGCGGTCAGGCTGGGTATAGACGCCAACAATATTTTGGTTGTCTTCTATAAGCGCAGAAAGGTGCTGTGCGGCAAATTCAGGCGTGCCGGCAAAAATGATGCGCAGAGAGCCGCTATCGGCTGTTTGATCCATGGTTGGCGGCCCGTATTGCGGGATAGAATTTAACTAAGCGCGTTTGCGCTGCTGTTTTTCCAGTTTGGAGCGAATCCTCTGGCGCTTGATGGGCGAGATGTAGTCCACAAACAATTTCCCGTCCAAATGATCAATTTCATGCTGAACACAGACTGCCAGCAAACCATTGGGTTCGATGATGTAAGGCTCGCCATCAAGCCCGATAGCCTGTATTCGCACATGAGCAGGGCGGTTTACTTCTTCAAAAAATCCCGGCACAGAAAGGCAACCCTCTTCGTAACCCTGGGTTTCCTGATCCAGTATCTCGACTTCAGGATTAATAAATACATGTGGGTCTGACCTGTCTTCAGATACATCGACCACAAGCATTCGTTCGTGAACATTTACCTGGGTCGCGGCTAGACCAATACCAGGGGCGGAGTACATGGTTTCCAGCATGTCCTCAGCAAGCTTGCGAATACGGTCGTCAACCTTCTCCACAGGCTTTGCAACTGTGCGCAAACGGGGGTCGGGGAACTCTAGTATAGGTAAAAGGGCCATGATATGTCCGTTGTACTGAGACTTATGTCTAAAAAATATGCGGCTTTTAATGCCATAATTCAACTGGCACAACAAAAGACTATATTATAACCTGCTAGCAGAAGTGCTGTTACCACTGGGTTCTCAGGATGAAAAAAAGACAAACAATTTACGGTCGAGTTATTGCATTTACAACCTGCGCGTTGCTCGCAGTGGCGGTAAATGCACAAGAATTAAGAACTGGGCACCCGGAGACCTATGTTGTTCAACGGGGGGACACCCTATGGGACATATCGGCTCAATTTCTGGAAGACCCCTGGCTCTGGCCAGAAATCTGGAATATTAATGAGCAGGTTACCAATCCCCATCTGATTTATCCTGGTGACGTTCTGCGCCTGATCTATGTCGATGGCGAGCCCCGTTTGGTACTAAACCGGGGTGAAGTCAGGCTCAGTCCCCAAATACGTGAAACGGAACATTCGCAGGCCATTCCATCTATACCGCTGAATGAGATACGTGATTTTTTCTCCAAAAATCGGGTGGTGACTCAGGAGCAGCTGGACATGGCTCCTTATATGGTCGCCGGCCCGGATAGGCGAATTATGGTGGCTATGGGCGACTCGCTCTATGCCCGGGGAGAACGGCTTCCTGGCGTTAACGTCTATGGTATTTTTAGCTCCAGTGAAGAATACCGTGATCCGGAGACAGGCGATCTGCTCGGAGTTCGGGCAGAGGCCAAGGGTACTGCTCGTTACCAGAATGGATCCGGAGAGGTTATGCAGCTCGCGGTACTGGAAAGCTATGCAGAAGTATCCCTGGGAGACCGATTCTTTCCGCTAGAACAGGATCAGTTGGACCCACAGATTTTCCCAAACATTCCAGGAGCAGCGATATTTGGGGAGATTATTTCTGTAGAGGGCGGCGTCAGCCAAATTTCTTCCTATGATGTTGTGGCGATCAATCGGGGGCATGACGCCAATCTTGAGGTTGGCCACTTGCTTGCCATTATGGAAGAGGGCGAAGTTGTGCGTGATCGAATTGAAGGCGGCAGGGTGAGATTGCCCGACGAGCAGGCGGGTGTGCTAATGGTATTTAAAATCTATGACCGAATGAGTCTCGGGTTGGTCTTGTCAGCGGAAAAGGTTCTGGCTGTCGGGAATCCTGTTACCAGCCTTTTCTCCCGGCAAGCGTATGAGCAGCATCGGGCAGAAGAAATTCGGCGCAGTAAAGAGAGAGGCCCACTGTTTGACCTTAGGCTACCAAATATCTTTAATACGGATAAGTTCGACCCGGGCACCAGACCCCCGGAATAGATTAATTAAATAACCAGCTCGGGGCTGCTTTTACAGCCCTTCCAGCAGGAGCTGCTGGAAAATTCATCAAGGAAGATGTATGAATTTTGCAATCCTTTGTAGAGCATTGGCGTTGTCCAATCAAAGCCTGGTTGCAGCAATAAAGTCTTTAGGCAGTCCGGATCAGATATTTGCCCAGCATCCGGATGCTCTTGGCCAGTGGTTCAACCAGAAAGATATTTCCCGGATCCGGCATTGGCACAACTCGGGCAATGTTCTTGAAAACTGTGCTGTTATAGAAAAAACACTGAAAGCCGAGGACGCTTCTGTCCTTAGTCTGGCTGATAAGAATTATCCCGTCACACTAGCCGAAATACCGGACCCCCCGGCAGTCCTCTTTATCAAGGGAACTTCCAGTAGCCTCGAAATACCCCAGATTGCCCTGGTGGGCAGTCGAAATTGCACTGCCCAGGGACGCCGCATCGCACAGGATTTTGCTGCGGAGCTGTCATGCGCTGGATTTTGCATTACCAGCGGGCTGGCACTGGGAATTGATGCCGCCGCGCACCAGGGAGCCTTGCGATACGAAGGAAAAACCTGTGCGGTTATGGGCACAGGCTTGGATGTGATCTACCCTGCTCGAAACCAGTCCCTGGCCAGAGAAATATTGGCTAAAGGCGGTGCGCTGGTATCTGAATTTCTTCCTGGTAGCCCACCACTTGCCTGGCATTTCCCCTATCGCAATCGCATCGTGACCGGTCTGAGCCTGGGGGTTTTGGTGGTAGAAGCCAATGAGCGAAGCGGGTCCCTTATTAGTGCCAGGTTAGCGGCAGAGCAAGGGCGAGAAGTCTTCGTTATCCCTGGTAACCTGATGTCGCCAGTATCGGCAGGTTGTAATCGCCTAATCAGGGAGGGGGCGACACTGGTGACTGAGCCGCGGCAGGTGGTTGATCAGTTGGGACCAATGTTTGGTTTTCAGCTGCAAACGCAGCGGCAGCACTCTGACGCAATGCCTGAGCTTCAATCGGCCCCGGCATCTGGCG
>Ga0222652_1000473_pt1 | contig 16903 bp, 14 predicted proteins | sample AntAcemetagen371_FD_179803 | JGI IMG/M metagenome (GOLD analysis project Ga0222652, IMG submission 179803) | Saline water microbial communities from Ace Lake, Antarctica - #371 | ecosystem: Environmental > Aquatic > Non-marine Saline and Alkaline > Saline | place: Antarctica: Ace Lake... | reverse complement strand
TAGCACTACTGCTAAAATATTGTTATCTTCCATAAATAAAAATATAAAACATTAAACTTTTAATTAAAGAATTATAATGGACTTAAAAATTTTAGAAATTGCATCTAATACCGAAAATCACAAAGTGATTAAAAATCATACCCATCAATCAAGGAATAAGAACCCTTTGTGTGGTGATGAAATGGAAATTAGCTTGATAGTTAAAGATAATATAATTGAGGATATGGGCTACCAATGCAAATCATGTATTTACTGCCAAGCTTCAGTAAGTTTGCTTTCAAGGTGGGTTATACAATTACCAATAGAAAAAATTTCAAATTTTGTCAAAAAAGCTGAGTTTTTCTTTGATGAAAACTCTGATCATTCGAAAAAAATTAATATAAAAGACCTAAAAGATTTTAAAAAAATAATGAATCCAGAAAACATTTCTAGAAAAGAATGTTTGTTGCTTCCTTTTAAAACTCTTTCAAAGGCTCTAAACCTTTAAACTAACAATAACATTAAAGATAAAAAATATGATAAACACAATAAAAGAAAATTTTAAAAGAGCGCTATATGCTTTAATATTTTCAATAATTACAATTGGTACTCTCTCATTTTTAGAATTTGAAACTCCTTATGGATTGTTTCTAGCTGGATCTTTTGGATCTTCTATGGTTCTACTTTTTGGATACCCTGAAAGCCCTTTTGCACAACCTAAAAATGTTTTCTTTGGACACTTAGTAACATCTGTAGTGGGTGTATTAATTTTAAAATTTCTTCCAATAGATCAGTTTTTACAAATTGCTATCGCAGTAGGCCTAGGTATTTTTGTAATGATAATACTTGGCGTAACTCATCCACCAGCAGGGGGGAATCCCATTGTTATAATAGTTGGTGCTTATTCATATGAATTTTTATTAAACCCAATTATTTTTGGTTCAATAATAATCATTGTTTATGCCATTATTCTAAATCGTTTCATTTTAAAGAAAAACTATCCTAGTAGCTGGAAAAGTTAATTTTTTCGTTGTTTCATATCTAGCCAGTTTAAATATACTGGCTGAATGAATTCTAATTATAAAGTCATAAAATTTAGATCTAATAATTCAAAAGAAGTTGATGATCAAGTATCCATTGAAGAACCGCTTGAAATAATACTCAAGTATAAGATTAAAGCAAATTGGATTGAAAATACCATATCTATTACAATGAGAACGCCTGGTGATGATGAAGATTTAGTCACCGGCTTTCTCTTTAATGAAAGAGTAATTGAAAAAATTAGTCATATACAAAGTATTAAAGCTAGTGGTGAACCTGTTGGTCAATATAAATTAAAGAACAAGATTATTGTAACAATAAATAATTCTGAAAATATTGATATTGATAAGATTAAAAGAAATTTTTTGACAAATTCTTCATGTGGTGTGTGTGGGAAAACATCTCTTGAATCTTTAGAAATTATTAAAAAAGATAAGATAATAAAATCTATCCCAAAAATAAATCATGAAATAATAATGAAGTCGCCTGATATATTAAGGCAAGAGCAATCTGAGTTTTCAAAAACTGGTGGAATTCATGCTAGTGGCTTGTTCAACGCTGATGGCGAAGTTATTGCTGTAAAAGAAGATGTGGGACGACATAATGCTTTGGACAAATTGATTGGATTCGTTTTAAAAAAAGAGTTGCTTGATAATAGTTCTCAATTTTTAACTTGTTCTGGAAGGCTTAATTTTGACTTAGTACAAAAGGCTCTTATGGCAAATATAGGGGTCTTAATAGGTGTGGGTGCGCCAACCAGTCTCGCTATAGATTTAGCTAATAAGTTTGACATGACATTAGTTGGTTTTGTAAAAGAAGGTAGTTTTAATATTTATAGTAATAGTGAAAGAATTATAATAAAAAATTGAAAATTTAATAGGGTAAATTGTGTCAAAAAATATTAGTAATCTATCTGGAAGAATTGGTTTAAAAAATAATCTTTTTAAAAAAGTTTATGAAAGATCTTTAAAATCTAATAATTCAGACGGCATTAAAGAAATTGCTAAAGAATATCACATGGGTGTTTCTACCATTCATGGTGCTGAGAGTTTTTATGAATTTTTAAGACCAGCCCATAGAGAGAAAAAAGCTTTTGTTTGTAATGGAAGTGCCTGCATGTGTGCTGGAACTCAAGGACCATTAAAGGAAAAATTAAAGAAAAAACTTGGCGATGATAAAGTGGGTGAAATGTTTTGTCTTGGTTATTGCTATGAGAATAATGCATTTCACTATAATGGCCAAAACTATGCAGGTAATGACATCAATAAAATTGATGAAATAATCAGTGGTAAAGATTTAGAACAAGAGAAATTTCATTCAGAAAGTTTTGCATCTACAAGTTTTTTAATGGATGATAAAATCTCTGATAATAATAAGTTTAAACAACATTTAGAAAAATTTATAAACACTGACAAACAAGAAATAGTTAAAACTCTTTTAGATTCAAACTTAACTGGAAGAGGTGGTGCTGGTTTTCCTACTGGATTAAAATGGGATTATTGCCGTAAAGCAGAGTCAGAAAAAAAATACGTTATCTGTAATGCTGATGAAGGAGACTCTGGTGCATATTCAGATAGATACTTATTAGAAGATCAGGCCTTAAAAGTAATATTTGGAATGGTTATATGTGGATATGTTATTGGTGGTGATGAAGGAGTTTTATATATTAGAGGAGAATATCCAAAATCAATTGAATCTTTAAATGCTTCAATTAACTCTTTAAAAAAAGAAGGACTGCTTGGAGAAAATATTCTTGGAACAAATTTTTCTTTTGATTTAAATATATGTATTGGTCAAGGAGCGTATATTTGTGGAGAAGAAACTGCTTTAATTGCTTCAATAGAAGGACGTAGAGCAGAAGTTGAAGTAAGACCTCCGTTTCCTGTTACTGAAGGATTGTATAAAAAACCAACTGTTGTTAATAACGTTGAAACACTAGCTGCAGCAGCAGGTATACTTTTAAATGGTGCGGAAAAATTCTCTTCTATAGGTAATAAAAAATCGGCTGGTACTAAATTGGTTTGTTTTGATAGCTTCTTTAATAATCCAGGTGTCTATGAAATTGAAATGGGAACACCCATGAAAAAAGTTTTAAATGATATTGGTGGTGGCTTTAAAGAGCCTGTAAAAGCATTACAAATTGGGGGACCATTAGGTGGTGTGATACCAATTGCAGAAGCTGAAAAACTGAATCTAGATTTTCAAGAATTTACAGCAGCTGGTTTTATGCTTGGCCACGCAAGTATAGTTAGTATTCCAAAAGATTTTCCAATGGTTGAATATATTCATCATTTATTTGAATTTACTGCTGAAGAATCATGTGGAAAGTGTTTTCCAGGAAGACTTGGGTCTTACAGGGGCAAAGAGATGTTTGATCAGTTAAAGAGTAAAACAGCTAAGATTCCATTAAAAGTATTAAATGATTTACTATTAACGATGAAAAATGGTTGTTTATGTGCCCTATGTGGGGCAATTCCTACTCCTATCATGAATATATTAAAATATTTTGGTGATGAAATGAAGGATGATATGGTTAATGAAAACTAAGATAGATTTTAAAAGGTGATATGAGTTCAGAAAAAAGAAAAATTGCATATATAAATGGTAAGCCATATGAAATTGGCCCTAACCATACTTCTGTTTTAAAATTTGTAAAAAGTTACCTTGGTGAAAAAAAGGTTCCTGCTTTATGTAACGATCCAAACTTAGCACCTTATGGGGCTTGTAGAGTTTGTTCTGTTGAGGTTGCTTTAGTTAAAGATGGGCCAACTAAAATTGTAGCTTCCTGCCATACGCCTGTTGCAGAAAACCAACATATTTTTACAAACAATGAAAAGCTAACAGAATTAAGAAAAAATATTATTGAACTAGTTATAACTGATCACCCAATGGAATGTGGAACTTGTGAGGTTAATAATAATTGCGAACTTCAAGATGTTGCTAATGATTTAGGTATATCAGATCATAGATACAACACTCCAAAACAACACAAAGGTATTCCAAGAGACACTTCTCACGATTACATGAGAATGAATTTAGATAATTGTATTAACTGTGGAAGATGTGTTCGTGCTTGTGATGAAATTCAAGGTTCTTTTGTATTAACAATGAGTGGTAGAGGATTTGAATCTAAAATCACAACAGATAATGATGCTTTATTTGGAGATTCATCTTGTGTATCTTGTGGTGCTTGTGCACATACATGTCCAACAGATGCAATATCAGATGTCTTTCAATCAAAATCAGCTGCTGTAGATGAAAAAGTTAGAACAACTTGTTCTTATTGTGGAGTTGGATGTAATTTAGAAGCATCCATTAAAGATAACAAAGTTGTTGCAATATCTACGCCTAAAGAATCTGAAGTTAACGCAGGTCACACTTGTATTAAAGGAAGATATGCATTTGGATTTTATGATCATCCTGACAGATTAAAAACACCTTTGATTAAAAGAAATGGAAAATTTGAAGAAGCATCGTGGGATGAAGCTTATGACTTTATTAAAAAAGAATTAAATCGAATAACTAAAGAAAGTGGACCAGATGCAGTTGCTGGTATTTCTTCAGCAAGATGTACTAATGAAGAAAATTATGTTTTCCAAAAAATGATTAGAGCTGCAATCGGAACTAACAACATTGACTGTTGTGCAAGAATTTGTCATTCACCTACTGCTTGGGGAATGCAACAAACTTTTGGAACTGGCGCTGCAACTAATTCTACAGAAGATATTTACCATGCAGATTTGTTTATGGTTATAGGGGCAAATCCAACAAATGCTCACCCAGTTACTGGAGCAAAAATAAAACAACAAGTAATGAAGGGCAAAAAACTAATAGTTCTAGATCCTATCACTACTGAACTAGCTGAGCTTGCTGATTACCATATTAAACTTAGACCTGGAACTAATGTAGCTATTTTAAATATGATGTTACATTTTATAATGAAAGCAAACCTTTACGATAAAGATTTTGTTAGAGATAGAACTGAAGGTTTTGCAAATTTCATTAAAGAGATTGAAAGACAGGATATGGATCAACTAGCTAAAGTTGCTGGTGTTGATAAACAATTGGTTAAAGAAGCTGCTATAGCTTATGCAACAGCTAAAAATTCTATGGAATTCCATGGTTTAGGAGTTACTGAGCAAGAGCAAGGCTCTAAAACAGTAATGTTAATTGCCGATCTAGCAATGATTACAGGAAATATTGGTAGAAGAGGTGTTGGTGTTAATCCATTAAGAGGACAAAATAATGTCCAAGGTGCAGCTGATATGGGGTGCCAACCTCATCAAGGAGCTGGTTATTTTGAGGTAGCTGATGAAAAAGTTCAAAATTTCTACACTGAAAAATATGGAGTTGTCCATCCATCAAAACAAGGTTTAAAAATTCCAGAAATGTTTGATGGAGCAATTAATAAAGATGTGAAAGCTGTATGGATTATTGGAGAAGATATTGTTCAAACGGATCCCAATAGTGCACATGTGGTTCAAGCAATGAATTCTTTAGAATTACTAGTAGTACAAGAAATTTTTATGAGTGAGACTGCAAAACTTGCAACAGTAGTATTACCTGGAACAACTTTTTTAGAAAAAGATGGAACATTCACTAACACTGAAAGAAGAATTCAAAGAGTAAACAGAGCAGTACCTCCTCTACCAGGTACGAAAACTGATGGAAACATTGTAACTGATATGATGCAAAAATTAGGTTTTGATCAACCAACTTATGATGCCGATCAAGTTCTTGCAGAAATTGCAGATGTTGTTCCTTTCTTCAAAGGTGTAACAAGAGAAAGACTTGGTAAGATGGGATTACAATGGCCTGTTCAAGAAGATGGAACAGATACTCAAATTTTACACCAAGAAACTTTTAAAATTGGAAAAGGACAGCTTAAAAATTTTGATTGGAAGGAATCTAATGAGATAGCTACTAATAAAAAAGATTACCCTTTAATTCTAACAACAAGTAGAGTTCTTCAACACTATAATGCTGCTACCATGACAAGACGTACTAAAAATATTAATATAGTTTCTGAAGACTTGTTACTAGTTCACCCTAATGATGCCAACAAAAGAGAGTTAAATACAGGTGACATAGGAAGACTTTATTCTGGACGAGGAGAAGTTGCTTTAAAAATAGAAGTAACAGATAAAGTTAAAGAAGGAATTGTATTTACAACATTCCACTTTCCGGAACACATGGTTAACATGGTAACTGGTCATGGTAAGGATGAAGAAACAATGTGTGCAGAGTATAAAGTTTCTTCTGTAGAAATTCAAAAGATATCTAATCAATTTAAAACTGTCGTTGAACCTAAAGAAAATCAAGCAGAGCTTTCTTAATTACTCATATTTAAATAGGTGCTTTAAAAAATTATAAAGTTTATAATTTTAAAAATGACTAATTCAAATATAGAAATTGATAAAGCAGGTTGGTCTTTTGATAACACCTATTCAAAGTTACCTGATGATTTTTTAGTAAAGCAAGCCCCTATTCCAGTAAAATCTCCTGAGTTGATAATTATAAATAAGGGTTTATCTAAAGATTTAGATTTAGATTTCACTAATATTAGTGAAGAAAATTTGTCTCAATTATTTTCAGGTAATTTATTACCAACAGGATCAAATTCAATTGCACAAGCATATGCAGGTCATCAATTTGGTCATTTTACAATGTTAGGTGATGGACGTGCTGTTTTAATGGGTGAACATCTTTCTAAAACCAAAGAAAGGTTTGATATTCAATTTAAAGGCTCTGGAAGAACTCCTTTCTCTAGAAGTGGCGATGGCAGGGCTGCATTAGGCCCTATGTTAAGGGAATATATTATTAGCGAAGCAATGCATGGATTAAATATTCCAACAACAAGAAGTCTTGCAGTGGTTAAAACAGGTGAGAATGTTATGAGAGACACGTATTTACCTGGTGCTGTGTTAACTAGAATTGCATCTAGTCACATTCGAGTGGGAACTTTTCAATACTTAGCAGCAACACAAAATGATAAAAATTTAAAAGTACTGATGGATTATGTAATTAATCGACATTACCCAAATATAAAAAATTCAAAAAATCAGGCATTAGATTTATTAAAGACACTAATTAATGTTCAAATTAACTTGGTAGTAAATTGGATGCGTACTGGTTTTATTCATGGAGTTATGAATACAGATAATATGTCCATATCAGGAGAGACTATTGATTATGGGCCATGTGCCTTTATGGATGAATATAATCCAGAGACAGTTTTTAGTTCAATAGATCAACAAGGAAGATATTCGTTTTTAAATCAACCAAAAATTATAAAATGGAATATAGCAAGATTTGCTGAATGTATAATTCCATTTATAGATAATGATAAAGATAAAGCTGTTGAGATGGCAACAGAATCTATAAACACCTTTGAAGAAATTTATCAAAACAAGTGGCTAAATATGATGCGAGATAAATTAGGTTTATTTGGAGAAGATATAAATGATCAGATTTTAATAATGGATTTATTAACTTGGATGCACAAAAATAAGGCTGATTATACCAATACTTTTTGCTTTTTAATGAATGAAAAATTTTCTTTTAATGAAAAATATAATAATGAAGATTTTATTATTTGGAAAAAAAGATGGGGAGACCGTTTAAAATTAAATAATAATACTGAAGAAAAGTATTTAAAATTAATGCACACTACAAATCCATTGGTAATTCCAAGAAATCACATGGTTGAAGAAGCTTTAGCAGCAGCAAATAATGGTGATATTGAACCAGTACATAATATATTAAAAGTTTTGGAAAAACCATATACATATCAAGAAAATATTTCAATTTTTCAAAATCCCAATCAACAAGGAAATGAAAATTATAAAACTTTTTGTGGTACTTAATTATTTATAAGACGTAAGGTTCCGGTCTTGCATTATTCTCTAACACTCTTTCGACAGAAAAATCACTAATATCAATACTTTGATATGATCCGGTTGTAATTAGTTCAGTTAGAGCTCTTCCAATTCCAGGTGCTTGCATTAAACCTCTACCCGTGAATCCTGATGCCATATAAACATTGTCATATTTTGGGTGTTTACCAACAACCGCATTATTATCTAATTTATTACAATCATAGTAACCAGCCCAACCACCAGTTAGTTTTAATTCTTCAAATGCTGGTATTCTTTGTGCTAACGCTGGCCATACTAATTCTTCAAAATCATTCCAAGCAGGTTCTAAATCAGTTGCATCAAAAACTGAATTTGGTGAACCAGCTAAATATTCATTACCTTCGGGTCTCCAATAAACTCCTGTAGTTAAATCTCCACATAAAGGCATTTCTGGAATGTGAGTTGGGCATTTAACTCTAAAAACAGTATGTTTTTGAGGTACTACAGGAATATCTTCCAATAATTTATTTGTCCAACAACCAGCAGCCGAAATAATAGTTTTAGCTTTAATTTCTGAAATATTTTTTACATCACCTTTAATAAATTCTGCACCAAGTTCAATTGCTTTACCTTTGAGTGCACTATGAAACATAAATGGATCAATCCAACCTTCACTTTGGTTATCAGTAAACGTTGCGGTTTCTATACCTTCACAATTTATGTAAGAAAAGGTCTTAGATAATTCTGAACCTTTAATATTTTTTGTACCTGCATCACAGGCTTTATGATTTTCTAATGCTTTATATTGTTCTTCAGCATGTTCTGGGCCAAACATCAAAAGATATCCATTTGCAACCATGCTTGCAGTTGGGTTAGGATTTTTTTTAGTTTTCAATAGATCTGGTATTTGGGAAATAAACTCTCTTGCAAACTTACCTAGTAAGATATTTTCTTTTTGAAAAAATTGTCTCCTAAAACCACCAAGAGATAATGGAAATGATGCTTCTTTATATGTTGGGTCTCTTTCAATAACTTTAACTTTTCTACCCTCTTTAGATAAAAAATAAGCTGTAGAAGCTCCTATAATTCCACCCCCAATTATTACAACATCATCCATAATTTATTTTAATTTAATAAGATTAAACTTACATTGAGCACTAGTGCAAAGGAACACCAAAGTAAATAAGGAATCATCAAATAAGAACTTAGCAAGTTGACACGTTTAAACCTGAGAATGAGAATGATTATCAAATAAATTAGAATTATTAGTACGAGCAAAGCTAAAATTATTTTGTGCAGAACGAAAAAAACTATACTCCAAGTTGTATTAAAAATTAAATGAATAAGATAAATATAAACTGTCTTCATATCTCTATTTTTTGAGTGCCAAAAACTCCAAATCGCAATTGTCATCATTAGATAAAGAGTTGTCCATACTGGTGCAAAAATCCAATCTGGTGGATTAAAAGATGGTTTAATAAGTAACGAGTACCAAGGCTCTTTAAAGGTAATTGTTGCAAATCCACCTATAGCTGAAGCTGAGTAAGTAGCTAGAGTAAATAGAATAAAAGATAAAATTTTATTTTTTAGCATATTCGTATTATACATTGATTTATGAATGAAAAAAAAGTTATTTGGATAACAGGTGCAAGTAGTGGAATTGGTAAGGCTTTAGCTTTAAAATTTGCAAATGAAGGATGGATAGTAGCAGCATCCGCAAGACGAGAAAATTTACTACAAGACTTAAATAAAGAGAATTCAAATATTCACTCTTTTCCTTTAGATGTTACTAATATTGATCAATGTAAATCTGTTTTTAAAAATATTATTGAAAAATTTAATGATGTTGAAATATCTATATTTGGAACTGGCATACACGACCCCAAATCAGAGAAGGAATTCAATCTTGATAAGATAAGAAAAATTATGGAAGTTAATTACTTTGGTACAATGAATTCGATTAACTCTGTTTATGAGTATTATAATAATAAAAAAAGTGGCCAAATATCAATCATTTCCTCTGTTGCTGGATATAGAGGTTTACCTGCAGCAGGAGCTTATTGTGCATCTAAATCTGCTTTAACAAGTTTTGCGGAAAGCCTTCATTTTGAAATGAAAAGAAAAAATGTAAGAGTTTCTCTAGTAAGTCCTGGCTTTATTAAAACTCCAATGACAGATCAAAATGATTTTCCAATGCCAATGATAAAGCCACCAGAATTTGCTGCAGAACAAATTTATATAGGCTTAGTTAAGAAGAGAGGATTTGAAATCCATTTCCCTAAAGCTTTTACTTATCTTTTGAAATTTTTAAGTATGCTGCCTAGCAGTATTTATTTTAAAATTGTTGAAAAAGGGATGAAAAAAATAGATTACTAATCTTTAACAAACATCACTGTAAGTTCAGCAACTTTTATTCCAAACTTAGTCATTGTAGCTCTATTAATTGCCACTTTTTCATCTTGCATAAAAATCCAGTCGTCAAAAGTAATTTTCATTTCTTTACCTTTAACGGGTACTAATAAAACATATTCAAATTTAAAAGCAGGACCATATGAATAGCCTTTAGCCTTACCAACGACATCACCAGCTGTACCTTCGTAGTTATGTTCATCTAATTTATCAATTGTCCACTGTCTTTCTTGAATTTCACCATCATTCCAATTAAATTTTTCATTTAGAATTAATTGTTTACCATCCCACACACCATTTAAATCAGCAGAAAATTGTCTAGTTACTTTTCCAGATCTATTTTGCAAAATCCCCCAAGCTTTAATATTTCCGGATAAATACTCTTCTATAATTAATCTTGGTTTTTGGTCTTTAAAGTCTGTTGGTTTCATATTATTTCCTGTGCAACTAGTTAATAAAATTAATGATATTAAGGCAAATATAATTTTCATATGTTTATTTATTATATAAAGAGAATTGAATCAAATCTATATTTCTTGATTTAAACCCTGCCTCACAATATGAAAGGTAAAATTGCCACATCTTTTTGAAAGTTAAGTCAAAACCCTGATCTTTAATTGTATCCCATTTTTTATTGAACTCTTCTCTCCAAACAATGAGCGTATCTGAGTAATGATCTGCATAAGAATTGTATTCTCCAAATTTTAGACCATTAATATCAATATGATTTTGTATTTCACTTTTGGAGGGCAAAAATCCACCTGGGAAAATATACTTTTGGATAAAGTCTTGCTTATTTTTATACCTTTCAAACAAACTATCATCAATTGTTATGGCTTGAATACCGACTGTACCTGATGGATTCAAATTTTTTTTTATTGTATTAAAGTAACTGTCTAGGTAATTCTGCCCTACTGCCTCAATCATTTCTATAGATGCGATATGATCATACTTTTTTTTAAGATCTCTATAATCTTTAATTTCAATATTAACTTTTTCATTAAGCCCACATTTATGAATTCTTTCTTTAGCAAATTCAAATTGTCTTTTAGAAATCGTTATACAATCTAATTTCACATCATAATTAGTGCCTATATATTCAGCAAAACCACCCCAACCACAGCCAATTTCAAGAATATTACTGCCAGCAGCAGGCTTTAAAAGATCAGTTAATTTTTGATATTTATTATTTTGCGCAAGGTAAAGATCTTGTTTGGAATTTTCAAATATTGCACTTGAGTAAGTTAAAGATTTGTCCAACCAAAGAGAGAAAAAATCATTACCAAGGTCATAGTGTTTTGCAATATTTTCCTTACTTCTATTTTTCGTATTTTTAATAAATTTATTCTTAAGGAAATTAATTAAAGGCAAATCAAAAATACCAGAAAACTTATAAATAGTTTTTATATTTCTGGCTGTTAACTCAATTAAATCAGAAAGATTATTGGTAATAAAAAAATCTTTCATGTAAGATTCTCCTAAACCTATACTGCCACTTTTAATTAAATTGTAAGTGAGGCTTTCATCTTTAATTGTTAACGATACTTTTAAACTATCCTCTGGATTACCAAATTTTAAAATTTCTCCATCAATTTTAGTTATTTCGAGAAAGCCATGCTTAATGTTTTTTAGTGCTTTAAAAACAATTGAATCTGAAATTTTATAAATTATCATTAATTTTCTAAAGTAATGTTATTTTTAATCTTAATTTTTTTACTTATAAACTTAATTCCTTTTGTCCACAATTTAAATGCCTCAAAGTGTATCGCTAAAATAATCTTAATTGTCATTAGCGGATGTTTTAAATAAGATTTAATTAAGTTAGAGTTATTTAATTCACTTTTAACACCATCTTGTGATGCATAAAGAATTTTACCTTCTGGGTCCTGTAAATCAATAATCACTGAAATCTTATTACCTGGTTTTAGTAGTCTAAAGAAATAAATACAATTCATCGGTATAAATGGTGAAACATGAAATTTTTTTTTACACACATGTTGTATTAAATTTTGATCTTTTTTAGTTTTAAAAACATATGTATGTTGTTCACCAAATGTATTCTTAACTTCATAAAGAATAGATATTAAATCAGAATTTTTATCATATACGTAGAATACGCTTAAAGGATTGAACACATATCCAAATATTCTGGGATAGCACAAAAGTTTAATTTGAATATCATTACAATCAATGTCATTTTTCTTTAAATGATCTATGACCCAATTTTTAAGTGAACTTCCATCTCTAGGGCCATGATCTTTATTAAAGAAGCTAATAATATTAAATTTATCATATGAGAACATTTTTAAAGTTTTATTTAATAACTCTATTTCTGATAAATCTATAAGTAATGAGAACACTTTATAATTGAAGGTATGAATTTTTGGCTTGAACCTTTTATGAATTACAGTCCCAGTATAAATATAAGAATGTTTAATCATTAAGCATTTTTAGCATTTCAATAGAGGACTTTATTCCATCCTCATGAAAACCATAACCAAAATAACTCCCACAAAATAAAATATTTTTTTTATTTTGAATTTTTTGAAGATTGTTTTGGTTTAATAGTGCATCTGCATCAAAATAAGGGTGAGTAAAGCTGACTTTTTTGAATATTTTATTGGCCGGTATTTCTCTAAAAGGATTAATTGTTAAAAAAATGTTTTTATCTATTTTTAGGTTTTGTAACTGGTTTAACCAATATGTTACTGATGTTTTTTCAATATTATCTGCACTCATTGACGAATTCCAAGAACACCATGCATTCTTATTTCTAGGCATAATACTTTCGTCAAAATGAATAACGGCTGTATTTCCTCTATATTTAAAATTTTTTAATATGAGCTCTTCATCTGAAGTTGGATTATCAATTATCTTTAAAGCCTCATCAGCATGTGTTGCAATTACAACTTTGTCATAATCAAAAAACTCATTCTCTTCACCATAAAAAATTTTAGCTCCAAAATCACTTCTTACAACTTTATTTATATGGTAATTTTTAAAGTGCTCTCCACTAATTTGGTTTATTATTTTATCTACATAGGTTTTGCTTCTATTTGCTACCGTAAACCATTGTGGTCTATCTTTTATTTTAAACAAACCATGATTTTTAAAAAAATTTAAAAAGAATGATAAAGGCATTTGTGTAGCTTCTAAAGGTGGCATTGACCAAATTGCTGATACCATTGGAATAATATGATAATTAATAAAATAATCTGATATTTTTATTTCTTTTAAATGTTCCCCTAATGTTATTGATTTAACATCTTCTGTTTCTATTTTTTCACAGTTTTTATAAAAACTAATTATTTCAAAAAACATTTTAATAAACTTTAAATTTAATAAGTTTTTTTTATTTGAAAAAATTCCTCCTAAGCCTTTACCACAATATTCAATGTCACTACCATCTACTGATACTGAAAATGACATGTCACTTTTCTCAATCTCTATTTTGTTTTCTGAAAAAAAATTAATTAAGTTTGGATAGGTATTTTTATTAAACACCATAAAGCCAATATCTACAGCAATTTCTTTATTGTGTTCATAAGCTACTTTTACTGTATTTGCGTGACCGCCAAATTGATTTTCTTTTTCAAACAAATCAACCTTATGTTTTTTGGATAAATAATAAGCTGCACTTAATCCAGATATACCAGCACCAACTACAGCAATTTTCATCTTAATAAATCTTTAGGCTGCTGTGTCTTCGTACTCTTCCATTGATGGACATGTACAAAATAAGTTTTTATCTCCATAAACATTATCTACTCTAGCAACTGGAGGCCAATATTTATTTGTTCTTAAAAATTCTGAAGGATAAGCGGCCTCTTCTCTTTCATACTTATGTTCCCACTTATTTGCAGTTAATTCAACGTGTGTATGTGGCGCATTCTTTAATGGATTATCAACTTTATCATATTCACCTGATTGAATTTTATCAATTTCTTGTTTTATTTTTTGAAGCGTGGAGCAAAATTTATCTATTTCACTCAAACTTTCACTTTCTGTAGGCTCAATCATCATGGTGCCTGCTACTGGCCACGACATTGTTGGGGCGTGATAGCCAAAATCAATTAATCGTTTTGCAATATCTTCCTCTGTTATTCCTGTGTCACTCTTTATTGATCTAATATCAATAATGCATTCATGAGCTACATTGCCAGTTTTACCCTTATATAATATTGGAAATGAGTCTTTGAGCTTATGTGCAATATAATTTGCATTCAATATAGCTACTTGTGAAGCCTTTCTTAAGCCTTCAGAACCCATCATCTTTATATACATCCATGAAATTGATAGAATACTTGAGCTTCCCCAGGGTGCTGCAGATACGGCCCCCATACCTGTTGCAGGACCACAATCTTTTATCACTGAATGTTTTGGTAAAAACATTTCTAAATGTTTTTTACAGGCTATCGGTCCCATACCAGGTCCACCACCACCATGCGGTATACAAAATGTTTTATGTAAATTTATATGACAAACATCAGGACCAAAATTTCCAGGTTTTGCAATTCCTACCAATGCATTTAAATTTGCTCCATCCATGTAAACTTGTCCACCATGATTATGAATTAGATCACAAATATCTGTTATTTTTTCTTCAAATACTCCATGTGTTGAAGGGTAAGTAACCATAAGTGCTGCTAAATTTTCTGAGTGTTCTTCTGCTTTGGTTTTTAAATCCTCATAGTCTACATTTCCATGTTGATCACACTTCACAACAACAACTTTCATACCAACCATTTGAGCACTTGCTGGGTTTGTGCCATGTGCAGAACTTGGAATTAAACAAACATTACGATTTGTTTCATTATTTTTTTCATGAAATTTACGTATCACCATTAAACCAGCAAACTCACCTTGTGCTCCAGCATTCGGTTGTAATGAAACACCAGAAAATCCTGTGATTGATCTTAACCAATTTTTTAAATCAGTAAACAGTTCTCTATAACCTTCCATTTGCTCTACTGGAGAAAAAGGATGTGGTTGAGAAAACTCTTTCCATGTAACTGGTATCATTTCAGAAACGGCATTAAGCTTCATGGTGCACGAGCCTAAAGCAATCATAGATTTATTTAAGGCAATATCTGAGTCTTCTAATTTTTTTAAATATCTAAGCATCTCTGTTTCAGAATGGTAATTGTTAAAAACAGGATGATCTAAATAACTTGAAGTTCTTAAAAGGTTTTCTGGTATATTAGATAAATTCTCACTCATGTTTTCTTTTATAGTCTCTGAGCAATTAAAGATTTTTAATAATTGGTTTGCTCTATAGATATTTTTTCTTTCATCAAAAGAAACAGCTAGCATTTCAGAATTTACTTTTCTTATATTGACATGTTGATCTAATGCATTTTTATAAATCTTGTCAGTTTTATCTAATGTTTTAATTGTTACAGTATCAAAAAAATGATCTGAATAGAGTTCATAGCCAGATTGTTTTAATTTATCTGCAAAATTTTTAGTTAGTTGAGAAACACTTTCAGCAATTTTTTTAATGCCCTGAGGCCCATGATAGACAGCATATGCAGCGGAGACTATTGCCAATAATGCTTGCGCTGTACATATATTACTTGTGGCTTTATCTCTTCTTATATGTTGCTCTCGTGTTTGAAGAGCCAGTCTATAAGCTTTTTTACCATGTCTATCTACTGATACACCAACTATTCTTCCAGGCATTGATCTTTTATATTCATCTTTTGTTGCAAAAAATGCTGCGTGTGGACCTCCGTAGCCCATTGGGATTCCAAAACGTTGGGAACTACCAACCGCAATATCAGCACCTAATTCAGATGGTGTTTTTAACTTAGCAAGAGCTAATAAATCACATACTAAAACTGCTTTTCCATTATACTTGTGTATTTTACTTATAGCTTCACTAGGATCCTTGATATCTCCTAACGTACCTGGATATTGAATAATTCCACATATAATATCTTCTTTGATATCTTTATCTTCATCTCCAACTATTATTTCTAAACCTAATGGTTCTGCTCTTGTTCTGATAACATCAATAGTTTGTGGGTGACAATTTTTTGAAACAAAAACTTTTTTAGTCTCAGATTTAGATATTCTATAACTTAAACCCATAGCTTCTGCTGCTGCTGTTCCCTCATCTAAAAGCGAAGCATTAGCAATATCCATTCCTGTAAAATCTATAATCATTTGTTGAAAATTGAGCAACATTTCAAGTCTACCTTGTGCCACTTCGGGTTGGTATGGAGTGTAAGAAGTGTACCACCCTGGATTTTCTAATATATTTCTAAGTATTACGTACGGAGTATAAGTTCCATAATAACCCATTCCTATAAAGCTTGAATAAACTTCATTTTTTTTTGCAATATTTTTTAATTTTCTAAGTGCTTTATATTCAGAGTTTGGATCTCCAATATCTAAATCATCTTTAAGAAGGATTTTTTCTGGTACAGTGTCTTTTATTAAATCATCAAGACTTTGATAGCCCAATTCTTTAAGCATAACATTTTGTTCATCAACGGATGGACCTATATGTCTTTGTATAAAATCTTTTTGAGCATTTTTTAACATTTAACTACCACTTTCTTTTGAAAATTTTTCGTATTCTTCTTTATTCATTAATGAATCCATTTCAGACT
>Ga0222652_1000472_pt1 | contig 16941 bp, 22 predicted proteins | sample AntAcemetagen371_FD_179803 | JGI IMG/M metagenome (GOLD analysis project Ga0222652, IMG submission 179803) | Saline water microbial communities from Ace Lake, Antarctica - #371 | ecosystem: Environmental > Aquatic > Non-marine Saline and Alkaline > Saline | place: Antarctica: Ace Lake... | reverse complement strand
AGATAAAAAAATCTATGTAGGTGGGCAATTTACTACGATAGGTGGCAGTAGTAAAGACCGTTTAGCTCGATTGAATTCTGATGGTACGCTTGATACGGGTTATACTTTAGATGCGAGTGATACTGTTTATAAATTTTATCAAGCTGCAGATAGCAAAATCTACGTTGGCGGAGAGTTCGATACAATTGGTGGCAGTAGTAAAGACTGTTTAGCTCGATTGAATGCGGGTGTTAATTTCACAACGGGTAACTTCATTAGCACTTCACTAGATTTGACGGGCGACTTAGCAGCAAATCCGACTAAAGTAGTAGTGAGTTCAACTTTTGCAGCCCCAACCGATACGACTTTATCGCTTAAAATTTCAGACGGAACGCCTGAAAATGATGTTACAGTCACAAGCGCTAATTTCGATACAGAGGTAGACTGCTCTAGTTTAACTACTCGAACGCTTACTTTGCAATGGCTTCTAGCTACGACAGATACAAGCGCAACGCCAACACTTAACAACTACGGAGTATATTTCACATGATACCTACTAATGTAATAAACGAAATAAAAAACGGCTCAACGGCTCAATTAGAGCAAGTTTTTGCAAGCTACGAAGCCCAAGGAATGCCAATAGTAAATAACGGCACAACTTATCATTTACAATGCCGACCGCTTGACCGCACCAATTGGTTGGGTGTAATGGCTATGGCTAACTTGCTAGATTCAGACTTAGATACCGTCACTATAATGACGTTCGAGAACGTACCAATTACACTCACAAAGCCACAAGTACTACAAGCTATGGCAAATGTAGGCATTTATTCGCAAGCCCTATACGGGGCTAGATGGGCAACTAAACAAGCAATTAGTAACGGCGCTACGACTATTCAAGCTACATTCTCAAACGCTTTACAAAACATTTTAAACCCATAAAAAAAAGCGCTAAGGTAAAACCCTAGCGCCTCGAAGTTATCTAGCACTATAAATCACTTTCCGAATAATTTTAGTGAAATTCAATGTAATAAAGTTTTTAGTGAAAGCAAAAAATTCTTTAAAAATTTCGTATTTTAAGGGCATGCTAGAATTATTTCCACCCAATTACTTTCATATTAAAGAGTTTCTAATCGAGCCAAATAAGGCTGTACATCTTGATATAATGGAAAAGATAGTAAGGTATCATTTAATACCGCTTAACCCGATTAGGCACGAATTAGGGCTGCCTATTGCGATAAGCCAAAACAGCGGATACCGCTCGAAAGCGTGGGAGATTAAGCATAAGCGCTCAGGCAATAGCGAACATACATTTCAAGATATGGGCGCTGTTGATTTAACGTGTGCGAATATGAACGCACTTTTTCAACTGTTAAAAAATGAATCTCCATACCGTAGAATATGTATTTATAAAGAAAAAAATTTTATTCATTGCGATTATAAAGGAAATGAAAAAAAGATATTTATAAACACAGAAAACGGATGGGCAAATTATGACCAAGCCTAATTTTGATATGACGATAAATATAGGTAACGTCATTACTATGTTAGCGCTTTTTATCGGTTCAATTATAGCCTACACAACGCTTCAAAATACAGCTAATATAAACACTAAAGAGATAGAACGTATTCATAAAGTAGTTATAACAATGCCGGTTGATTACATTAAAAGAAATGAATTTGAAGCTTATAAGCAGCGACTAGATAGAATAGAAAGTAAACTAGACCGACTAATTGAGATTCAACTTCAGAGCAATTGAAATGAGCTTACTAAAAGAGTTAATTAAAATCACTATATTAAGCGTAATACCAGACGCTTTAAAATGGGTTAAACGCAAATTAAGCAAAGAAAATGCAACGGATACAGCGAGCGAAGATGATACCACAAACCAAACTAGGGGAAAAGATGGAAGTAAAGCCAAATCAGAATAATGTGAAAGCCGTTAAAGTCGTAAAAAATGAATACGGCATTAAAGAAACTAAAGAATTTATTACCTTCATAGCTGCTTTAATTCATGCGTTCCGCTTAGCAATGGCGGATGGTAAATTTCATTGGACGGAAGCAGCTAAATTTATTGGAGCGCTACGACTAATGCCGAGCGCACTAACTGGCATCAACTTGGTAGCAAAGGAATTAAAGGAATTAAATAAAACAGAAACGGAGCAGCTTAACTTGCATATAGTACAAGTTTTAACGCTTAAAGATGGCACGGCAAAAGACTTAACAAACGCTGCTTTCTCGATCTGGAACGTGCTAAACAAGTTTATTTAGTTTACATAGGGTTAGTTATCTATGTTTGTGTTAAAGGGTAAGTTCTGAAAAAACTTACTCTTTTTTTTATGTACACGCTTGACTATTGCAAACTAGCTATATATATTAACTCAACACAAACAAACACAAACGAGACTAAATCATGATAGCTTACACAAACTACACGAAAGCGCATAACAAATTCAATGCGCTGCAATTGCAGGGGATCACCTGCATACTAACTAGCTTAAATGGAATGCACTACATCTCATGCTAGAAGTACTAAAACTAATCACAGCAGCTATTGCATTACAAATTGTAATAATAGCGATTGTGGTAGAAATACAGAATAAAAGGAAAAAATGACTAAACAAGACGTAAAGATAAGCCTAATCATAAAAGGTTGGACATTTACCGACCTTGCTAGCAAAATGGGTTGCTCTACTCAATGGATTTACAAAGGGCTAAAAGACCAAAACACAAACGTAATCGACAAAATCAAGGAAGTACTGAAATGAAAGAGAAAAAAACACATTGGAAAAAGCTACACAACCCAGACTTTATTGGAGCCTATGCGTTCCAACCAAATGAAGAGATAATTGCTACGATTCATTCAGCAAGCGTTGAATCAGTCACGGGATCAGGCGGCAAAGCTGAGGATTGTATGGTAGTGCGGTTTAATGAAAGCTATATCAAACCGCTCATATGCAACGTGACTAACTCAAAAGCAATAAGCAAAGTTGCAGGGTCAGAGTATATAGAAGATTGGCAAAATGTAGCTATTCAATTATTCACTACTGAAGTTAACGCATTTGGCGATACGGTTCAAGCTGTTAGAGTGCGGACTAAAGCGCCTAAACTAACTAAACCAGAAATGAATGCAGCTCACGAGAAATGGGAAGGGATGATAAAATCTTTAGCTGAAGGGAATACTTCAATAGAGAGTATTCTAAAGCATTATGATATGAGCAAAGAGAATCAAATCTTGGCAGCTGAGCAAGTGCAAACATTAACAAAAACGGGCGAGATAGTCGAAAATGCCTAAACTAGGATATGTTAGCGCATCTATGGCAAAAGCTGTAATGACAGCGGGGCGAGGAAAAGGCATTGAATATGGTGAGACATTTCTAACACAAGCCAAAGCAATCGCAGCTGGAATGGTAGGCTGGGACGTTTCAAGCGATATTAGCAATATGCATGCGGTAAAGTGGGGAATTGAAAACGAACCGCTGGCAGTTGCTGAATATGAACTACATACAATGAGTGAAGTTCACAGCGCCCAAATCTGGATTAACCACAAAACACTAAATGCAGGTTGTACACCTGATGGGCTAGTCGGAACAGACGGAATGATTGAAATAAAGTGCCCTATGCCACATAATCACTTAGATAATATTCTGAACCTTGCGCAACTTCCCACATACATGGGACAAATACAATTCAGTTTATGGATTACAGATTGTAAATGGTGCGACTTTGTAAGCTATCACCCCGAAGCGCCAGAGGGCTTACAGATTAAAATAGAGCGAGTAAATAGAGATGAAGATTTTATAGCTGAACTAGCAAATCGAGCAAAGTTCATGCTAGTAACCGCTAGCAAGTTCGCTGAGCAACTCAAAAAATTAATGTAATGGAACTAAATCCCCTTGCACTACAACTAATGCTAATCACGCTGGCTATCTTCGGACTAGTCGGCACTAAACTAATTCATGATGAAGAATAAAGAAAAAATTAAATTGCTTGAAGATACTCAAGTAGTTTACAGAAAAAGAATTGAATTTCTTGGATCTAATATTCAACTACTTCAACAAGATCTATTGGCATCAACTGAATACTCTAATGATAAAGTAAATAATCTTGATAGAAATATTAATGCTAGATTTGACAAAATTAGTAAAGAGAAAGAAAAAATCGAGCAGCTTGAAGCACGTGTTTCTGATCTTGAAGTTTTTCGAGATTATACAATAGTAAAACAACATGAAAGGTCTAATAAAATGATATCTAAAAAACCTGAGGTAATTAATACACCTTTAGAATTAGATAAAGATGGAGATGTAGATTTAAAAGACGAGCAAATAAATTCGGACGCTTCTTTTTATTATTACATAGACGAAAACATACGCAAATTATTCGGATTTTAATCGAAATGAAGGAGCCAAAAAAATGAAACCCATAAATTACTCAAATGGCGGTAGTGGGAAAAAAACAGACTCATACAGACCTCTTGGACTTAGAACAGCAAGCGAGCTAAGAAATCAATATCCAAATTCAATTGATCCGTTCAAAATACCGCTTGCTAAAAACTTTGTTAGTCGAGAAGATAAATACACTCCAAGAAATAGATATAAAAAGATTGATAAGCACGTTAATTTAATGTTAGGTATGGCTATTGGTGACGTTATGCTAATATGCAAAACAACCGAAGAGGTTGAACGCCTTATGAAAAAATGCAAAAACATTTGCCCAAAAGGAGCTTTTGAAATAGTCGAAGAATCTTTAAACGGCATCAAAATTAAATGTACGAGCGTATGAGTAATGCAATTCTAGCTGAAAAGTATCAAAAGCTAATAGCTGAGATTACAGAAACTGACGAAGAGATAAGCGAAATAAACTGCTATTTAAAAAGCGCTGAAAGCAAGCTAACACAAATCGTCAACCAGCGCACAAATTTAGTGCAAAATGCCTCGTATGTTTTGAAGCTAATCGAGACACCATCAATGAATAATAATCTACCCGATCTAACATGAATCTAACAATAAAGCACAAAGATATTAATGTAGCTTACGCTAAAATATCTAGCATAGACTACGAAAATGAAAAAGAGCCTAGTCTATCTGATTATATTCTAATCAATTTTGAGACATTCGCAACAACTGAAAATTTTACTAAATTAAAGTCAACTGATTCAATTATTTTTACTATATTTAACGACACAAAACAACTAGCTACAGGTAGAGCCAACTTAGAAAACTCTACTAAACTACTGGCTAGACCTTCTAACAGACACGAACTAACTAACTTAATAAAACTATGAGCAGCTTAAATAAAGCCACACTAATAGGCCGACTTGGTCAAGATCCTGAAATAAAAACATTCAGCGGAGGCGCTAGCGTAACTAATTTCAGTATCGCTACGTCCGAAAAGTTTAAAAATAAAGCGGGCGAGCAACAAGAAAAAACCGAGTGGCATAATATTCAATCTTGGGGAAAACTAGGCGAAATATGCAAACAATATTTGAGAAAAGGTAGCTTAGTTTATATCGAAGGACGTATAGAAACCCGTGAATATGAAGACAAAAACAACGTCAAAAAATACGCTACAAGCATTAACATTAATGAAATGAAAATGCTAGGTAGTAAAAGCGATTCTAACGCACCCGCTAAAAGTAGCGCACCAGCTCAGAGCAAACAGAGCGATATTCCAGAAAAAGACTTACCATTTTAATAAAGGAAATTATGACTAAAAACGAACGAATTAAATTGCTTGAAGATAATATTCAACTACTTCAACAAGGTATGTTGGCATCAACTGAATATATTAATGATAGGTTTGATAAAATTAGTAAAGAAAAAAATCAGCCTGAGCTAATTGAAGTGCCGATTGGTTTAGATAAACATAGACACGTAGTGTTTAAAGACAAGCGAATAAATTCGGACGCTTTTTTCGTCTATTTCATAGACGAAAACATAGATCAAAATAATATCAATCGAATCCTAATCGAAATGAAGGAGACGAAATGAGCCAAGTACCACTACCCAAACGCTACATTTTAGAAGTAGATTTATATCTATACGCAGACGATGATAACGCCGCAAAATCCATAGCGAATGCCATAATATACGACTTAGAACACCGTAACGCATACGCTCACGACGCAGACCAAAAAGGTCTGTACGAATCGCCAAAAGGCAGCTTAACAGTTAGGGCAGTTGAATGATGGATTATAACGACTTTATAAAATCAAAAATTAAAAAAATAGTCGATTCAGGCTTTGACATAAATGAAAATCAATTAAATACAAACTTATTTGATTTTCAAAAGAAAATAGTTAAACAAGCACTTAAAAAAGGCAAATATGCTATATTTGCAAATACGGGGCTTGGTAAAACTTTAATGCAACTATCATGGGCTGAACAAGTCCAAACACACACAAATAGACTTGTTCTCATACTAGCTCCTTTAGCTGTATCTAAACAAACGATTAATGAAGGTGTTAAATTTGGTATCAATGTACAGAAATACACAAATCAAACAGAAAAAGGGATTTATATAACTAATTATGAACAGCTAAATAATATAAATACTAAATTATTTAGTGGTATAGTTTTAGATGAATCATCTATAATAAAAAACTTTATAGGTAAAATAAAAACACAAATAATAGAATCATTCAAATTCACACCTTATAAATTAGCCTGCACCGCAACGCCTAGCCCTAATGATTATGTTGAATTAGGGAATCATACAGAGTTTTTAGATATTATGTCAAGACTAGAAATGCTATCAATGTATTTTATTCATGACGCTTCAAATACTGGCGACTGGAGATTGAAAAAACACGCTAAAGATGAATTTTTTAAATTTATAAATTCATGGGCGATAATGATTAGTAATCCTAAAGATTTAGGATTCAACGGAGATGCTTACACACTCCCCGATATAAATTATTTTGAATCAAAAATCATTACAGAAAATAAAGGAGAATCGCTTTTTAATGACATTGCTATCTCAGCAACTGGATTCAATGCTGAGGTAAGACGAACAATGGATAAGAGGCTGCAAAAAACTGCATCTATTGCAAATAAAACAAATGAACCTTTTATAATATGGATAAAACACAACGAAGAAGGTAAAAAATTACTTGAACTTATCCCTGATTCAGTAGAAGTAAAAGGATCAGATTCAATGGAAAAAAAAGAAGCTAATTTAATTGGTTTTGGGCAAGGCAAGTTTAGAGTATTAATTACTAAAACAAAAATAGCTGGCTTTGGTATGAATTGGCAACATTGCAGAAACCAAATATTTGCAACCGTTGATTTTAGTTTTGAATCTTTATACCAAGCAGTAAGAAGATCATATCGATTTGGGCAAACTAAAGAAGTAAATATTTATATTATTACAACAGACACAATGACTAATGTAATTAAATCAATTAGAAAAAAAGAAAAGGCTTTCACTATTATGCAAGAAAAAATGACTGAGTTTATAAATGCTAAACCAGAGGAACTAATAAAAGAAAATAAAGACTATAAAGAAGTTGTAACAGACGACTATACATTAAAAAAAGGAGATAGCGTTCAACTAATTAAAGCTATTCCTGATGAGTCTGTTGGATTCTCTGTTTTTAGTCCTCCTTTTGCTGACCTTTATACGTACTCTAATAATATTGAAGACATGGGCAATTCATCAACCCATGAAGAGTTTTATAAGCATTTCGAATATCTAGTAGAAGATTTATTTAGAATATTAAAGCAAGGTAGAAATATAGCCGTACATTGTATGGATATTCCTACTAAAAAATCAAAAGACGGATATATAGGTTTAAAAGACTTTAGCGGAGATTTAATAAAGATATTTGAATCTAAAGGCTTTATATATCATTGCCGTATAACTATTTGGAAAGATCCAGTTGTAGCAATGCAGCGGACAAAAGCTTTAGGACTATTGCATAAACAAGTAAAAAAAGACTCAACTAAAAGCAGGGTAGGCTTCCCTGATTATGTTTTAGTCTTTAGAAAAGACGGAGAAAGAAGCGAGCCCGTATCACAAAAAGATATACCCGTAGACTTATGGCAAAAGTACGCATCGCCCGTTTGGATGGATATAAACCAAAGCGATACTATATCTTTTAGAATGGCTAGAGATATTGAAGATGAAAAGCATATATGTCCGCTGCAAATTGAAGTTATCGAAAGGCTTATACATCTTTATACTAACAAAGGCGACGTAGTTTTCTCTCCATTTCTAGGTGTTGGTAGTGAAATCTATCAAGCTATAAAAATGAATAGAAAAGGATATGGAATTGAGCTTAAAGAATCTTACTTCAATCAAGCAGTAAGCAATGTAAACTCAGCAATGTACGAACGATCACAACTTTCTCTTTTATAAGCCTAACACAAAACCAAAAAAAATGAACCTCAGACCCTACCAAATAAACATAAATAACCTGATAGCAAAAAAATTAGCCCGTACAAAACGGGTTATTTTTTGCCTCCCGACCGGTGCTGGAAAAACTTTCTGTTTTAGTAATATCGTCCAGCGACACTTAGCAAAAGATGCTTTTAATCGAGTGCTAATACTCACAAACCGCTCGAAGCTATTCGACCAAACATTCGAGGCAATTCACAGACTAGATATAAAACCTTTTTCTTACACAGCTAAAGCTAAGCTAAAAGAACCGATTTACTCACGCTGCATAATCGGTATGGTCGAGACAGTTAAGCGTCGTAACGCTAAATCTATACCACCGCCAACGCTAATAATTATAGACGAAGCCCATATTGGCTCATTTAAAAAAATCTTTGAGATTTTCCCCGATTCGCTCTATATAGGTGCAACAGCGACACCACTAGCAACAAAAAAAAAAGACCCGTTAAATAACTACTATAACGACATAGCTTTTCAGCTAGACACGCCAGACCTAATAGAACTAGGCTACTTAAACCCCGCAGAAACATGGGCAGTCCGCTCAATCGACGAAAGTCAACTTAAAAAGAGGCAGGGCGAATACACCGACGCTTCACAGTTGCAACAACTAGAGCAAGCTAAGCCTAAAGCTGACTTTATTCAAGCTTACAAAAAACATGCACAAGGTAAAAAAACCTTAGTTTTTTGCGTTAACGTAGATCACACAATAAAGACACACGAACGCTTAAAAGAGCTGAACCCAAACGCTTTTCTAGTTCATTCTAAGCAGCACCCCAACCAAAATGAGCTTAATATATTAGAGTTTCACGAATCAAGCGACGGAGTTCTAGTAAATTGTGGTATACTCACAACGGGCTACGACCACCCAGCTATTGAATGTATAATGGTACACCGTTCAACGACATCCCTAACGCTTTGGCTGCAAATGTGCGGACGAGGCTCACGCCTTAGCCCTGAAACAAATAAAAGCAAATTTACTATTGTAGATTTAGGTAACAACGCTATTAAACATTTATTATGGGAAGCTAGGCGAGATTGGGAAAAGCTATTCAAGCACCCACCGCAGCCAAGCGACCGATCCGACGGGGTTCAAGGCGTTAAAGAGTGCCCCAAATGCCACATGCTACTCGCTCCATCTATTTTAGTTTGCCCAGAATGCGCTCATAAATTCCAAATTAAAGCAAAAGACAACACCATAAACGGAGAAACTTTCTTACTTTCTGAAACGCTCAAAAACGTAAAAGATAAGCCAATAGCTGAGCTATCTGTTCCCGAACTTATCGAACTACAAGCCCACAAAAAATATAAAACAGGCTTTATAGTTCGAATATTACGACAAAGAAACCCAGAAGATTTAAAACTATTCGCTAAATTGAAAGGCTACAAATCGGGCTGGGTGCAACATCAACTGCAAGGCGCTAAAGACTACACAAATTTTAAGGTTAAATTATGAACGTAACACATGGCTCATTATTTAGCGGGATTGGTGGCTTTGACTTAGCATCTGAGAAAATGGGTTGGGATAATCTTTTTCATTGCGAATGGAACCCATTTTGCCAAAAAATACTGCATTATTATTGGCCTAAAGCTGAACAATTTACTGACATAACAAAAACCGATTTCACTAAATATGCAAACAAAATTGACGTTCTTACCGGGGGATTCCCCTGCCAACCCTACTCAACCGCAGGTAAAAGATTTGGGAAAGATGACGAGCGACATCTCTGGCCGAGCATGCTTAGGGCAATTAAAGAAATTAAACCAAGTTGGGTCGTGGGCGAAAATGTTCACGGAATTGTTAATTGGTCAGGGGGATTGGTCTTCGACCAGGTGCAAACTGACTTGGAAAATGAAGGGTACGAAGTACAATCGTATATACTTCCAGCTTGCGCCAAAAACGCTCCCCACCGCAGAGATAGAGTCTGGTTTGTTGCTTACTCCGACAGCTGTAATGACAGACGAACATCCAGATGCAATGCGAGCAAGAGCAAAGAAGAACGGTTACAAGAACGGCACGATGTACGGCAGTCTGCTGAGCCAAGTCAAGTATTCGGGGCTGTTCCCAACGCCAACGAGCGTACAACGGGACCATCCAGAACGAGTGGAGAAACTCAAAGCAACGGGAGCGAAAACAATGATGAGCCGAAAAGCGGGAGAGAACAGACCGAACAGCATTTTGGATGCAGCGATGTTTACGGGAATGATACCAACGCCAACAGCCAGAGATTACAAGGACACTTTCAAAAGCCAAGAAAAGCTAAACAACCAATACAAAAAAAGAATGGGTCCAGGTATAGCGCTGACGGTAGGTTACAAGACTGGCTCAACTTCCCAACTCAACCCCCGATTTGTGGCGGAAATGATGGGCTTTCCTCCAGATTGGACGGAATTACCTTTTCAAAGTGGAGAAATGAATCAATCAAAGGCTATGGAAATGCCATAGTTCCACAAGTAGTATTAGAAATATTTAAAGCAATACAAAATTACAAATTATTATGAACGTAACATTCTTTACTAACTCAACATCAAATCAATTAATAGACGCACCAATTCTTGGGCTACTCGAAAAAATTCGGACGGGCCAATATCAAACAAAAGTTGACGAATTAGCTAAAATTACCGACGAAAAAGAACGCAGAGATTACAAAGCCTGGCACGTTCCATGCTTTACCGTTTCGGGCACTTTTGCAAATAAAGAAGCTAATTCACTGCAACAACACAGCGGACTAATTGCCATAGATTTTGACCATATTGATGACTTAGACGAGGCTAGAGCGCTTCTATACGCTGACCCATATACATTCTCTGGCTTCTTATCTGTTTCGCATACCGGGCTATGTATAATCGTTAAGATAGACGGTAAAAAACATCGTGAACATTTCGATGCGCTCGAAGCTTATTACAGCAAACAATATCAACTGCAAATAGATCGTGCATGCAAAAATGTTAATAGGCTACGCTTTTTTAGCTCAGACCCAGACTTACACTTAAATGCAGATTCAACCCAATTTACTCAGCTACCGCCAAAAAAGCCCAAAGAAATACTATATCCGAAAATTTATATCAGCTCACAAGATGACTTTTCTTATATACTTCAGCAAATTCAAGATCGACGAATAGACTTAACAGCCGATTATTATACGTGGATCGCTATCGGCCAAGCTATTTACTCAGAATATGGAACAGCTGGACTAAGCTACTTTCAAGCAATAAGCGCTAATCATCCAGAATACAACCCAAAACAATGCGAAAAAAAATATAACTCATTTAAAGGCGTTAAGCAAAAAACTATATCAACTTTCTACTACTACGCAAAGCAAGCAGGCCTACAAATATCAACGCCCGAAACGCAATCTATTAAGCTCGTCGCTCGGAACGCAAAGAAACAAAGATCGACGCCCGAAGACGCTATAAAAACGCTTCAAGCAATCGAGGGCATAGAACCCGAACGCTCTAAAGCCCTAGTTGAACAAGTTTTTTCTACTTCAGACGAAGACACGACCACAGACGATGGAGACCTAATTCAGCAGATAAAAAACTTTATTCGGTTACATTATCCAATGCGATATAATGAAATAACGCTAAAATATGAGTTTGCTAAAAAAAACGACGCTGTCACAGACCGTGACATGAACAGCATCTATATTGAATGCCGCCAACTATTTCCAAAAGCTACTAAAGACCTTGTTTTCTCAACCATAAAATCAAACTTTATCACCAACTACAACCCAATAAAAGAGTTTTTCAAAACGCACGCATCAAATCACACAAAGACTGGCTACATCAAAGCTTTAGCTGATACGATACACACAACGACAGGAACCATCGATAACTACGCCTACCATTTTATCCGCAAATGGCTTGTTGGAGCTGTTGCAATGTGGTTTAAACACCACTCCCCACTAGTCCTAGTCCTTGCGGGAACCAAACAAAATACGGGCAAGACTTTTTGGCTAAGGCACTTAATACCGCAAGAAATTCAACTGCTTTTTGGCGAAAGTGAATTTAACGGAAGTAACGACGATAAGCTTCTTATGTGTTCAAAAGCTATACTACTTAACGACGAAATGGAGAATATGGATAAGCACGATATAAGCCTTTTGAAAAAGCTTACATCTGCTCAATGGTTTAATCTTCGCAAGCCTTATGGCACTACAAACGAAGATATAAGGCGGATTGCTGCATTCTGCGGTACAACCAACAACCTAGAAATAATCTCCGACCCAACGGGGAATAGGCGAATAATCCCCATTGAGCTTTTATCCTACGATCATCAAATGTATAATAAAATAGACAAAACAGCCCTATGGTGCGAAGCCTACCACGCATATAAAGCGGGCGAAAGCTTCCACCTTAGCAGCGACGATATAGAGCTACTCAACAGAAATACACAATACTATTACCAAGCTTCAATCGAAGCCGAACTAATACAAAAATACTTCTCCCCAGCAACCGAAAATACCCCAAATAGACTCGCACTTTCAAACACCGAAATAAAGGTATATATCGAGCAAAGAACATCGCAAAAGCTCAATTCTCGAAAACTTGGCATTGAATTAAAACACCTCGGTTTTGAAAAAAAACTTGTCAAGTCTAAACAAGGAACTAAAAGAGCGTACTTTTTACGTGAAAATGACGATTTATCTGTTACCTCTGTAAGTGATTACGACGCACCGTTTTAGTGGGGATAAAGTGCAAAAGGTAACAGATAGAACACATAGAACGGCAAACTTTTATAAAATGAAATTTTATATAGCCATGTCATATAAAAATAATATTTCTATATACTCTTATTATTATATTTATCTGTTATCTATATTTAATAGTAGTTAAGTAGTTAGTAAATAAGAACTTAGAAGGTAACACATAGCCCTTTTTTATCTGTTACCCATCTGTTACCTGTTACAATGCTAATTCATCCCAATTCAAACCAATTAAACGAGCTAAAACAACATGAGTAAAAACGTAAATAAAGACGGCCTATCACACGATCAGCTGCAAGCTAAATGCTTCCAATGGGCATGGAACAATTACCCACAATTTCGAGGCCTGTTTTGGAGCAATAACAACAACGCTCCAATGCTAAGCCGTCGAGCTCTTAAAATCGCCCTTAGCAGGCTCAAAGCTAAGGGATTGGTAGAAGGTGTAGCTGATATGAGTTTAGTGAGCTTAGATGGCAAATATGGCGCAGTAGAATTCAAAGTGGGGACAGATAAGCAAAGCAAAAGCCAAATTCTACATGAGATGAAGCTCACCGAAACAAGCGCTACTTACACGATTATTTCCGAATTCCACCATTTTAGACACTTTTTTTGTAATTTGTATCAAATAAAGGACACTTTAAAATGACACTAAGCAGCAATAAACAAAGAGAAATAGCAGAAATGCTAATGAACGGAGACGATAGAAGTACTATCAAAGCCCGGATCATGTCTGAATTATCGCAAACTAAAGACTTTGCAGACGATGTTATCAATGAAGTTTCGGAAAGCTGGAATATCCCACTTCCAAAAGTCAACGAAGAAATTGAAAAAATCTTCAGCACGCTGGCTTACATCTCAGACGAATCAAAAAGAAACGAAACGCTATTAGCTTATGCCAGACTTACTGAATTGTACCGCTTAAATATGACCGCTAGTCCACGACCTGACCTAAAAGAGTGTAGAGAGGTGCAGAAAGAAATTAACAAGCTTCTAGGGCTAAATGCGCCTGAACGTAGCGAGATTAAAACGGATATTGAAACTGAATTTATTGTAACAGTTGTAAATGCCCCACAAATTAAAAAATAATGGATGTTAACTGGCTATATAAAGCTACATTAGATAGCCTCAAATCTATTGTAGTTCATGAAGGTGGTTCCAGTAGCTCAAAAACGTATAGCATCATACAAGGGCTATTTACTATTGCTTCAACGCAGCGAAACAAAGTTATTACCGTCGTCGGCTCAGATTTACCTAATTTAAAAAAAGGCGCTATTAGAGATGCAAAAAATGTAGTTGATTCAACGTCTTTTTTTAGTCAACAGATCGACCGATTTAACAAATCCGACTACATATACTATTTTAAAACGGGCAGCATTATTGAGTTCACTTCTTATGCAGATGAGCAGGACGCAAAGAATGGTAAAAGAGATTACTGTTTTTTAAACGAAGCCAATGGCATATCTAAGAATGTATTTGAGCAATTAAGAATAAGAACAAATGTTAAAAGTATTATTGATTTTAATCCCTCAGCTTCTTTCTGGGCGCATGAAACGCTAAAGGGGCGAGATGATGTAGATTGGTTTAACTCGACTTACAGAGATAACGATTTTATTCATCCGACTATCTTAAAGTCAATCCTAGGCTACGAGCCAACACCGCAAAATATAGCAAGAAAGACGGCAAACGAATATAGATGGAAAGTGTACGGATTAGGCGAGCTAGGGCGCTTAGAAGGCTTAATATTTCCTGAATTTGAAGAGGTCGACGAATTTCCGAAGTATCCTAAATGGAAAGTTTTTGGTTTAGATTTTGGCTATACAAATGATCCAACCGTACTAACTGAAACCGCTTTATTTAGTGGCGAATTATACACTAGGCAATTAATATATGAAACGGGCTTAACGAATAGCGACATAGCAAAGAAGCTAAGGGAATTGAATATAAATGGATCGCAAAAGATTATAGCAGACTCAGCTGAGCCAAAGAGTATAGAAGAATTGAATCGCTTCGGGTTCTTTTTAGAAGGTGCTGAAAAGGGTAAAGATAGCGTAATGAATGGAATTGACCAGCTCAAACGCTATAAAATAAATGTACTAAGAAGCTCTAAAGAATTAGTCGAAGAGTTTAGCTCGTACACGTGGGCAAAAGATCGGAATGGGCAGGCACTTAATAAACCAATTGATAAATGGAATCATGGCATTGATTCAATTCGATATGCTACAAACACGCAGCTATTCAGACCAGAGATAACAACTTCAGGTCTCGAATCATTAACAGACCAAATCTATGAGCAAGGCGTAATGATATGAGTGAATTTACAGATAGGTTAGATAAAGCCTTAGCAGCCGATTCAAAAAATATGGATCGCTGGTTTGCTCAGATATTAGAGCGCAATCACAAATTTAAACGGGCATTTAGTCGGTCGCTAATAGCTGAGCTATCACAGATGCAAATGAGTTCAGATGGTAAGCGGATTAAACCAGTTTTTGCTAATGCGAATCGGATGGATGACATGGTAAATAACTTACCGTTTTACTTTGATCAAGCTGGCATTACTAAGCTTACTCCAGACTTGATTGACATTATTAATAAAAGAATCAATACGGCAGATGTAGTATGGAATAAATTAGACTTAGATAACTTAAAAATTGGCGACGATGCACGAGTCATACCAGCCGTTTTAGAGCAACTAGGCTATGTGATGGACTCTGTAAGAAGAGGCACGGAAGCACAAGAAATTGAATTATCTCGCACATTGTTAAATTATCGAAACACCGTATTTGATAATGAATCCGTAAGTTTCGCCCAGCTTAAAAGCGACTTGATTAGCAAAAGTGGCATACTACCCAAATACGCTGGTACGGTAGCTAATACGTCTTTATTCGCAATAGATCGCACAATTCGAAAAGAGCAGGGTAAAAAAAGCGGAATTGAGACGGCTAAATATTATGGCCCAATGGATAATCTTACACGATCTTTTTGCGCTCAACACGTTAACGATATTCGAAGTTGGGAGTACTGGGAAATGATCACAAATGATACGGGGCCACAACCGCCAACGGTGTACGGGGGTGGGTACAATTGCAGGCATCAGTTAGTGCCGTTTGATAAAGATTGGGAATAAGTTTTTTTATTTGAATTAATTTACTATTATACTTTACAACACAAAACAAACTAACCGAAAATGAATAAATGAATAAAATTGAACTAACACAAGGCAAATTCGCAATAGTAGATGCGGAAGACTTCGATCGGGTGAGTGAGTTTAAGTGGCATTATCTGAAGGTTGCAACTGGATATGCGCATCGAAAGCAACATATCGGCTATAAAGACGGTAAGCGAATAAGAAAAAACATATATATGCACCGATTTATTATAGGCGTAGAAGATGGCAAAGTGCATGTTGACCACATAAACCACGATACATTAGATAACAGAAAAAGCAATCTAAGGCTATGCACCCATGTAGAAAACATGAGAAATCAAAAAAATCGAAAAGGTGGGTCTAGCAAATACAAAGGGGTTTACAAACGCCGTGATAATAGGGTAAAGCCTTTTACCGCACAGATACAATTTAACTACAAAAATATCTATCTAGGCACGTTCGCAACTGAGCGAGATGCAGCGATAGCGTACAATAAAGCAGCATTGCATTATTTCGGTGAATTTGCTTTACTGAATGATGTGAGTGAATGTCAAGATTGGGTAGATGGCTTAGATTATGAAGTAATATCATATAAAAGGCCAAAAACTAACCGAAAATGAATAAAATCGAACTAACACAAGGCAAATCAGCAATAGTAGATGCTGACGACTTCGATCGGGTAAATGAATTTAAGTGGCAATATAATAAGAAGAGAA
>Ga0222652_1000466_pt1 | contig 17089 bp, 19 predicted proteins | sample AntAcemetagen371_FD_179803 | JGI IMG/M metagenome (GOLD analysis project Ga0222652, IMG submission 179803) | Saline water microbial communities from Ace Lake, Antarctica - #371 | ecosystem: Environmental > Aquatic > Non-marine Saline and Alkaline > Saline | place: Antarctica: Ace Lake... | reverse complement strand
GTCTTCCGGTAGCGCGTCGCTCGGTAGTTCTAGTTCTGAGCATAGTGGATCATCGGTAGCTAGTTCTTCTCTCGGTAGTAGCTCGGCGGGTATTAGCTCGGCGGCCGGTAGTAGCTCAGCTGCCGGATCAGTAGCAGGATCCTCTTCAAATACTGGCAGCTCAGCATCAGGCAGTTCGGCAACGTCCGCGTCGTCAAGTGATGGCGTACCCGATTGCGCCTACGTAGACGGAACCGGGGCGGTATACGTTATAGACGGCGCAGCACTGGTTGGGGAGTGCGGCTCTTCGTCGGCGGCGGGTTCTTCAGTTGCTGGATCAGTAGCAGGCTCCTCAGCTGCCGGATCAGTAGCAGGCTCCTCAGCTGCCGGTAGCGCTTCAGTTGCTGGATCAGTAGCAGGCTCCTCAGCTGCCGGATCAGTAGCAGGCTCCTCAGCTGCCGGTAGCGCTTCAGTTGCTGGATCAGTAGCAGGCTCCTCAGCTGCCGGATCAGTAGCAGGCTCCTCAGCTGCCGGTAGCGCTTCAGCGTCCCGCTCTTCTTCCGACTCCACGTCAAGCTCGGGCGGTTACAGTAGGGCGGGCATAACACTTATCCCGCATGGTATAACAGGCACAGCCGTTAAGTATCGATCTCTGGAGCGCAGCCTATCCGACGGGCGCCTCTACGCCGCTGGTTACGACAACCAAACTAGGCTGCTAATAGTAGACCCGTCAGACGACAGCGTGGACACGTCAATTCTTACGTCGGGGGAATACACAGGAACCAAGGCGTGGGTGGACGGTAGCGCCCTCGCTGACGGGCGAATAATATTCAACGGGTCTTTCGCGTCCAGCGGACACCTCATCGTCGACACTTCAGTGTCGCCTCCGACGATTTCTAGCCAAGGACTGGGCTTTGCTCTTCAGTCCAGGGGCGGCGCGGTCGCGGACAACGGCGTGATGTACAACAACCTGTTCAGGAGCAGCGGCGGCGCCGACACAGACGCCGTCTTCATGTTTAATACCAGCACCAACGTATTTAGCGTGCTCTCGTTCGACATTGACGACACCGGGCCTGTCTACACCTCGCACGCTTCTGTGGCGGCTAACGCCCAATTCCGATATCAGTGGGGTATAACGAAGGCCCCCAACACCGGGGTGCTCTACGGGACACCCTGGGGTCCTGACAAGGTCATGACCATAGACCCGTCGTCAAACGCAGTAGCGTGGCTTCCGACTTCGGTGTATGGGGGAGTCCTACCGAGTGACTCAAAGTATTTCGGAAAGTATGGCGGGAAGGGCGCTTACGTTCCAGCCACACAACACATCTATTGGATGCCCCGCGAAGGGGACTCAATACTCAAGATAAGAACGACCGACAACACCGTCACGGAGATACCCCTTCCCGCGATACTGAAGTCCCAGAGTGCGGAGAGGTCGATGTCCACTTTATTAGGCCCGGACGGCAAGGTCTGGGGATCCCTTTGGAGTATGCCTTTCCTGTTCAACATAGATCCAGCGACGGATATTATCAGCTACACAGATGCGTCGGACATCATGACCGCAGACGGGGGGCCCGGCGGTGGCGTCGGGTGGTGGACTTACGGGGCGACCGTAGGCGACGACATGTATTTCGCACCTGGTGGGGCCTACAGTGTCCTAAAAGTGACTCCGAGCCTGCTGGAGATGACGGTAGCTTCTACGAGCGGCGGTGGCTCCCTCCCTAGCTCGTCGTCCGTCGGATCGTATTCTGGGGGATCTAGTTGACCTGAGACCCCGTCGCTAATAGGAATAACGGCAACCCAGCATTATCAACCCAGCATTATGAGACAGATACTAAAGAGAACGACCACCGCACCTCCACGCTGCCACGCAGTGTCCTGCGTCGTAGGAGATGACTTGCGATCCTACTGCCTAGATTTGGAGCTGCGGGATGGAAGCTCGCACCGGTTTGAGTTTTCAGGGCGGCCTAAGGGAGGCACCAAGAGGTTCTTTGACGTAACCATCTATGGGTCGAGCGTCGCCCTTTGCACGGTGACCGCAAAAACCGATTTACCGGAAGATACCGCGGACATGGGCGTCTGCGAAGTTCACTTTGTGTCCGAGCTCGAACTACCCGCACCAGACGCGCGGCGGGAGTATTGGAAGGTCAGCGGCGTCACGCATCTTAGCGAAGACGTCGGCGACGTCCCGAATACCAGCGCGTGCGCGGCGAACCCTGCGTGGCGCAAACCGACGTTCGACGGTTACCCAGACTTGGCGGATTTTAAGTCCGAACAGCCCGGTCAGGGATTTATCCTCGCCGACCCGGGATCAGCGGGAGAGCCGGCTGTGCTAGAATGGGGGTCGGATCTGATCACCATCCCCGCATTCCATTCTTTTAAGAAAGGGCGAGGTTTACATATTGACGCGTGGGTGTTTGATGTGGTGTATAAGGGCGCGTCCGATCTAGAACACAGCATTAAGGTCGCATTCCAAAAACAGTGGCTGTAGTGAGTGACATGACAGACAAAAAACCAGCGCGGAAGAGAGTGACCAAGAAGGCAGCACGAAAGAGGGCGGTGAAAGACAAACCTCTGCGGAACCTCACGGACCATTTCGATCGGGTTTTCTTGATAAACTGCCAGCATCGGCCCGACAGGCTAGAGGAGACCATGGCCGAATTTAAACGCAGCGGTATGGCCGACCCCAGCAAGGTTATAGTCACCAAGGCGATTGTGGGGGACTACACCGGGCACTCGGCGGGGTGGGGGGCCGGAAACGGGGCGTGGGGTTGCCTTCAATCGCATAGGCGAATACTCGAAGACCTCCTACACATAAGAGACGAGCGCGACGCCCTAGCATGGACGTCCGCGCTAATCCTGGAGGACGACGTATTTTTCCTCGATAACGCCTTGGAGGACTTCAACAGATTCATCGCAGACGCTCCCCCGGAATGGGGGCAGCTTTACTTAGGCGGGCAGCATCAGCAAAAAGTAACACCCACGGATAATCCTAACCTAAAGAAGGGGAACTCCATTAACCGCACGCACGCCTACGCCGTGCATCAGTCCTCCGTGAAACAAATCTACCAGCACATCTCCTACATGCCTGATTACGGCCCGGGCATTCATGTCGACCATCAGTTGGAGCTGGCGCACCGACGCAAAGACTGGCCCGTCTACTGTCCGGCTAGGTGGATCTGCGGGCAGCGCGCAGGTACGAGCAACATCAGCGGCGCAGACCTTAAAGCTTTAACTTGGTTATGAGTTCCGATCTTATCCGTGGTTGCGTCTCTTTTTCGCTGTATGGCGACGCCTCTAAATATGCATGGGGGATGGTCGAGAACGTAGCCTTGGTCGCTAAGTATTACCCAGGGTGGCAGTGTCGCGTCTACATGGAGCGCGGCCACTACGCGCAATCCGCGTTGGAAAACTCCGGCGCTCACGTGATTATTATGGAACCAGCAGAGGGGTCGCGTGGAATGTTTTGGAGACTCCTAGCCGTCGACGACCCGCAGTTTACGCACGTCGCAATTAGGGACGCTGACTCCAGGGTGAACCCGAGGGACGCGGCATGCACGGATGCGTGGGTTGCGAGCGGTAAAAAATTACACGCTATACGCGATCATGATGCGCACCACTGCCGCCCCATCACCGGCGGAGCCTGGGGATTAATGCCTGGCGATTTTAGTATGCGCGACGCGGTGGACGCGTGGTCGCATAATAACAAATACGGCGACGACGAAGAGTTTCTATGGCGGGTCGTGTGGGAGCACTTCAAGGAGCGAGATGATTTTCTGATGCAATCCAACCGCGGGCCTAGCGCGGAGGAAGAAGGGATACCCGAACACGCACCTTACGAAGGCTTTGTATGCGAGCAGATACATCCGGAATTTAAGATGCCGGGGCGGTGGCGTGCAGTAGTGCTTAGCCCTCCGCATTACGCTCGCAGGCGCGAACGATTCTTTAAGGGCCTGGACTTAAATGGGGGGTTCCTTAGAGGGCGGGTAGATCACTGGGAGGGCTCCACACTAGGTGCTAGGGTCGTGCCTCGCCATTTCGACGCAAGCGCTGCGCACCCACATTACTACTCCGCCACCATGGACCATCGCCGCATACTGGAGGAGGCCATATTAGAGGACCTAGATTACATCTTTGTTTTTGAGGATGACGCCATGTTTCGGGAGGACTTTGAGGAGTATGTCACGCGCGCTTGGCTCGCGCTACCAGATGGGTGGTTAGGTCTTATGCTAGGAGGTGCGCCGCACACTGATACCGCGCGCGCATACTACACCGTTGACGGCGCCGTCGCCCACCCGACGGCATTGGCACGCGCCGAAGGCTGCTTAGGGATGCACGGGATGCTCTGGAATAGAGAGGGCATGCTGCGCGCGTGGAACCACTACGATTATCATAACCGCACAATTATAGACTGGGCGTGCGCATCTCTACAGAAAGAAGAGCCCCACTTTTACGCCCCGGCGCACTGGGTCGTAGAGGTTGACGGGGGCGCCGCGCAAATGGGATCTGACGTCTAGCTAGGCTTAAGAAATGAAATTACTCGAAACACGCAGAAACCTTTTAGAGCTGCTACCTCCCAATTCCTCGATTGCGGAAATCGGCGTGTGGGCTGGAGACTTCTCCGAGGAAATAATAAAGGTGTGCAACCCGCGAGACCTGTTCCTCGTGGACATATGGTCCGGAACATACGGATCCGGGGACAAGGATGGTAACAACCACACGGAGATAGACGACATGGAGTTAACGTATCTTAAACTTCTCCGGAAGTATCAGAACTACGCTAGCGTGCACGTCACGCGTATGCACGCCGCCAAGTTTCTAGAAACGCAGCCGCCTCAGTCGCTGGACGCCGTCTACATCGACGGCGACCACAGTTACGATGCTGTCATGTCGGACCTCATTGCCGCCGCCCCTACTCTTAAGAGAGGTGGTGCACTTATGGGTCATGACTACTACGGCGACATAAAAAAAGCCGTGGATAGCTGGTGCATTACTACAGGTGCAGATATTCACGCAATTGCCTATGACGGCTGCCCCTCTTTCCTTATACTCGTCTAACACCGCACAAATGAACTCACTAATACTAGCGCTTCTACTCAATGCTCTCTTCACCGCAGCGTGGCTTTACTGGTGCTTCCGCGGTGAAGTCCGTCACATGCTTGCATTTTACGTGTTCCCGACCAGCTGGAGGCCCGAGGGAGTGACAGCTGAGGAATTCATGACACTAAGTCAGGAGGAGTTCGACACGTGGGTCTCCGCGGAGTGCGACGCACCCCACCTTGTAAGGTCTTGGTTGGGGTGCACTGGTTGTATGTCAGCTTGGATTGCCGCCGCCGGCTCGTTCTTGGCTCTCGTCACCGGGGTATCGCCTCTAGCCCTCCCGATACTGTGGCCCGCTAGCGCGTGGCTCGGCCTTCTCCTACACAAAAAAATCTTGTAAGCCATGCCCGCCAACCGCCGCTACCGATTCTACCGCATCCACCCGAGCACCGGCGCACGCATCCCGTGCATTATGGAACTCGATGAGAACTTAACCTTCATCGCGGAATACTCCGACGCATCCGCCTCGCCCCCGGCCGCCGCGGACACTGCGACCAGGCAGTCCCAGCACGTAGTGGCTCGGTGGTCTACGCCCGCCATCTCCGAGAACCCAATCGAAGGGACTGATGCCCTGCGTAAACAGTTTCTCGACGAGAGGGACGCGCTAATCAAGCACCACGAAGGTCTCGGGGCCCCGTGCCCTACGTGCGACCTTGGCGCGATCATAAGGAAATACAGAGTTCTTCTAAAAAAGGGAGGGTTTCTAGGGTAATGAACGCCGCGTCGTTGATTCCTGGAATCCGCAAACACCCAGACCTTGAGCTACAGATGGACGCCAGACTCAGACGTCACGGGCGGTCCGGATGCGACTCTTGCGGTCTCAGTAAACTAATCTCCCGCTACCGCGAGCTGCTCCGCAAGCGGGAAGAGCGTGACAGTCCGTGATTACAGCTGTAAGATCACGCCGTGACCGACGAGCCCGTTGTACCCGAAACCACCGACACCCTTTACGAGGCGTGGCGTGTTGAGCCTACGCCCGATAACCTCACCCGCGTCGTGGGATCTCTGGATAAAACGATCGGATTCAAGCTCTCGTCCATGGGCGTCGCCAACAACCCGCAGATGCGACATCAGGCCCGCCTGTTTACAGCTGGTGCGGTTCAGAGCTTCAAGCCTGAAGTTGGGTCGAAACTCACGACATGGGCGCAGTCTCAGCTTCAGAGCATGCAGCGGTTCAAACGCGAGCAGCAAGGTCCTGTGAAAGTTGCGGATCGGGCGTCAATAGACGCGTGGACCATAGAACGAACGACCCGGGAGCTGCAGGACGAGCTAGGATTCGAACCAGACGTGAAGACTTTAGCCGATCGGTCTGGTATGTCTGTCAAGCGCATCGCGTCTGTCCGAAAGTCTACTAGACCGATCGCGTCCTCGGATCAGATGTTCAACGAGGGGGACGAGTTAACCGACTTCCTGGGGGAGGCTCTCGAATACGTGTATACAGACGCGGACCCAGTTGATCGCAAGATTATTGAAATGCTGACCGGATACGGCGGCGTACCCATGTTGCAGAAAAAGGACATCGCGCTCAGGCTGGGAGTATCCGCGTCGCAGGTTACTCGACGCTCGGACGCTATCGGCAGGAAACTTCAGGAGATGGACGCAGCCCTAGAAAAAACACACGCATGAGCCAAGGACACGGAAAAGTAACGACGTCCGACCGCGATAGATCCAAGGAAGACCTGCGACAAGAGCTGCAGGGCCGACTCCCTAAGGGTCCTTTCGAATTCTCGGCCGACCTCACGTTTAGCGCCGCCGGACCCTTACCCGGGGACGCTGAAGCCGTCGCTAGGTTCAAAAGAGCCGTGCAACGAGACTCGCGCTACGCCACAGCGTCCGGGCCTTGGTTGCGCGTATTCGGCATGAGCCAGAATATACGAAGCATCTACGACGGCGGTAAGCAACTTTTAGAAGGGGGCGCAGAGTGAGATCCATAAAAATGGTGTTCGGCGGAGCGGGATCCGTATCCGTGGACTGGGGCAACTCCGTGTCGGGATTGGAGGGCGTGGCTCAGCGGGCCGTTAACGCCGTCATGACCGACCGCGGGACTGACAAGTTCGTCCCCGGCCGAGGAACAGACGTATCGCGATCTTTGCTGGGATACGGCGCGTTCGACTTCCTATCGATGCAGCATACGCTGAACTTCGGGGGCTTGAAGGCGGTTAAAGATATGCAGGCTTACGACGAGGGTAGATCACCCGACGCCGCCGTAAGTAACGTCCGAATGTCTCTCCTTGACGTTAGGAGCAACACAGCAGAAGTCGCCATACGAGTGACCAATTTAGCCGGAGAGTCGACACGACAAATCACCCAAATCTAATGAGCCTTAAATTCACAAAGGAATACTACCCAGACCTTGACGACATATCCGCGGAGGACCTCGCAAACGCCCGCGCGGAGGTTGTGAGCTTACTACAGCCCGCCATGACCGGTGTGGATCTAGCACCCGGAACGCCCACCGGGGACATGGTGGTTGGTCCTATTGCGCTAGGACGGGCCGCTTCGAACGAGGGGAGGTCCAGGCTCATGAGTGACCTGGATCTGTCCAACGTCGCCGACGGTATCATCTTCTCGTGCGACTTCGTTCGGGCGTATCTCGGGAACTTCGCAGTGTATGACGTCGAGAACCTGAGAGCTTTCGGAATCGTCCGGTTGACCTTCTCCAGTCCCGACCCCCGAACCGTCAGTCGCGCCATCAGGTTCAGATTTGGAACTGGCGACGACTGGGCGATCCGGACGTCGGACCCGAACGCTTCGGAGGTAATACTACTTAGGGCGGGGAGTTCGCACAACGGCGCCGCCGACACGCACGTTCTGTCGCAGACTTCCGCGACAACCTGGGCCGTAGACCTATCGGTGTCTTCGTCCATGACGGCCCCGGTGAGCGCCGGCACAGACGGAAGCGCTACCGAAGTGGATGCAGCTTTAGTCGGTATCGTGTCTGCTATAGATTTTACTGACGGTATACCCTCTGCGTCACTACCCGACTTAGCCCGTCTTGCGAGAAGGACAGCAACTTCTCTTACGGCCGGATCGCGCGAATCCACCAGATCTCTCGTTCTCCGAAACTGGCCCACCACGCGCATGGTGTCGCCAATCGTTCCTGGAGACCTAGAAATGCAGAGGTCGGCCCCGTCTTCTTTTGCGGCGTTGCAGCGCCCTGCGGTGGACCTATACATTCGGTCCGCGTCTGACCTACAAGTCGAGAGTCAAATCGTGACGCTTGAATATCTGACGCCGGCAGGAGGCGGCGATAAAGTTTTTCGTGGCAAGGTAGGCTTCCTTCACCGACCCTCCAGAGTGATCGGCCTAGAGTGGAGCGGGTCGACCGTGACTTCTCTGGTGTCGTCTTCAACGCTTTACAGCAAATCTTCGCGGCCGGTCGACCTGTTCGGTAGCTTGCACTGCGGAACACGATACGAAGATTTCTACCTAGAAGTCTCACCAGAAGTAGACGACCAGGGCACGTCTCTAGTGGCTCTCTCCGACGTTGGTGGCAAGCAATACGCCACGTTTGCCATCACTTACGAGTGCGACCCGCTTCTGGAGACCATCTCGGATCTTCTCGAGTCCCCGGACTATCGACCTGTCGGTGTGGACGTCCTGGTAAAGTCCGGACCTCTCGTATTTTTTGACGCCATCGTCATACAGTTCTCGGCCAAAAAAGGGACGCGGACCACCCTGACGTCAGCCAAGACGGCCATCTTAGATTATCTCCAATCCGCCGGCCATCCAGATACGTTTCGCGTGACCGCCATCCACGACATAATGCGACAGGCTGGGGCCGCGCGCGTCGTCAAGGTCTCGGTCGTGACGACCTGCCGGCCGACACCGGCGGACCGCATTATGCGAAGCACTCTCGTAGCGCCGGGATTCGGCAGCATCGCCGCGGCTTGGGGTGACCTGTCAGACCCGACACTCGCCATCCCGAACGACACCGTCGACGGGGTCGTTCCTTCCGTAATAACTGACGCCGCCTTCCCTGCGGGCGGTCCGGTTGATGTTTGGTCCGCCACGGACAGGACAGTGCGGTTCTCCACCGACCCCGATAACATCCAGTTCGTAGAAATTTAAGAACCCATGCCATTAGCAGACTACCAACTCAGGCACCAGCTATACGGCCGCCTAGGCTCCCTGTGGACGCGTCAGGTCGACAGCGCCACACGTGACATCGCAAGAGCCATACTGGACGTCTCAGGGGGCTCAGGCGAGATAACGCGCGTCGACGCTGTCGCCGGATCCGCCGTAGGTGCCTCCCACGCGCTAGTCGAAGAGTCAAGTTTCCGATTCATAGACGGCGACTGCGTGACAGTCGGGATGCTCACCGGGGACTACGATCATTTCAGCACCGCCCCAGGCGAGGGCTATATGAGAGCTTACATGGGCCTCGAGCCGTCCCGAAGCCTGGGCCCCGTCCCGACGCGGTTGGCCGATCTGTCTTACAACTTTATAGCGGGAGTCGCCGACTCCGGAGTGTCTCCTGCCGCGGGGACTACTTGGTATATCGTGCCAATACCTGAGGGTCTGAATCCTGTCGTGATCCAAGGCAAGCGGGGATACTTGGTCTCCGGTGTGGATTTCGAATGCCACGAGGGCTACATCGCCCTCAAAGAAAGTCCTGCGGACGTCCTACCGTCCGGGGTGGTGAACGTCCCTGTGGCGAACCAACGCCTCGCGCAGCCGAACAGCTTTTCTCTAGACGCGCCCGTCGACAGGTTGGGGAGTAAGTTCCTCGCTCGCTACGCTGCGCAGTCGCACTCCCTAAGTTCGTTCTTGTCGGCCGCAGCAGAATACGCAGGCCTCTACGTGTTCCCGTCAGCCGACGTCGTTCTCTCTAAGACGGCCATACCTGGAGGCGTTGCTTACGTCTCCGCCGACGCCGGGTATATCCCCATCATTTATCCTCACGCGGAGATGGTCGTGGGGCAAGAGGTCCCCGAGGGTTACATCGTGTCAGGTAATATCACCGTCACCACCGGCCGCCAGAGACTAGACCCCGGCATCACTGGGTCCGTGTCTCTCGACGGGGTGTTGCCTGTGAGCGGCCTATCCTACCCCTCCGGTAATCTTGTCGCGCTCATGCCAGGTAACAGGGACTCAGCTACGGGAACCTTGCACCTCCGCCCCGACCTTATCGGCCTTCCCGCAACCCTGGACACCTACTGGGCGCATGTCGAGGAGCACGAGCGCCAATCCGGATCGTTCCTGATAGAAAATCTAGGTCTGTCGGAGTCTCAGCTTCCAGCTTACGTGGACTTCTGGGATACTCTACGAGGCTTCTACGGGGACGCTCTCGTCCTCGTAACCGCGGACGCGCACAACCCTACCATCGACACAAGGTTGAGGATTTTTCTGGAGGAGAGAAACCCGACGTCGTGTGTCCTGGTTCACATACTCGCCACTGACGCCCCCATTGGGTCTTTTAGAGACGATCGCGGACGTTACGTCGTGTCTCCGTCTGGAGAATACAGCAGCACCAACCCCTCCGCCTACACGGTGGACGGTGACGGCTTGACGATATCTGGTGGGATCTTGATGTCGCAGCCTTGATGGGATTCTAAAATACTGCTAAACACTACCCATGTTCACTGTCACAAGATCTAGCACCACCGCGGAGGATGCCACCCTTCAGCGCCATCAGTGGCCTGTCGCGTTGTCGGCAGCTAATACGTCCGACGACACCCCGGCCAAGATATTCGTGATGCAGATGAAGATCGACGATATGGTAGGGCCTCAGTTTTCGTGCATCGCAAGCGCCATACAAATGAGCGACCTGCCGGAAGACGCCGCTAACTCCGAAGGTCCTTACTACCGCGTAGCTGAGGTCACCCTGCTTGCTAGGTCCGCAGACGCTGCCGAAGAGTTTCATAAAAAGGTATTGGCGTCGGTGCAGGATCTAGCCAACAACCTAGCGTCCGCCAGTCGATTGACGGTGGTGGATACCACCACTATTACACCAACAGAAGTATGAGCGATTACGACCTAGCCATACCGGAGTTGATGGATATTACGACACCGCGCGCCGACGGAGTATCCTGCACTCCCCTGATGAAAAAAAACTACGCCGTGGTTGTGGGACTTATGCTCATGCAGACTCCCAAGTCCGACTTGGACGGGATAGTCTGCGTGGAGCCGGAAGATCCTTAATCAGATCGTGTTGACGTCCGGCTCTTGCCCGTAGTAGTTCGCAATCGCCGGGAGCATCTTCGCCGCCGGTGTGTAGATTTTCTTATCTGTTATCGCAAGATTGGCACCGATCGCTGCCGCCTCTCTCATTATGCCGTCGTGGTCGTAGTCTAGTCCGTCCAAGTCTATGACAAGGTTGACCCCGTCGATGAGAGAGACGCGCTTCTTGGTTTCGCCGTATGGGACTTGCGCGAGTAGTTCCTCGATCGCGCTGCCGCTAGGCACCGACACCTCCCACGGCTCTAGCTTGCACACGTTCTCGATGAGCCACTGACCCTCGCGCATGAGGGCGCTATTGTAGTCCAGCGAGGGGCGCTCCTTGAAGTCGTCAGCCCCCGTGGCAATACACCACTCCACGACACGCATGAGGGCAAACTGCAACGCCCGCCCCGCTGTGTGTATCTGCGGGATGTCGGGAGAAGTCACAGGCACGTAACCCTTGCTGGTGAGGATGATCGTAGGGGGCTGCGAGTCTGTTCCGGTCGAGGGCATACCGGCGGTGATTAAAGGATACCCGTGCATGCCCACGATCACGCCACCGGTCCCTCGCTGGTTCTGGTTCACCTCAAAGACTTCGTATTGACCCATAGATTTAGCGAGGTGCTCCATGAGGGTGGTGACCTCTGACGACTGCTGCACCATGACGGGTCGCGTAACAGACCTGCGGTAATACCTAACGCAGGAAGCCAGCAGCATGGCGATTATGTCTTGGCACGACTTGTCGACATCAGGCGGGCAACTCTGAGACCAACCGCGAGCGGCCCGAAAACAACGCAGGGCTGGTATAGTAGGGCACAGTATGTCGCTCGCCGACCTCTTACCGTCGACGCCAACTACGAAACCAGGACCGACGAATGATTTTCTGTCAGATCGCCACCCTAGTCGGTCCGTCCCCAAAACGAGCGGCGACCCGGCGACTTGCTTCTTTAGGTATGGTATTACGTATTTTCTAAACTGAGCGGACTGGATAACTGTGGGAAGCTGATTCGCCGTAAGCGTGTGGCCCCGGGTGGATAATTGGCGCTGCAACTCGTCCTGTAGCCCATTGACGCGATCCTGAAGGAGCCCCTGCGGGAACAGGACATCTACGGACGACGCCCCGCAATTCAGCTTGCCACGGCAGAACGACTCGGACGCGTCGTCGAACATGACGCTGGAGTCGACCTTGATGCTGAAGTTGGCCAACGTGCTGATACCTTGAGCGTGCAGGCATTGATACTCGTTGGACGTCTCCCGCACTGTGATCTTGTTGTTACGGAAAAACACTCGGTGTTGGGCAAGCCTTTCGATGTCGTCTGCAAGCTGAAACCTCGCGGCCCTTTTGTATTTCGATATTAGGAACGCGGCGTCGTCTCTCTTTGTTCCGGTCCGCTCGAAAAGTGTCGCTGCCTCAATCGGCACTTGCGTCGCGTCCCCTATTAGCACGTTGATGTATCCGCGGCGGAGGTGCCCCCAAGCTATAGGAGTCACGCTCGGGCCGTCGTTGACCAGTTTAGACAGAGGAGCGGCTCGCAGGCTTACCTCGACATGCGGGAAGTCGTTTAGCACTTCCTGCATATTTGCGATGTCGTTCGCGTGATGAAACGGGCCCGACGTCGGGCCGGCCGGGCTGCGCGGCGCGGCCACTAGGAGGTCCCCGTCCATCTTCCAAGGTGGGCAGTTACCTCCGCGCCATGTGTCTCGATACATGCCGCACACCTCCTCGAATTGCCCGAACAACCCCAGCGTAGCTTGCGTCTCCAAAGCTAGCATCGTATCCGCCACGAGGATGCGCGACTTCCAAGGACGCAGTCCTATCAGACAAGAGAACCCTGCGGCCCTCCTATTCCACACAACCTCTTCTATCGACCTGCCTCGCGTGAGGACCACCCTGTCGATCGTGTGAGGCTCTGACTGCACGCAGTAAGCCATCCCGCTGGACGGGGGGTTCGTCGCCCAACTCTCCGGGAAGTCTGCGCCCGTTTCTTGCGCTGTCCGGACCAGCTTTTTAATCTGCTCCCTGTCGATAACGGCGCAATTAAACTGACTGTATGACACGCCGACTCCCGCGGCCGTGAGCTTGCTCATGTGCTGCGTCGACCTGCTCGACGGCGTGTCTAGGCAGAAATCCAACCACATGTCTAAAACCCTCCTTCGCTGCATCTGGGCCATAACATCGCGTGAGTTCGGCCCCCTGCGGTAGTTCTTCGCGACGAGGTCCTCCGCCTCTTGGTAGCCTCCGAGTCTGTTGGCTAATATGTCCTCCGCGGAGGCGACCTGCCCGTGGCAAGTTCTGTTCGTGCACTGGAAATACTCCGCAGCCGACCACGCCTCCTCCTTGCACCACGGGCAGGTCAAGCTTCGCCCCCACCCCTCAAGGGGTTCGGTGTTGATACCGAGTAGGTCTGTTGCTGTGAGTATGTGCACGATTAAAAATTTAATTTGTTGTTCAAGCTGCTGATGGTTTACGCTTCCACTATCGATTAGCCTGCGGTATTCTGCACTGAACGCTGATCAAACTCAAGCACATGCAGGATTTCACCACCATCAACAACCCGAGGTTCTTGTATCTCGCGGAACTACACCACCCCTTCCCGGACTGGGCCGCGTCCCTACCAGTGCCGGTATCCTCTGATTTTGAGAAATACGCCGCTGTTGCCTTCGCGGATCCTGACGGACGAATGTTACCCATAGCAACGAAAGAAGCAGCTTTTTACTCCGCCATCAACATTTTTGCGCAAATGGGAGATTACAGCGACGCGTGCTTTGACCGAGTGAAGAAAGCCTGTGCTTACTTTGAGATAGAAAGCGAAGTAGCACCCTACGCTATTTTGTTCTCCGACGTTCACGAAAAATCTGCAGCAGTCGCCGAACCCGAAGGTCGGTTTGCCATCGACACTGAGCTCAACGGTAAGAGGTTTCAGCTGTGCCCGCTTAACGACGCGGAGGACGTCAGACAGTCAGCCCGGGAGCTCAGTAAAATGGCGAGTGACGGTCGCATCCACATCCTTCAGTTCGTCCCAGCTGCACGCGAAATCGTAAAAGCGGCCGTCGACCACGGGGATGTCAACCTCCCCCACGCCATCAATAGAGTGGGGCACCGCCGCTTTCATGATTTCGAAAAATCCGCGTCCATGGTCAAAAACAGGGCGTCCCTCATGCGTAATACGAAGTCTCCCGAGGACATCGCCGCCGCGCAGTCGAACTACGACAGCCTCGTAAAGAGAGCGTTCGACGGAGACGTAACACCGGAGGACTGCTGGCAGGGAATTGCCGCGATTGACGAAACAATCGAGCTCCAGCCAAAGTTTCAAAAATCGGCACGCGTCCCCCTTGCTGTGGAAGTTGTCTTCAACGGAGCTCTCGTTTCAGCGGCCGAAAAGGCCGCGTCAGAGAACGTTCTGATTAACGACGTCCTAGTTCCCCTCCCCGAGATTAAACGGATCAACGCAATGGACGCGGCCTTTAAACTCACCAAGGAGTCCGCCGACCAGTTTGAAAAACTAGCCAGCACGGACGACGCGAGAGACCTCAGCCTAGCGGTGGAGGAGTGGCCGGACAACGATAGGCGGACGCTACTTCGTATGGCTTCTGAACTTCCTAACTTACCACACTAGCATGGAACACCGACCACCAGTGAAGCTTGACGAGGGGGAGATCCGTCTGGCACTGGGCGACGCAGACACCCCGGGACTTCTGCTATTCACCATTGTGTTGTGGACTTTTGGTCCCGCCGTGTTCGGTGACGCGGAAAACGAAGTGGGCCCCATGGACCCCTCGGAAATGTGGGCCGGCCTGAATGAGCGCTACGGCACTTGGGTGACCGAGGAAGGAGAGAATAAGCTGAACGCCATCTTAGCCGGAATAACGGGCGGTATGTTCTGGACAGACTCCGAGGTATTTCGAGCGGTGTCCACGTCACTTTACGACGGGGATCTAGGCGACATGGTGTCCGGGGAGTTCGAGGACCTAACCGCCTTGGAGATCATGTGGGCTATGCTCGAGATGGAGTTAGTGTGGGACGGCGACGCGCCGGAGTTCTCATGGCGCGTGCAGGCGGTGATCGACGAAGTTCTCTCGCAGGAACAGGACGATCAGAGCGTAAACCTAGAGGCGGTGGACGAGGCCTACAAGGACATGCTCGATCAGCTTTTGCAACTCGGAGTTCCTACGTCTTCGATACGTCTGTGGGACGGGGAATACGCAGACGTGGTGGACGACATCATAGCCGCTGGTGTTAGCGATGAGTGATGCAATTTTAGGGTTTTCTGTGACATAATACTTTGCTAAGACCTTACGTCTTAACAAACTCTGCGGTCACCAACCGACCAGAGTAAAAAATAGGGCGCGTACTGGCTTCGACTGTACTAACAAACGTTCTGTCTACAATCCGGAGATGGTCACTTGGCTCCGTAAAAATGTGACCAAAAACCAAATGCTAACGCATCAAACATCCTTAGCTTCGATCGCCAAGCTGCCGGTAACGGCGCCATGGCTCTCGCATCCTAAGGTAATACGCTCTCCACGGTTTTCACGTGGCCAGGAGAGAAACACCTCACGTGAAGAAAGCGAGGTTGCTTCTGCGAGCCTCGGGGTAAGAGCCCCTCTTCTAAATTGCAGATTGGTGGAGTGCGGGGGTTACAGCCCGCCCCTACGTAGGGAAAGTAGGGCGACCAACCCGAAACACCCTACACACCTGGCTGCCTCGGGCCTTATCCCGGAGCTATGATTGTAAACGACTGATCGCAAGTAGTATAGGACAGCGGTTCGATTCCGCTCGCGTCCACCAACTTCAACAAGCCCCGCCGGGTAACACTGGCGGGGCTTGTTCTATTTTAGCTACCACCTTAAATGCACGAAATATCCTACCAACTCTACTGCCTCAACTCTACGAAAACCAAACCACATCAAAAAAAAACCATGAATATCACAACTATTAAAGACGAACTCACCATGTCATCCCGGGAGATCTCGGAGCACACCGGGAAGCTGCACAAAAACGTCATGCGCGACATCAGGAGGATGTTCGATGCGCTTGGAATCTCAGCACTCAGTTTTGAGGGGTCCTACCGAAACTCTCAAAACAAGACATTTAAGGAGTACATTCTCCCTAAGAGGTCGACCCTCGCCGTCATCTCCGGTTACTCGATGAAGCTGCGGATGGTGATCATTGACCGGTGGCAAGAATTGGAGGACGCGCGACGCGACAACCCAGAAGTCACGTGCGAAAAGCCTACGGCTGCTCCCCGCGAAACTCGCGACGAGTCGCGCGTTCAGTCCCAGCCCTTAACCGAACTCTACGAGAACCAAACCTCATCAAAGCCCACGAATATCACAACTACTGAAGGTGGAATCGTCATGTCATCCCGGGACATCGCCGCCCACACCGGTAAGCGCCACGCCGACGTAATACGGGACATCGAGAAGATGTTCGACGCACTCGGAATAGGAGGACGCAAACTTGCGTCCTCCTACCAAAGCGCTCAGAACAAGGCGCTTAAAGAGTATCTCCTCGATAAGGAACTGGCTCTCACCCTCGTCACCGGTTACTCGGTGAAGCTGCGCAACGCCGTCATCGCGCGGTGGCAAGAACTAGAAGTCGCGCAGGTTCAGCCTCAGCCGCTCACACAGATCGAGGTCGCCAAGTCCTACCTCGCCGCGCTTGAAGTAAACGAGGCCCTAAAGATCGAGGCGGCGAAAAGCGCTGTGAAGGTGTCGTTCTACGACACGATCATAGAAAGCGGCGAGCTATTCCAGATAGGAGCTGTCGCGAAAATGATCGACGTAAAAGGTTTAGGCCCTAACAAACTTTTCGCGGCGATGCGCGACGCGGGTATACTCATTAAAT